>Ga0209427_10006843_pt1 | contig 12957 bp, 12 predicted proteins | sample DeeMarSWOR136_30_FD_187465 | JGI IMG/M metagenome (GOLD analysis project Ga0209427, IMG submission 187465) | Marine sediment microbial communities from White Oak River estuary, North Carolina - WOR-1-36_30 (SPAdes) (version 2) | ecosystem: Environmental > Aquatic > Marine > Intertidal zone >... | reverse complement strand
AAGGCCGGAATGTTTGATACAATAACCGGACAGCCACAAGCCATTGCTTCGAGGGGGGGTAAGGGTGAGGCTTCATAAAAAGAAGGAAATACCAGGCAGGTACTTTTTTTATAAAATGAAATAAGTTCATCGAAGTTGTTTTTTTGTCCTTTAAAAAAAATTCTTTTCTCCATGCTTTGATAAATCTGAAAATCAGCAGTGCGAAAACTTATTCCACCGGTACCAACAACCACTAAACATATGTCAAAAAGATTATTTACTATTTCTAATGCTTTAATCACACCCTGGAAGTTCTTACGACGGCTCAATGATCCGACATACAAAATTGTTGCTTTATATCTCGAATCTGCTGTTACCCGAATGAGGGAGTCTTGCTTTTCTGGCAAACCCCCATTCTGAATGGCGGAAAGCCGGTTTTTCACATAGGGATAATATTTTAGAATAGATTTTTTTTCTGATTCAGAGACAGTTATAACAGCATTAGCATTCCTCATAATAAGTGGAATAAGAAATCGATACCATAATTTAAAGGAAATACTATAAGCCTCGGGGTAATAAAGATATGAGAGATCATGCACCGTAACCAAGGTTTTCTTTTTTGAATGGAGGATTTGAAGGGGTGCTGTATTCCCGGGACAAAATAAGAGACCAGTTTTTACATATGACGGTAAGTCTAGTTGTTCCCAGGCATGGCCTGATTTTTTTCCTACCCGGCGCCATTCTATGTTTTTCAATGACAGAGAATGTACGAGTGATTTTTGAGGAGACAACAAAATAAATTGATATTTTACATTATCGATCTTTTGATCTTCAATGAGTTGGTCTAAAGCTTTGATGATTTCGTGGGCATATCTTTGGACACCCGTAATGTTTTGCGTTAAAAATCGTCCGTTGATATATATTGTTTTAACACCAGATTGAGCCATAATATTTACATATTGGATGAAGTTGATATTTCTGCAGTGTTACCTAACAATTTATGGTATACCTCAATGGTCTGTTTGGCAATTTTATTCCAGGAATAGAGGTTTTGAGCTCGAGATCTTGCAAGCTGACCCAGTTTACTTCTTTGTTCAGAGTTCTTCATAAGTGTCAATATTTTATTATGTAAATCACTTACATCTCCTTCCTTAAATATCAAACCGGCGTTTCCGATCACAATGGGAATCTCACCTGAATCTGAACCAATGATCGGTATTCCGCTTGCCATGGCTTCTATCAGTACCCGACCGAATTTTTCCACCAGTTTGGGGTGGGTGAGGGATGGAAGCACAAAAATATCCATGCAGTTCATATAATGAGCAACTTCCAGATGACTCGCACTTAAAATAAATTCGGTATCTACCCCCTTTAATTTCGATAATTGTTGTAGATTCTCTTTAAATCTCCCATTCCCTACCAGTATAAGCTTACAGTCTATTCCCTCTAAAGCTTCAATAAGATGATGTACACCCTTATGTTCAACCAGCGCACCTACGAATCCGATGATGAGTTTTCTCTCCGGGTTTAACTTATGACATAAATTCGGCTGTTCCCTTGGGTGAAATGCATGAGTGTCCACTCCATGGGTTACTCTGAACAACAAACCTTGGTACCCTTTTTGTTTTAGAACGTTTATTGCCATCTGGTTTCGTGCTAAGATAGCGTCAACTCTTCTTAATACATATTTTTCAATAAAATTAAAAGGCGGCGGATAATGTTTGAGTTTGTTCTGGGAAGCATGTAGTACTATTTTGCTTTTTGAGGCATATCGATTGCGGTAATTGACAATTTGATAACTACCCAGGTTGAATGGTTCATCTTCCAGGTCTATGATATCAGGCTGAAAATTTTTTAATAGATTTTTTAATTGGGTAAGGAATATAGAAAAATGTAAATTACCTGGATACAAAATTTTACCAATTATAATATCATAAAAATCATCGCGGTCCTTCTCAAGAAATATTTTACCCCCACTCCATTTTTCTTTCCAAAAAGCAGGTACCAATACTTTGACGTTCCAATCGGTTTGCTTTTTTATCTCACAGGGTAAGGTTTGGTAATATTTTTGTAAAAATGAACTGTAAGAAATCATCAGTAATTTGGCTTTATTATGCATCACTTATATCCGGATATCATTGTTTTCTGGAGCATCTTCTGTATTTTGTATAAAATAAATAACTCACTTAACGGTTGTAGATTTCACATCCATTATCATCAAATAAACCATTTTAACCTAAAATTGGGTTGATAGATATAAAATTCTATTAATATACCCGTTGGATAAAATAGGTTAATCTTAAAGAAAACTCTGAAAAGCTCACCTCTCTCAGGAAGTTTTCTTATTTTTCAACAATTCTTAGAACCTTCTCAGGCTTGTTCTTTTTTTCTTCTAATGATATTGATTAAATACTGAAATTCAATATTTGTATGAGTTCTTAGTATCAACAAGATTGAAAGATAAAGGATAATAGCTATTGCTATCAGAATTATTATATGCCAGTGGTGAAATTGTATCAGAAACAATCCCATGGTAATTGAAGCAATCACAGATTTTAAAAAAACTGCTAAGGGAATTTTGTGTTGAGTGTAATAGGTGACATAATAAATCACCCAAACCATCGAGAATATTTCTGATATAATTGTTGCAATACTTGCTCCTAATAAATCATATGGTGGGATTAGAATATAATTCAGCAAGCAATTAATAATCATGGATATTGCTGCAATAATGGCGAATATATGTTGCTTCCCTATTGCATTTAAAGTTGTTGCGTATAAGTATTTGATGAATATTAAACTGAGAGCAATTGCCAGCCATCTTAAAGGTATTGATGCAAGGCTAAATTCAGGTTCAAATAAAAGTTCTATTATCTGGGGAGCTAAAATAAAAATACCAAAACCAATTGGAATTGCAGTCAGTGTCAGAACGGTAGAGGCATGATGCATTACTTTCTGGAAATTTTTTTCTTTAGAGAGAGAAAGCACCGAAAGAGCAGGGAAAAGAGCCAAACAGATGTTTTCGGGTATAAAAAAAAGACTTTCAATCAATTTATGAGCAGCATTATATAATCCTACCATTTGATCACCATGGAATATTTTAAGCATAATGGTATCGATTCGTCCTGAAACAGTTAAGAAAATTACGATTAAAGCAAAAGGATAGGCTTCTTTCAGAATTTTAAATGATTCTATGTTGAACCAATGCCAGCTGATTTTTTCAAAGAATCGTTTCATAAATAAATAAGCGCTGAAGGTCTTTAAAAATTCAATGATAACAAAGCTCCAGAGTAAGGTGGTTAAACCATAACCAAGTTGCCAAAGAATCAGTGATACCAGTAACATCAGACTTTTTTCAATTAGATTGGTAAATGCTTCGTATTCCATTTTTTCGAAGGCCCTGAATACCGCAATGAAATGGCGACTGAAGTTATCAAATACTAAAAAAAGACTGAAAATACGTATGGCAAGTTTTGTTGTGGTATCCCAACGAATAAATGAGATAGGAATATTAATGACGAAAAGAACGATAACTGATAATATGATCAGCAAGGGGATGGATTTACCAAGGAATAAGTTGATTTGCGATTTATTTCGGGCAATTTCCCGGGTGAGTAAGGTATTTATACCTAAATTCGCTAAAACCATAAAGATAATGACATAAGCATAGGAAAAGTTATAGATCCCGAATCCTTCTGTCCCGAGCATCCGGGTAAAAACCAGAATAAGAGCCAGATTGATAAGTTTGGAAATAACATGGCTGGTATTCAATATGATGCTGTTCTTTATGATTCGTTGGCTTACATTCATGGGAGGTGATGGTCAGATTATATTCTTTTTTCCGTGATAATTTATGATTCTGTTTAATTTGTTCTTTGCAGAAAATAAGCAAATCTCATTTTCTTTAGACTCTTTTCCGCAAAATCTGAAGATCTTGGGGGAAGGATAATATTGTGATACGTTTTATATTCTTTTGAAATTATTGAATTAATTATATTAGCTAACTAAATATATGGAATTCTTCTTCTGCAATCTCGTTAGATGGATAAAACTGGTGTTTTAAAATAACTCGCTTTCCAGAATATCGCACAGAATATGACCAATTAAAATATGGGCTTCCTGGATCCGGGCTGTGTCCTGGGCTGGTACGAATATCGGTAAATCCACTAGCATTGCCAGCCTTCCGCCATCTGCCCCTAATAATCCAATTACATATAGGCCTTTTTCGTGAGCCATATTGGCTGCTTCCACCACATTGGCGGAATTACCACTGGTACTTATGGCAATCAGGGTATCGCCATGGTTCCCAAGAGCCTCTATTTGTCTGGAAAAAACGAAATCAAATCCGTAATCATTAGCGCTTGCTGTCAGGATGGAGGGATCCACCGTTAATGATTGAGCGGCAATAGCCGGGCGGTTGCTGGTGGTTTTCAAGCGAACAACCAGCTCAGCGGCGATGTGTTGGGCATCTGCCGCACTGCCACCATTACCGCATATTAGGATCTTACCACGCTTCCTTATTGTGATTTTCAATTGTTGTGCAGCCTTACTGATGGCGTCGATTGATTCTTCTAACAATTTATGTTTGAGTTCTATATTGGCACGTATCGAATTTTCGATTAGTGCTTGCCATTCTTTTTTCATGATAGCCTTCATTTTTTGGTAATTCAAAATATTAAAGTAATTTTCAAATTTATAAAGTTTTGCATAGAATCAGAGAAGTTAGAGGTAAAACTATGTCATTTCCCATGAATCGCCTCTGCAAATTCCTGGATATTGGAAATGTTCTGTTCATCTTCAAAATGATTGCCGATCACTATAAATGATGCGCCAGCAGCCACTTTTTTCTGTGCTTCTTCTGGAGTTCGGATACCACCTCCCACAAAAACGGGAATAGAAACAGTTTTGCTTACTGCCATAATCATCTCTTCTGGTACAGATAGCTGTGCTCCACTTCCAGCCTCCAGATAAATGGTCTTAAATCCAAGATACTGTGCTGCTAAGGCATGTGCCAGGGCAATTTCCGGTTTGTTCCGCGGTATTGGTTTGGAATTGCTCATGAATTCTGCACTGGTCATTTGACCAGACTCAATCAACATATATCCGCATGATATCGCTTCAATTTGCATTTGCCATACCTGCGGTGCTGCCAAAACTTGGTTATCAATGAGGTAAGCAGGATTCCGACCACTGATAACCGAAAGATAGAGGATAGCATCGGCATGCTTAGAAATCTGAAAAATGCTACCGGGAAATATTATCACCGGGATATGGGAAGCCGCTGATTTTGTCTTCTGGACAAAATTATCAAAATCTTGCCTTAATAGCAGCGTACCTCCAATAAACAGCAGATCAACCCCATTCTCCACCGCTTTTATAATGACGGAATCAATTTTCTCTTCAGGGAGTCTATCCGGATCCAATAACAGAACAAATCCAGCTTTATTCTGCTCGATAATATGAGATAACCGTTGATAGGTATTAGATTTCATTCAAATCACTTTTTTATGGTGAATCCAATGACCCTTTGTGCTAATAAGAATTAATAACTAAAATTTTCCTTCAACCAGCAAGAATATTAAGCTGTCTCGCAATTGCGGGACCAGCATCTATTTTATTAATTATTTGAGATGCTCTGCCATAAGGATTCAATCTCGGAAAACAAGTACAGGATGATAAAATTATTTATAAATAATTATGAATATTCTTACTTTTATACATTTTAAAAAATTGGCACAATAAGTTAAAATAATATCCTTAAAAAATAAAATCAAGAAGATTGCCAATAGATTTGTTATAGCATAAGATATTTTATTTATTTTATTATTCCCGATTGAACCACCATGTTATCGCCTCCATCAAATTATTGGCAATATAATCAGGTTGTCTATCCCATTTATCCTTCTGATGATCCAATTCTTCCCTGCCATATCCAGTCAGAAGAAGTATACCTGGAATATGTAAACCTTGAGCTGTTTGTATATCACTGAATTTGTCACCAATTACCACAGATTTACCCAGATTGACATGCAGGTCGTTCACTGCTTTCAGTATCATTCCAGGGGATGGTTTGCGGCAACTACAATTTATTCGGTATGGAGGATTTCCCTCGGGATGATGTGGGCAGTAATACATGCCGTCTATTTTCGCACCCTGGGCTTCCAGTATTCTTAGCAGTTCTTTATTTATCGATTTTACCTCGTCTTCATTCAGATATCCCCTTGCCACTCCCGACTGATTACTAACCACTACCACCAGCCAGTTTTCCTGATTTATCATTTGAATAGCTTTAGCAGCGCCATCTATCAATCTGATGTCCTCTTTCCGGCGAAGGTAGCCCACTTCTTCACAGATGGTACCGTCTCTATCCAGAAATATGGATGGTTTTGAAAAGTCCATGTTTTTGTTTTATTATTTTTTTCTATTTTATAGTTGTTGAAAATCGGATAAATGAAAAACCTCCGATTCAATTGACCGGAGGCTGTCTTTTCTATATTTCATTAATTTCATTTCAGCATGGCTTTTTCATAAAGATCAAGATATTTTCTGGCAGACTGCAGCCAGGAGTAATCCTGTTTCATTCCGGTTATCTGTATTTTATGCCATAGTTTTTTTTCAGGAAATATCTGTAAGGCCCGTTTGATGGTCTCAAGTAATTCTTGTGAATTATAATTTTTAAATGTAAAGCCATTACCCGTACTGTTTTTCTGGTCAAAGTCTTGAATGGTATCGGCTAAGCCACCTGTTTCACGCACTACAGGCACAGTCCCATATTTCAGGCTATACAACTGATTGAGACCGCAGGGCTCGTATTTTGAAGGCATTAAGAACATGTCTGATCCTGCTTCAATCAGATGGGCTAATTTATTATCGAATCTTAAATTGATCGCAAGCTTTTTGGGATATTTTTTTGCCAATTTCTCAAAGAGTTTGTGATATTTAGGATCTCCTGTTCCAAGTAATACAAATTGGATGTCCAGTGAGAATATATCATTTACCACTTCCGCGATGAGGTCAAATCCCTTCTGGTCGGCCAGGCGAGAAATAATGCCAATCAAGGGAATTTTTTCATCAAATGGTAAATTATTCTGATTGCATAGGACTATTTTGTTCTTTTCTTTGTTGTGTAAAGAATCAATTGAATAATTCTTTGGTATTAAATTGTCTGTTTCTGGATTCCAATTTGAATAGTCCACTCCATTTAAAATGCCATAGATATCATCTCGTCGCTGTGATAGGATTTTTTCAAAACCGGCACCGTATTCAGGATCAGTGGTAATTTCTTCCGCATACTTTTCACTTACGGTGTTGAGTACATCTGAAAATAGGATCCCACCTTTAAGCAGATTTAAGCTTCCGTAATGCTCGAATTCCCCATCTTTCTTGACAAATTGAGAGTCAATTCCAATTTTGGCAGCTTTATTTAAGGAAAAAGAACCCTGATAAGCAAGATTGTGAAGTGATAAGACAGTTCTGGTATTTTTAAAGAATTCATCATCCTTATAATGGGTTTTTAAATAGAAAGGGATCAGAGCAGTTTGCCATTCGTTACAGTGGATAATATCCGGCTGCCAGAAGAGCAATTTAAGGGTTTCTAAGACAGACATACTGAAAAAAGCAAACCTTTCTGCATTGTCCTCATAATCCTTACCGGTGGCAGGATCCACGTATAGATCCTTACGATCAAAGTATTCCGGGATATGCAGGAAATAAACATGAACTTTTGAATTTGGCAGGAAAGCTGTCTTTCCATCGACAATTTTGGTTTCGTTGCCAAGGTTTACTTTTACTTCCTTCAGGCGAATGACTTCCCGTAAAACAAATTTTCGTTCATTAATCGATTTATAGTTTGCCATCATGACGCGTACATCTTGTTCTAGATCCTTCAGTTCAACCGGTAAAGCACCTGCGACATCTGCAAGACCACCTGTTTTCGCGAAGGGTACAACCTCTGAAGAAACATAACATATTTTGAAAGGCGCCATTTATTTACCTCAGGGTTAAGAAGTCACTTGTTTCAAATATTGAGCCGCATCTTCCGGGCTGGTTGGATTTATATGAAAACCGGTACCCCATTCAAATCCTGCTACTCTGGTCAATTTTGGCATAAATTCCAGATGCCAATGATAGTGATCAATTGGATTATCTTGCATTGGATAGGTATGAATCACAAAATTGAAGGGTGGTGTATTCAGTGCGATATTTATCCTTCCAAAGACTTCCTTCACAATAATTGCTAAATGATTTAACATTTCATCGCTGATTTTTTCGTAGTGGGATTGGTGTTCTTTGGGAAGTAACCAGGTCTCGAATGGAAAGCGCGGCGCATAAGGCGCGATAGCAATAAAATATTCTTCATCATAAACCACTCGAACGTTTTCATTTATTTCCTGCCGAATAATATCACAGAATATGCAGCGGTCTTTATAATTATAGTAGGTTTTCGCGCCTTCAATTTCCTCTACTACTGTTTTCGGTATAATTGGTGTAGCAATTAGTTGAGAGTGGGTATGTTCCAGGGAAGCACCGGCTGACACGCCATGATTTTTGAAGATCATGGCATATTTTAACCGAACATCTTTTTTTAAATCGGCGATACGTTCTCGGAAGGTCCAAAAAACATCCCGGATATTGCTGATTTCAAGATCTGCCAGGTCTTTAAAATGTTCCGGTGTTTCTATAATAACTTCATGTGCCCCAACGCCATTCATTTTGTCGAATATACCCTCTCCCTGCCGGTTCAGCTGTCCCTCCACCCGCAAAGCCGGGTACTTATTCGGTACGACTCTTAAGGTCCAACCGGGTTTATCTCGTGGAGATTTATCAGGTCGAATAGCAAAGATTTCAGGTGGCGTACTATTTTCATTGTTGTAGCAGAATGGACAAAAACCACCCTTTTTCTTCTCCTCAAAATCAGCGAAGTCTGATGGTCTTCGACCTCTTTCAGTTGAAATAATTACCCACCGTCCAATAACTGGATCTTTTCGCAGTTCCGGCATATATGTAAAAATTTAGTTTATTCAATATTTTTTAAATACTTACAAATTTAAAAATAATCAAAAATGTAATCAAGTGGAAAAAAAACCCCAATATTCTCTAAACTTCATGCACATATTTCCTTGAAAAAATTCTCCAATATCCCATTTTATTTCATTAAATAAAAAGACTGTAATCATTTTCATACAAAAAATCGATTTTCAAACATAGAAACAATTTGGATTTTTTTGGAATAAATGCCAGGTATGCAATTTGGGATATTAAAAATGATTTAGAATGTTATTCTGATCATGGAAGAGACATAATGAAAATTTGGTATTACTTAAGTTTAATAGACTTTTAACGACAATATCATTAGACTATAATCTTGGGTCGTTAGATTATCAGGAATAAACAAATTAAATCAATATATATGCATTTTTTGGAGGTTAGCCATGGCTGCACGAAATATATATAGAGTAATCCATAATGTCGGAAAATGGATTGTAATGAAGAATGATGAAGTTATTAGCAAGCATACGGAGAAGGAACATGCAGTGGATTCTGCGAAAGATCTATCTTACAAAAAGATCTCCAGCAGAGTCTTGGTTTATCGCAAGGATGGTTCAATTATAAAAAATATAAATTAAATTATTATTATGAAATGATGATTCAAATAGTAATAAAATTTCCCTGTTCTTAAATGAAAGGCCTTCCTGGCTGGTCATCAAGATAAGAGTGCAGGGGGTATCAAATAATAAATATGCTCTCTCCTGTTAACCGGCTATTATCAACAAGACATATCTTTTCAAAAAGTTCTTTTTACAAGTGAAAATGAAATAAACTTACTGCTCCTTATGAAACTTTTTCTGTAAGAGATTATTTCTTGTTCTTTTTCAACTGTGATATAAAGAATTGCATCTGATTCGACTCAAATATATTGATCCCTTTTAGTTCAATTTTCGCGAATTCAACCATCGCCTTGGCTACTTCATCTGCTGCAATGGGTTTATAATTCTTTAGTTTTCCTATAAGCAATGGTGATATTCCTTTTAGAAAAATTTCGGTGATTATTTTCTCCAGTCGTTTTTCAACCATTCTTTTGGTCAATAATGCAGGTCTTAAAATCTGAATACCATGAAATGGGAGTTGTGTTATTTTTTCTTCTGTTTCTTCTTTTATTTTCTTAGAGAATATCCTGGATTTGCCCGATGCCTGTAACCATGAAATGAGTGAAAATTGTGGAATGTTATTAAAGGCACAAATTTCTGCAAAATTGATAATATAGTTGTAGTTTACTTTTCGGAGATTTTCTTTCGAACCTGGCTTTTTAACAATGGTGTCGATACAACAAAAGGCGTGATCTCCCTGAACTAATGATCGATAATCATTCAGACGCTCAAAATCAATAATATGTTCAACCATTTTCGGATGGTGTGTTTCTGTGGAGTGAGGGGTGATCACTGTTACCTTTGAGTAATATTGATCAGTAAGCAGCAGCTGTAAACATTGTTTGCCAACCAAACCTGTTGCGCCGACAATTATAGCTGTTCTGGATTTTATTTTATCTTGGTTTAGCAGACACAATATTATTTCGTTCCCAAATTGAAAATGATTATTCCTTTCTTCTATATAAAGATATCTTTTCTTTGTTACTTTTCCCATAGGGATCGCTTCGCGATTGACGGACCCTGTCTGAGCCGGACAAGCAATCCTGACAGGCCGGCTGTTGCAGTTTTTTTAGTTTAACACTAAAGTGTCAAAAAAGGGGGACTTTCTTATACACCCCGATTTAAAAATCGGGGCTATTGACTTGGATGTGAATAAATTGATCGTTTTCAATAGCCCCGAGCTTCAGCTCGGGGAAGGAATTCTCCCACTCATATTGGGGCTTTAGCCCATAATAAACCTTACTGCAACAACATACTCTTGAATCTAATTTCTTAGGTATCCATTTTTGTGATAAACCTGTAATATTAGTTTTATATCAATATTTCCAATGATTTATGTGGTTTTAAATAAAAGTTCATTTATAACTACTTCCAGATAGTATCAACTCCCACAAAGTGATTGGTTGGTCCATGGCCGTGACCGATCGGGAAACTATTCTGAATGGCCAAGCTGATAAATTTCTTTGCTTTCTGTATTGCCTCTAGCGGTTTTAAACCGATAGCTAATCCAGCCGCAATGGCTGAGGCAAAAGTACAGCCGGTACCGTGTGTATTTTTGGTTTCAAAACGCTGTGATTTCAAAAGATAAAAATCATTATCATTGTATACAACATCTATAGCTTCTTTCTCAAATTCCAGGTGCCCACCTTTTATCACCACCCATTCGCAGCCAAGTTTTTTTAGAGAAGTGGCTGCATTTTTCATCTCCTCAATTGTTTTTATATTTCGATTTAACAAAGCTTCGGCCTCAAAAAGGTTAGGGGTAATAACCTTGGCCAGCGGTATGAGTTTTTCTTTAACTGTCTGACGAGCAGACGATGCCAATAACGGATCTCCACTCTTGGCAACCATTACTGGATCCACAACCAAATTGGGAATGTTGAATTGTATTATTGCTTCTGCTACAACCTGCACAATCTTTTCATTTGCCAACATACCGGTTTTGACAGCATCGGTACCAATATCAGTCATAATGCTTTCGATTTGTTTAAAAATGAATTCGGGTGATACTTCATAGATGCCCTGCACACCAACAGTATTCTGCGCCGTTAAGGCAGTAATGGCAGACATCCCAAAAACGCCATAGGCACTGAATGTTTTTAAATCAGCCTGTATGCCGGCACCTCCGCCACTATCCGAACCAGCAATGGTCAAAGCTTTATACATTTTATCTATCCTCCGGACTTCTTTGCAAAATGATCCCATCCTTTGGGTTTGAGGTTAAGTCGTTTACTATGAGCATCAACTAATATGAATCCCTCATTTTTATCAATAATTCTTCCAATTTCCGTGATTGGTAGAGACAGTTTCTGGCTGAGTTCGTTGAGTTTTTCCAGACTGATTTCTGGTTTGGCAGTGAATAATAGTTCGTAATCCTCTCCACTATACAAGGCAAATTCCAGCTGTGATTTATTAGATATTTGTGATATTTCAGAGAGCTGATCAGATAAAGGTAGTTGATCCTGGTAAATTTCTGCACCTACTCCACTCATTAGACAGATATGGTTTAGATCACTTGCCAGACCATCGCTGATGTCGATCATGGCAGTTGCAATTTGGTAATCGGCAATAAGTTTTCCCGCCTCCACCCGTGGAATTGGCTGTAAATGAGCATTCACCATATGATCATAACTAACAGGATAATCTTTTCCAAAATGTTCTAATACTTGAAATCCTGCTCCTGATTCACCCAGTTTTCCAGTTACATAGATTTTATCTCCCGGTTTGGCACCAGATCGAGTGATAATTCTTCCGGGATGCACCTCCCCCAACAAGGTAATATCTACAATAAGCTTGTGATCGGTTTTTGTTAAATTCCCGCCTATCAAACACGCTGAATATCTGTTTAATTCATCTCGGATGCCTTCGAAAAGATGATCGAAATAATCAACTTTTAGTTTGGGGGGCAGTCCCAGAGAAACCAAAGCAAATTGAGGTTTGCCACCCATCGAAGCAATGTCACTCAGATTAACAGCAATAGCCCGCCGGCCAAGCTGGTAACCTGATATATGCTTTAACCGAAAATGCTGGTCTTCCACCTGAATGTCACATGTGGCGATAAGGGCAAGATTCTCGGATATCCTAATCACCGCGGTATCATCCCCAATGCCGACCAAGACATCGGAATTTGCTGTTTGGGGAATAATCTGCTTAATTCTTTCTATGAGGGTAAATTCGCCAAGATCAGAAACAGTTTTAATCAACTTCTCCCTTTGCAATTTTTATTATTTCCTTAATGTAACGGGTTGTAGATAGAATATCCTTTGATGAAACAATTGCCGAGATGATGGCTACGGCAGTGGCTCCTGCCCGAATCACTCCTTTTACATTA
>Ga0209427_10006841_pt1 | contig 12960 bp, 10 predicted proteins | sample DeeMarSWOR136_30_FD_187465 | JGI IMG/M metagenome (GOLD analysis project Ga0209427, IMG submission 187465) | Marine sediment microbial communities from White Oak River estuary, North Carolina - WOR-1-36_30 (SPAdes) (version 2) | ecosystem: Environmental > Aquatic > Marine > Intertidal zone >... | reverse complement strand
ACGGTTAATTGTGTCTCTCCGGGATTTATTGCCACCGAATTCATCGAAGACCTTCCGGATAAATTGCGTGAAGCCTATCTGGCCAGGATTCCGTTAAAGAGATTTGGAAGCACTGAAGAAGTAGCCGCTTGCGTTCTTTTCCTGGCTTCCAAGGAGGCATCCTATGTTACCGGTTCTACTCTTGAGGTGAGTGGAGGATTATGAGATGGAGGAGATTCTAAATGCCATACCCCATCGCCCACCATTTTTGTTTGTCGATAGGATTGTAGAAATAAGCGGAACGAAGATCAAAGCAACTAAAGAGATAAGGCCCGATGAGCCAGTCTTCGAAGGACATTATCCCGGACAACCGATCATGCCCGGGGCGCTTATCTGTGAATCCATTTTCCAAACTGGTGCAATCCTGCTCTCCAAAATGATGGGCGGCATCAGTGGAGGCGTTCCTGTTTTGACCCGAATTAATAACGCCAAGTTTAAAAGTATTGTTAAGCCCGGCAGCATAATGGATATTGAAGCAGAGCTGGTGGAAAAAATCAGCAATGCCTATTTCATGAAGGGCAAAGCCTCTGTTGGCGGTAAGACCTCAGTCACAGTCGAGTTTGCCGTCACCTTGGCTAAAGAGGCACCTTGATATATATTGAGACATATATGGGAGGTATAATAAGGAGAACTATATGGACTTTTTAGACATTGCCGGTAAGACTGTCCTTGTTTTCGGGGTTGCTAACAAGAAGAGCGTCGCCTTCTCCGTCGGAGAAGCTCTTTCCGAGGCAAAAGCACACGTAATCTATAGTGTTCAATCAGCAGAAAGAAAAGAGAGCGTTTCCAAAATCCTTCCTGGTTCTGATATCTTCGTGTGTGATGTTGAACAGGAACATGAAATTAAGAAACTTGCTGAAGACATTTCCAAAAAGTATCCTAAGCTTCACGGTATCGTTCATTCCATAGCTTTTGCCAATTATGAAGAAGGACTTAAGCCATTTCACGAAACAAAAAGGAAAGACTTCCTGCAATCAATTGATATCTCCTGTTATTCATTAATCGCCATTGCTAATGCGTTTAAAGACCTCTTGGATGCGAAAGCATCAGTAGTCACCATATCCATCTCGACCACCAAAATGGCAGCCGAGCCCTATGGTTTTATGGCTCCGGTAAAAGCTGCCCTGGACTCAACCCTCTGCTTCTTAGCTAAATCCTTCAGTTCTTTTTCCCAAATCCGATTTAATTCCGTTAACGCCGGACTGTTAAAAACTTCCTCATCCGCAGGGATACCAGGATATCTGGACTATTACCTCTTTGCCGAGCAATTAACACTGCGCAAGAAAGCCCTGGCCACCAAAGAGGTCGCCAATACGGTAGCGTTCCTCCTAAGCGAACAGTCCAGCGGCATTAACGCCCAGGGCATCGTTGTGGATGCTGGAATGTCGGTTAACTACTTTGATAAAGACATCATTAAGAAGGCAACAAGGTTTTAGTAAGCCAATGATTTTATTTCCTGTAGTCATGCCAGCTATCAAAGTTGGACATAAACCCTCAGGGAAAGAAAAGGTAGATTATCTAAGCCAAAGTGCTCGAGAGGCACTAAAACTGAGCGCCGGAAAAAGCGGAGTCATACTCGGAGAACTGCTCAAGGACGAAAAGGGTGTCCCATGTCCTGTTGCTGGCAATTATTGGTCCCTCTCACATAAACCTAAGTACGTGGCGGCAGTGGTTAGCAAAGATAAGGTCGGGATCGATATTGAAGAAATGAAGCCCCGGCCTGAATCACTCTTCGCTCATGTGGCAAGTGACGAGGAATGGGGGCTAAAGGAAAAGTCCTGGGAGACCTTTTTTCGCTATTGGACGGCGAAAGAAGCCGCTCTGAAGGTCATCGGAATTGGCATAAGCGGACTAAAGACCTGTCGCATAATCTCAGTCCCCGATGAGAATCATATTACTTTGGACTATAAGGGGCAATTTTTTCTGGTAGAGCAATTACGATACAAGAACCATATTGTTTCCGTCCTCAAGGACGATAACCAAATCGAATGGGTAGTTCTGGACGAGTTTCCAGACAATATGACCTAGTCTTTCAAAAGTGAGTTTTATCAAACTCCTTTGACCGGTATCGCTCCCATCGGGGAAAAATCTCCTGGTAGACCCCGAGCCTTATCCCAATTAACTTTATAGTTCGTAGAAGCAGCATTCTGAACATCCTAGGTTTATTAAGAAGAGCTTTCATCAAGGCGAGGAGAGTTTTAGTTAGTGTAGGCGGGCACCCCTCTATCTTGATGGCATTCTGTAAACCCTTATTGCTTCTGACGGCACAGTCGCCGTAAAGTAAGACTTTTTGAGTATCTCCTTCCGACTTCAATCCCAGCCCATAATAAAACGCTGCACCGCCAAAATCCGTTCCAGGGTTATCTTTGCCGAATATTGATAGCGCCAGGGCAAGCGTGGCACCGCAAGCAGAACAAAGAGTTTGCCCCGGATAGGGAGCGGAAAGTCCCGTTATTTTCGCCGGGGTCAGTAATTCCCTGTCTGGTTCAAATCGCCACTCAAGTTGCTCCTTCAGAGATTCTATATCCTCTCCTTTGATTTGAATTGCGCTTATATCAAAAGAGCGATTGTGTCTCTGGGCAAATTCTCTCAGATAGTCAACTTGCGCCGGATCAATTCCCAGAACTGTTGCTCCGACAACATCGCACTCAAATATATCCGGGCTGGCTATAATCAAATCCTTGCGGTGGGCTACACCCACAAGAGTTTCCGGTCCCCTTTCCAGCATATATATACCATCGATTATGGCCAGGTTGCTCTTGATAGCTTCGTTCAAAAGGCAAATCAGGATGTCCAGTCGCTTACTAATATGAAACCTTTTCTTTGAATCCTTGCTGAGACAGCCCTTCAGATTCTTGAAACCCAGAGAGACCTTTGCTTGAAAATGAGTCTTGAGCACCGGCACATTTATGAGAAAGTCTGTATCTAAGGCTGCTCTCGAGACCTGGACTTTTACCCCTCCTAAATCCAGCTCATAAAAAGCACCTTCGTTGAAATCAATCAACTTAATTCCATATTTTTCTGACATCTTTTCAATGCCTGTGCCCTTAAAACCCCGCTTTGTATATGGCTCAAGTTCATCAAATATGCCAATGATAGCGCCTTCTCCTATAGAGATATCTTTGCAGCCATGTTCGAGCAATAATTGCACGACTCCGTATATAACTTTCGAGGTAGTCACCATTCCGTAGGGAGGCATTATTTTGTGCCGGAAACAATTATTGGGTTTTATCAGAACCCTGTCATTCCTACCCAGTTTCTCAAACCCCTGACACAGCTCGATAGCTTTACGAAGCGAATCCAGAGAGTCGTCAAATTTTACCAGCGATACCGTCATGCGCTCTGTACACCTTGATACTGTTTAATCTCTTCAACATATAAGTCCAGGAACATCTGAGCTTTCTCTTCGGAGAACAGGGCAGGCCTATAAGTGAGGGAGAAATTTAGATTCTTGTTGTAGATACCTGCGGCGATGCTTAGTCCCATCGGAGTTACCACTGGTGCCGAGCCAGTAACATTGCGTATTTTGGCGTTACCTATTTTCCGAACTGCCGGTTCTTCAGAGCCTGGTTTCGGCCAGATAAAGCCCACGTTGGTAACTAGAACAGTATCAACATATGTCCGGGTAATTATCAAGAACCGGCACATCCCCTTCATAACAAATAGAGGGAAGCGAGAGCAAAAGTAAAAGAAATAAACTAAAGAGAAGGCTATTCTATTCATAGTCGCATCTATGGTATTTGCCCTTACCTGCCTCAATAGCTTTGCAGGATCAGCCCTATCTTCGGGCGTGGTAGGTAACGAAAACCAGGATGCCTGATTAGAAACAACATAGCGAAAACCCTTTGGGCTTATGTTTACTGGAGCCATTACGCGTATTTTCTTACTGGTCTTCCCATGCATGCTATTCCATTTCTCCACCGCCCTGTAACAAGCCGCCAGAAAAATATCGTTTAGCTCAACCCCGGCTGCTCTCGCTTTGGATTGAATTTGCCCGAATTCCTTGGGGCTTATAATCTTAAAACAGAAATGGAGTTCCCTGGACTGTCCCGACTTGTCATGGAAAACCCTTGCCGGGGGAGGGAGGGCCACTATAACAAAGCGATGGAAAAGACTGGAAACCATCTTCCTGTAATAGTGTTCTACCTTTGACCTCTGACTGTGGGCAAACTCCAGTAATTCGTCTCCCTTACGGTTTATGCGAATATCCTCACACTTTTCTGAAACTGGAGAAGGCTCGTTGTTATAACTCTCGATAACCCTCCTCACGAAAAGAAGAGCGCGGAGCCCATCTGCCGCCGAGTGATGAAAAGTGAAAACCAGCGAGGATTCCCGCTCATTCTTCCTTAACAACAGAACCCTCACCGGGAACTCCCTCTTAATCTTAAGGGGCTGGTTCATCCAGGAGGAAAGATAGCTCTCATGGTTCATATCCTGGAGTTGAGCCCGGTCGGCAATGCTCAGGACTCCCTCTCCAAGGTCTTCTTGTATTTCGCGAACGGGTCTGGAATGTCTGCTTCGCAAAATCGTTCTCATAACGGGATAAGCTCGTTGCGCCGAGAAAATCGCTTGATTCAATCTAACATTCTCTATTTCCCCTTCGAGGTTTAGAATTACGTGAATAAGCATGGGCTCATTTATGCTATCAAGAGCTAGCAGGCATTTATCAACGCAATTCAACGGGATTGAGCCAAGGGGACTTTCTATTTTCCTTCGCATAGTAGTCTGGAATTAGACTGGACGAGGCAAGCTACAAAGCCCAAAGGGTTATGTCAACATCATGACGGCTATATTCGAACCGATTGAGCTTATACCTACTCCTGTAAATGTTTTCGGCTTGCTATTCCCGCCCCTCGACCTTTTTCTTTACTGCCTGGGCAATCTCGGCTGAGACTTTTTGACCACCTCGACACGCCAGCCAGGCTAAAGCCCCAGAAACGTCGCCACCAATAGTAACCTTCGTTTTGCCATTTACAGGTTCCAGAGTATAGAAGCGTGTCAAATTGGTACCCAGAGCTTGTCCTTGCATGACCACATTCCGTTCTGGGACAAACTCAGTAATCGTCATCAATAATTTAACTCTAAGCCCGCTTACTTTAGCTGTGACAGAAAGCTGTGAGCCCGCTGTCAAAGGCTCCTTAGAGAGCCTCTCAATTTTCTTGATGGACGGCATCCATTGAGGCCATTCTTCAAGCTTGTCTATCAACGCCCAGACTTTCTTGGTAGGGGCATTAATGTCGATGCTGCTCTCAAACCTCATGCCTGTCAAACTCCTCCTTGATGTAGTATCATACAATATATTATATATCATTATACAATCCCTAGTTAACTACATGAATCATCACAATTCTCCCTCCCTAGCGGTAGGTAGCTAGAGGGAGGGGGGAAGCGATATAACTTCAGGCAGGGAAAATAAAGGAACGGAGATATGAAGAGAGACTATTTATTGTTTCCCTGACATTACCAATTATGTAGTATAATACGGAGAACATCCTATGCCACAAATAAAAGCAGGTATAATAAATGTTACCGGGTATGTTGGTGCCGAACTGGCTCGCTTACTTCACCAGCATCCCCAAGTAGAGCTCGTCACTGTCACCGGGAGAAGCGCAGCCGGGCAAAAATTAGGCGATGTTTTCCCAAACTTCGCAGGACCCGACTATATAATAAAAGCTGAGCTTGATAGCGAAATAGACATCGCCTTCTCAGCAATGCCTCACAAAAGCAGTATAGACGTAGTACCACCTTTGCTAAAACAAGGAATCAAGGTTGTCGATGCCAGTGCTGATTTCCGGTTAAAGAACGCTGGCGAATATCCCAAATGGTATGGATTTACTCATCCATCGCCTGAGCTATTGACAGAGGCGGTTTTTGGCCTACCCGAGCTGCATCAGGGGGAAATTGCATCGGCCTCCCTGGTAGCAAACCCAGGTTGCTATAGCACTGGTGCTATCTTAGCCCTGGCACCCATAGTCAAAGAGGGGCTTATTTATCCCGATATAGTGGTGGATAGCAAATCGGGCATCTCGGGCGCTGGCAGAACCCTGAGCTTGACTACTCATTATTCCGAGGCCGACGAGAACGTCCTTGCCTACTCCCTTGAAGGACATCGCCATCTGCCTGAAATAGAACAGGAATTGAAAACACTCAATCCGCCACTTTCTCCCTCGGTAACCTTCGTGCCCCACCTGGTGCCAATGACCAGAGGCATATTGAGCACCTGCTATGCTAAATTGACTGATAGCGGCAAGCTGTCAGATACCAGCTTGAAACAGCTATATCAGGAATTCTACAAGCATGCCCCCTTCGTTCAAATAACAACCAAGCCTCCCCATACCAAGCATGCCTGGGGAACCAACCTATGCCTTATTTATCCCACTGTCGATTCGAAGACAGGCAGGCTTATAGTTGTTAGCTGTCTGGACAACCTCGTCAAGGGAGGGGCCGGCCAAGCGGTGCAAAATATGAACCTGATGTTCGACCTGCCTGAGACCACAGGGCTGGAAGCTTTAGCCATCTACCCTTGAAACGTGCCGGACTATTCCTCTACTTCTTATTTTGCTTAATCACTAATGCTACAGGAGGTAGCAGATGCTATTCAATCCACTATTACCTTCCTTCCGGCTCCCTCGTAAATTTTTCACGCTGAAAAGCGTCGACCCCTTTACTACAACGCAGTGCTCACTCAGCACCAGTACATTATGTCAATTAAGCCAGGAATCCTCTCGCACGCCTCTACCGTCGCTGGAGAGGTTTTGCGTTTAGTACTACCTGTACAGTAGCTGATATAATAACCAGTACAAATAGGTGATTGACCCTTTTCAAAATATGAGTCATATTATATTAATAGTATAGTATGGCATAGTTGAATAGTTTCAGGAGATGAAGAAAGAGAAAAAGCTTCTATTATTCTTAACACTGGCTCTTGTTGGCGCGCTGCTTTTTAGCTCTGTCCCTGCTTGGGCTGGTGAAAATCCTGGTTGTGGAATATCACTGGCGGAAGCCAGAAGGTCCCTGGAACAAGAACTTTTATCTCTGGCTGGAGCCGGCTTTGTTGGCATCGGCCATTCGGAAGCTGAGGGCGAGGTAATCGTCTTCGTCGAGGATGAACAGGCGAAGCAAAAAGTGCCTCGCTCCTTTAATGGCTACACGGTGCGGACGGAGGTTACGGGGGAAATACAAGTACTTACTACGCAGGTAGCGGAGCCTCTGGCCAGCGTTAGTCCTGAGAGGAGAGGCGTGGTCAGGCCTCTGGTCGGCGGGATAAGCCTGTCAGCCTGGGAAACATACCCGTATTATAGCGGCACCCTGGGCATGGTCACCTATGACGACAAGATTTTATCTAACGCCCACGTTATCGCTATAGAGCCGGATACGTCTGATTTTCTCGACATAGGAACAGCCATCATCCAGCCCGGAAGTGGCGACGGAGGAAGAGGAGGCGCTAAGGTGGGGGAACTCGAGGACTACATGTCTATTGACTTTGACCCTGGGGCAGAAAACTACGCCGATGCGGCTATAGGCAGTATTGATGATGGTGTTGATGCGTCTTATGGCGAGCAGTTTGGTGAAGTAGGTAATTACTGGATTGAAGGGTGGACCGAGGTTAGCTTTGCAGATACCGTACGAAAATCTGGGCGCACGACTGGAGTAACCACCGGCCAGGTGATTAACACCAACGTCTCTGTCTATGTTAAGTACGGCGGCCAAGTAACTCGTTTCGTGGACCAGATTTCAGTAGCTCAAGATAACTGGTCCTTCGCAGGGCCAGGTGATTCAGGCTCCGCGGTGGATAAAGATGGAGAGTTCGTGGGACTGGTTTTTGCCGGCACTGAAAACTACGCGTACGTTAACAAGGCAGAGCATATTATCGGCAGGCTCGGTGTCGCTGTTGAGCCTCTGGGGAATCAGTATAGCCTTACCATCTCCAGCACCCCTGGTGGTGAGGTAACCACCCCCGGTGAGGGGATGCGTATCTACGATGCCGAGACGGTGGTCAACCTTGTCGCCGAGGCTGACGAGGACAACCACTACCACTTTGATGAATGGACTGGCGACGTGGGTACCATCGCCGATGTTTATGACCCCACAACCACCATCACCATGAGCGACTCCTACTCCATCACCGCCAACTTCGAACTAGACGACGGTTACTATAGCCTCACCACCTCCAGCACCGAAGGCGGCTCAGTAACCACACCCGGTGAGGATATTTTTGTCTACACCGCTAATACTACGGTCCCTCTTGTCGCTGAAAATTACACACACTACCACTTTGGCAACTGGACTGGCGATGTAAGTACCATCGATGATGTTGAAGCTGCCTCGACCAACATCACCATGTACGACTCCTACTCCATCACCGCCAACTTTGAACTGGACGAAGGCTGGTATAGCCTCACCATCTCCAGTACCGAAGGCGGCGAAATAATCACCCCCGGTGAGGGGACTTCTGTCCATGCCGCTAACACAACGGTCGACCTTGTCGCTGGGACTAACGAAGGCTACCAGTTTTTGAAGTGGACTGGCGATGTGGGTACTATCGCCGATGTTAATGCTGCCTCGACCAACATCACCATGTACGACTCCTACTCCATCACCGCCACTTTTAAGACATCGCACCCCGAACCCATCATGGTGACATTGACGGTATCCAGCACTGAAGGCGGCTCGGTAACTGACCCCGGTGAGGGGCCATTTCCGTATCCTCTCGGCACCGAGGTCAGCCTTGTAGCTGAGGCAGTGAGTGGCTACCAGTTTATCTACTGGTCGGGCGATGTGAGCACTTTCGCCGATGTCGACGCTGCCGTGACCACCATCATCATGAACGGCGACTATTCCATCACAGCCAATTTTGGTAGGCCCGGTTTTTTTCAGTGCTTCATCGCCACCGCAGCCTACGGCACCCCAATGGCCGAGGAAATAGGAATTTTGCGTGAGTTCAGAGATGAATATCTCCTCACCAACCCGTTGGGAAAAGCTTTGGTGGAGTTTTACTACAGGGTCAGTCCACCGATAGCTGAGTTCATAACTGAGCATCCCAGCCTGAAGCCAATAGTAAGGGCCGGGCTGCTACCTGCTGTGGCCCTGAGCACTATATCCGTCAACACTACTCTGGCCGAGAAGATAGCCATAATATGCTTGCTGGTGCTGGTTCCCGTGGCGCTGTCTATGTGGGCGGCGAGGCGGCGAAATAGAGGCCCACAATATACCTAAGGGTAAAATCGCCCGTTAACCCTGAAATATTACCAGGTTACCCACCAAGATATATTATTGCTCCTTGACTCTATAGTACGTCCTGGGCGCCGCACAAAAAAACTATTGACAATTTCTTAGATAGTAGTATAATAGTCCCTATAAGAAATAGGACTATAAAACTACCATCATTGACATTTTCCTTAATAAAAATTTAATAATGGTAGCATATGATGGGCGATTGGGCTTGATGAATCAAGCAACTATAGAAATTTGGAGGTGAAGCATGAAGGTAATTAGTTCGAGGAGACACCATTACTTGGCAAGAGCCAGCATCTTTTTGTTTATGGTAGCCTTAATTGCCGGGATGATAGGTTGTACGGGTGGGCCTTATAGCCTAACTATCACCAGTACCGATGGAGGGTCGGTAACCTTCCCTGGGGAGGCGGGGGGACCCTATATCTATGATAAAGGCATGGTGGTCCCTCTGGTGGCGACTCCAGATCCTGGCTACTATTTTGACTACTGGAGTGGCGATGTAAGTACCATCACCGATGTCCGTGCTGCCTCTGCCGACATCACCATGAACGGTGACTACACTATCACCGCCAAATTTGTTCAACACATTCCCATGATCGCCGCAGGCGCGGCTCACACGGTGGGACTTAGGTCCGACGGCACTGTGGTCGCCGTGGGATTGAACACCTCCGGGCAATGCAATGTCGGCAGCTGGACAGACATCGACCTAGTCGCCGCAGGCTACCAGCACACGGTGGGGCTCGAGTCCGACGGCACCGTGGTCGCCGTGGGAGACAACTACGACGGGCAGTGCGATGTCGGCAACTGGACGGACATTATCCAGGTCGCCGCAGGCTACAAGCACACGGTGGGGCTCGAGTCCGACGGCACCGTGGTCGCCGTGGGATACAACGGCGATGAACAGTGCGATGTTGACGACTGGACGGGCATCATTCAGGTCGCCGCAGGCGACTCTCACACGGTGGGGCTTAAGTCCGACGGCACCGTGGTCGCCGTGGGAAACAACTTGCAGGAGCAGTGTGATGTTGACGACTGGACGGGCATCATCCAGGTCGCCGCAGGCGACTCTCACACAGTGGGGCTTAAGTCCGACGGAACCGTGGTCGCCGTGGGAAACAATGGCTACGGGCAGTGCGATGTCGACGACTGGACGGACATCACCTGGGTCGCCGCAAGCTATGAGCACACAGTGGGGCTTAAATCCAACAACCGCGTGATCCCCGCAGGATCCAACTTGCATGATCGGAACTATGTCCGCAACTGGACGGACATCAACAAGATTGCCGAAGGCCGGTATCATATAGTGGGGCTTAAGTTCGACGAAACCTTGGTCGCCGAGGGGTACAACGACCACGGACAGTGCAATGTCAGCGGCTGGGATCTTTATTGAATTTTCCCCTGTAGCTCTGCCCTTATAGGCAGAGCTACAGTTATATTGTCGTTGCGAGCCACCTTGCCTTTCCTGTCATTGCGAGCACCTGAAAGGTGCGTGGCAATCTCTGGGGTTACAGATCCTGTCCTGAAGCGTAAGCGAGGAATCTCGCTCCCCGCTCTGTACATATCACACTTAAGATCCGGCAAGCTCGAAATAGGTCCGGGCGGCAGTTAATACCTTTGCCTTCTCCTCTTCAGGAATATAGGGGTCATCGAACTTAAAGCTTTCCACCTTGCCCCTGACGTAAGCCCGGTAGCACTTGTAGAAATCGAGCAATTTCAGGAGTTCCTCGTCATGGCTCAGCCCCACATAGGTATTTACCAGATGCCGAGAAAGACCAGCCTGCTGATAGCGGTCTAAGTCCATAGCCAGGAAGGCGATCTCCGAGACCACGTCGGAATATCTGAACCTTTCGTTAAATTCGATGCAGTCGTAAATGCAGATATCGTCGGTGAAGCAAACATGGGCGGCATGAAGGTCGCCATGACAATCTCTTATTTTCCCTTCCTTTACTCGTTTATCGAACAGGCTGGCGTTACTGTCAATGAAATTATCAGTGTAATTCTTAATGTGCCGATATTGCTCGGCGGTGATGGAAGTTCCAACATACTTCTCAGTTTGGGCGAAGTTTTCATCGGTATTCTGGCGAATAACATCCAATCTGCCGAAGGCGGCAATCTTTTGATTTGTTTCGGCTTTCTGGTGAAAGCTCACCAGCTTTTCAGCCACTCTTGCCACCATTTCCAGAGTCACCTCACCCCGGGGCAACAGCACATCCATCATGCGGTCCTGAGGCAACTGCTTCATCTTGACGGCATACTCCATCGCTTTGCCCCGCCCTTCGATGCGAAGCTCGCCTTTTTCTTCGACAATCGGTACCACAGCTAAATAAGCACCGGGACAAAGGCGTCTATTCAACTCCAGCTCCTGACGGCAGAAGAAATGGCGTTTCTCCAAGGTAGTGTAATCCAGATAACCCAGATTGACCGGCTTTTTAACCTTGTATACATATTCGCCGGTAAGGAGAATAAAGGACATCTGGGTCTGGACAAGTTCTATTTTTTGCGGCTTGTGGGGATAGGCCTGAGACTTAAGAAGGGCTCCGACTGTAGATGGTAATACTGACACCGGACCTCTCGTGAAATTTCAGGACCTCTCCCACACGGCTGCCATCCCCTGCCCACCACCAATACACATGGTCTCCAGGCCTCGATGCAGATTTCTATGAATCATATCGTACATGATGGTAACTGCTATCCTCGCTCCGGTGCAGCCAACAGGATGACCCAGAGATATGCCACTACCATGAGGGTTAACCTGGTCAAAATCCCAACCAAGCTCTTTCAGGCAACCCAGTGTCTGAGCCGCAAAAGCTTCATTGAGCTCGATAACATCAAAATCCTTATTGCTAAGCCCCGTCTTTTTGAGCACCTTTCTTACTGCCGGTATAGGGCCTAATCCCATGTACTTGGGGTCTATCGCGCCTGAAGCCCAGGCTTTAAGGATTGCCATAGGTTTGAGACCCAATTCTTTAGCCTTGTCTCCGGACATAAGCACCACGGCAGCCGCAGCATCGTTAATCCCCGAAGAGTTACCGGCAGTGACTGTTCCATCTTTTCGGAATGCCGGAGGGAGCTTAGCCATTTTCTCCATGGAAGTGTCCATAGGCCGCTCATCAGTATCGAAAACAACAGGCTCACCTTTCCTCTGCGGGACAGGAAAAGGAACTATCTCATCCTTAAATACACCCTCCGCTATGGCTTTGCGCGCCCGCATATGACTGAGATAGCCTATCTCATCTTGCTGTTGACGGGTGAAGCCATATCTATTGGCGATTTCTTCTGCGGTATTTCCCATATGATAGCCGTAGAATATCTCCCACACTCCATCAAAGACCATGAGGTCTATAAGCTCTCCCCTGGCTCCAACATCCATGCGATAGCCCCAGCGAGCCTTGGGGAGGACATAAGGGGTGTTGCTCATGCATTCCATACCTCCAGCGACTATAACATCGGCCTCACCCGCTATTATGGCTTCTGCTCCCAAAGTAATAGCTTTCAAACCTGAGGCACATATCTTATTAACTGTAAAGGCGGGGGTTTCTTTAGGAATGCCAGCGTAGATGGAGGCCTGGCGAGCTGTGTTTTGCCCCTGCCCTCCCTGAAGAACATTCCCCATGATTACTTCGTCAACCTGAACAGGACGCAAAGAGGAATCGTAACCATAGTGCTTTTTTTCCAGCTCTATTATTC
>Ga0209427_10006840_pt1 | contig 12961 bp, 10 predicted proteins | sample DeeMarSWOR136_30_FD_187465 | JGI IMG/M metagenome (GOLD analysis project Ga0209427, IMG submission 187465) | Marine sediment microbial communities from White Oak River estuary, North Carolina - WOR-1-36_30 (SPAdes) (version 2) | ecosystem: Environmental > Aquatic > Marine > Intertidal zone >... | reverse complement strand
GGAAATGAGAAATCAAAAGGAGGTGCCATATGGGTATTGTTATTGATGGTTTTTCTCATATACTGCCAAAAGGCTTCGCTGACAAGCTGAGTCAAGCCTATCCCACGGATGAATCACGCGAATTGAGTGGCCTTACATATTTTAGTGATATGGAGAACAGAGTGAGGATTTTGGACAGATACAAAATAGATAGGCAGGTATTAACCCTCGCACGACCAAATATATGGTTGAACATGCCCCTAGATCTTGCTTTGAAGATGACCCGAGTAGCAAATGATTCATTGGCGAAAGCAACGAAGCAATTCCCTGATCGGTTCATTAGCGTTGGAACGTTGCCCATACTTAGCGAAGAGTTTATGCCCGAATTTGACCGTTGCGTTGAAGAGCTTGGTATGGCAGGGATTCAAATTTTTTCCAATATTGGTGGAAAGTATTTAGATGATCCAGAATTTCAGACTTTCTTTGCAAAAGCTAATACAACCCGAACGCCGATCTGGATCCATCCACAAGTTTGGGATGGATGGTCTCAGGAGTTTGCCCTAGATAAACTTCTTGGTTGGCCTTTCGATACAAGTTGGGCATTGTGCCGATTAGTATTCTCAGGTATGATGGAAAATTATTCGGATCTACGAATTATTACTCATCACATGGGAGGGATGATTCCGCACTTTTCGGGGCGAATTCAAGGTGGTTATAAAGGCAAAGAAATGTTTCCCAGGGCAGGATTTATCGACCTCCCCAAGGATCCAATTGAATCTTTCAAGAGATTTTACGGAGACACGGTCTTAAATGGTGCTGTGCATGCGTTTGAATGTGGATACAAGTTCTTTGGTCCAGAACGATTGATTTTTGCTACGGATTACCCTTTCGGTCCCGAAAAGGGTGAGTATTGGATAAAAGTTGCCTTGAATGACATTATGGCTGTCGAGTTACCCAAAGAGGAAAAAGACCAAATCATGGGAGGGAACCTGATTAGGCTTTTAGAAAAACATTAAAGTAAGGTGGCCACTTTATCCGTTTTCTCTTATCGGAGTAGGCTTTTTTGAAGTTTTGGACGAGCTTTGGGTTAAATCGATAGATGGAGGGGTTAAAGGGAGCAAGATCTAGATCTTTGATGGAGGTCGCGGAATTGTTGAACGAACTTAGGATGCTTTTTCAAATTCAAGTATGAAGTCTGTTGGCAGAATGGTTGTTTGAAAACATTTATGAAATTCTGATACTAAGATAAGGAGATTCCAGTATGAATCAAGTCCATTTCATTGATACAACCTTTCGTGACGGTCAACAGAGTCTATGGGCGGAAGGAATGACGACTGGCATGATGCTACCCGTCGCATCGCAAATGGATCGGATTGGGTTTAAATCCATGGAGGTTACGGCTTCGAGCCACTTTTTAAAATGCGTGCGCGAGTTACGAGAGGATCCCTGGGACAGAATTCGACTCCTTTCAAAAAGGATAACAAAGACTCCTCTAACCCTGATGATGCATTATAGTATTGCAGGGTTTGATCTTACGCCATTTTCTATTCTCAAACTTTGGATGGAACGTTTAGCAGCTAATGGAATAAGGCGTGTCCAGTTGATGGACCCAGCAAATGACATGAATTTCAGGATAGATAAATGTGTGAAATTTGCCAAGGAGGCGGGACTTGGGGTAGCGATGGGATTAGTATACTCTATTTCTCCCAAGCACACCGATGAACACTATACCCAGAAAGTTCAAGACGCTGCGAAATTGAATATTGACGTTATCTATCTAAAGGATTCTGGAGGGCTACTGACACCAGAACGTGCACAGACACTCATACCGGTGTTTTTACAGAATAGCAACGGGATACCGATCGCCTTGCACTCACATTGCACAACAGGACTTGCTCCTTTGGTGTATCTCGATGCTGTCAAACTCGGCGTGGACACGGTCTATACAGCCATTCCTCCCCTGGCAAACGGGCCCTCTCAGCCTTCTGTATACAACATCATAAAAAATATCAAGCACTTTGGTTATATCCCTGCCATAGATGAAGAAGCCATTAAACCTATAGTGGATCACTTTGGATATATTGCCAAACGTGAAGGATTGCCAACAGGGAAACCATTAGAGTATGATGCTTATCAATATGTACATCAGGTGCCCGGAGGGGTGATCTCAAATCTCAAGCATCAACTAACACAGCTGAGAATGGACCATCGGTTGGAAGAAGTCCTGGAAGAAGTAGTTCAGGTCCGCAGAGATCTTGGATATCCTATTATGGTAACTCCTTTTTCCCAATTCATGGTAACTCAGGCTTCCATTAATGTGATGTTGGGAGAACGGTATAAGCAAGTGGTCGACGAGGTAATCCAATATACCCTGGGCTTTTGGGGAGAGGAGGCCAGTTCTTCTGTTGACCCAAACATCAAAGATAGTATCCTGAGCCTCCCAAGGGCGAGGGAGCTTTCAAATTGGGAACCCCCTCAACCATCAATCGAAGAGGTGCGACAGCAATTGGGAGGGCCAGGACTTTCAGATGATGAGCTCTTACTTCGGTACATCGTTCGCGAGGAAAGGGAAATAAAGGCAATGCGTGCGGCGGGTCCAGTTCAAGAATATCTTAGTGCGAAAAATCCCTTGATAGTGTTAATACAAGAACTGCTGAAGCAGAAGAATTTAGACTATATCTCCGTCAACAAAGACGACTTATCAGTTTCTCTTAGAAAGGGGGTTTAGTCTCATAGTAAACCAATGGGAATTGATTCCAAGGTGGGTGAAGAGATCCTTATAAAAAGCATAAAAGAGATTTGAGCCAACGCGGCCTGTGATTAGATAAAAAAATATAAGAAAAACGGCAGAGGATGAAGGCAAGAAGATATTTGAGTCGATCGCCTGAAAATTTTTACACTATACTGAGTTAAATATAGTGAATTGGGTAGGAGTTGGGAGAATTTTGGACTGAGTTTAGATTATTTACTGAAAAAATACATAGAATTGAAAGGGGAGGAGCATGAAGCTAACGGAAGATGAGGTTATCCAGATACTGAAACTTATAGAGGAGTCTCAGTTTGATGAATTACACCTAGAAATGGGAGACCTAAAATTACATATAAGAAAGGGTGGTCACATTACGGGAAATTTAGGGAGAGGTGTTGCTACGGTTGTAGGTCAAACGGCAGTTTCGCCCAAACCGACGACTGTAGAGAGAAAGGAGGAACTCCAAAACCGATCTCAAGAAACTGGATCCATGGGTACAATTGCTCGAGAAGAAAGAGTTGAACGAGTAATTGAGGAAAAGGTTCCTATAACTCCCGAAGAGGGGGTTATGCTAATTAAGGCACCTATGTTAGGAACGTTTTATCGGCGTCCCTCACCAGGGGATCCCCCTTATGTTGAGGTGGGAGCATTTGTGAAAGAGGATGATACAGTCTGCCTCTTGGAGGTAATGAAGGTTTTTAATTCAGTTAAGGCCGGGGTTAGAGGGTATATCGCAAAAATCTGTGCGGAAAGTGGTGATTTAGTAGAGTACGGACAAACCCTTTTTTGGGTCAGACGGGCGGAAACACCGGAGGAGACGAAATTAAATAAAGTCAAAAGGTAAGCCTTGTAGGCCCTACAGGGATTGACTTATCAATCCTTCTTTGACCCTAAGGGAGAACTTATTAATTGCCTCCCGTGAAGAAAGAGGAGAGGAAGAATGGACCTTAGGAAAAGGTTTTCGAATTATTCCCCGTTTTACAACAAAGGCAGACCCATAAAGGAGACCAGTTAACTGGATGGAGAGGCAGCAGAATTTTGCATTTGCGTTGGGGGTTGCTGACGAGGTCCGTATCCTGTATAAAAGAGGGGCGGTTGTTGAAGAAGTCCCAGATGAGCTGGAAAGAAATAAGGAAATTCAGGGTCTATACTTAGCAATTTAAGAGAGAAAGGAGACTTTATCCATGTATGGTCAGTGGGCCTTAGATTGGCAGGAGCAGGTCAACTTTGATCGGATGCGGAAGGAGCGTCTTGAAAAAGTTAGAGAGGTGATGAGGAAAAGGGATTTAGAAGCAATCATCGCATTTCTTCCAGATAACATTCGTTATATCACGGGAGCGCGTGGGATCGCAGTACCCAAAGTTTGGCGTTATTGCGTTTTGGTCCGTGAAGAGGAACCTATTCTTTTTGAGTTAGGGGGAGATATGGGTCGAGTTAAAGAGAATGCACCTTGGCTTGAAGGAAGAATATTCCCCTCCATACCGGTTCACTTTGCTAGCAACGAGGGGACCAAAGCATGGGCCAAGGCCATCAAAGAGATCCTTGAGAGGTCCAAGGCTAAAGGAAAACTCGGCCTGGATTCTGTTAGTTTTCGCGTCATGAAGGCCCTTGAAGCAGAAGGCCTTAGCTTCGTAGATGGTGGCCCAATCATGATGGAAGCAAGAGTTATTAAAACCCAGGACGAGCTAAAGTGTCTCAGAATTTCTGTGGGCACAGCGGAAGTCGCCTTTGCGATAGCCACGGAGATGATCAAACCTGGCGTGCGGGATTGTGATGTCCAGGCAGAGATGTCCCGGGCCCTTAATTCAATAGGGTGCGAAACACTCTTTGGGGTTTTTGCTTCGGGAGAGCACACTAATCCATACTGGAGGTGTTTTCTTACCGATCGAAGGATAAGGAAGGGAGATCTGGTGATCATCGACAAGGTTCACTACTATAATGGCTACGGATGCGACTATGTGCGCACCTTCCTGTGCGGGGATAAGGCGACCCCTGCTCAGAAAGACCTGTATAAGAAGTGTCTCGATTATCTTTACGAAGGGATCAATCAGGTGAAGCCTGGGAATACAACAGGCGATGTGGCCCAAAAATGGCGGGAACCAGAAGACTATACGGAGTGCACCCTCGATTTCGGCCACGGGTTGGGCCTCGATACTCATGAATATCCTTTTATCAGCTTCATGTCCAAAAAGGAACCCGTAGAGCTTAAGCCCAACATGGTCTTAGCCCTAGAGGTTTATATGGGTGACCAGGAAATTCGACAAGGGGTACGACTTGAGGAGAACTTGATTGTGACCGAAAAAGGGTATGAAATTATCAGTCTCTACCCATTTGAGGAAAAACTGCTTTGACCTGAAGAATGGAAAAATAATGCGGCACAATATAAAAATTGATCAAATTGAAAGGAAGTAGAGCATGAATCAAATTTCCCGGGTACTGGTCGCTAACCGAGGGGAAATTGCTGTTCGGATCATAAGAGCTTGTAAGGATTTAGGGATAGAGTCAGTGGCGGCGGTTTCGGAGATAGATAAAGATAGCATGCCTGCAAAAATGGCGGATCGGGTTATTTGTATTGGGCCTCCGAGTCCGGCGGACAGCTACTTGAGACCTGAGACCATATTGTGCGCAGCCATTGGAACTGGTTCAGATGCAATCCATCCTGGGTACGGCTTTCTCGCGGAACAACCTGAACTGGCGCAATGTTGCAAAGAAAATAATTTGATATTCATTGGTCCCACGGCAGAAAACCTTAGGCAGATGGGGAACAAGCTCTTAGCGCGGAAAATAGTAAAAAAATATTCTATTCCTGTCATTCCAGGATCTGAAAAGGTTGCGAATTTCAAAGAAGCTCATAAGGTTGTAGAAAAGATAGGATTTCCGGTTCTTATAAAGGCTGCTGCAGGAGGCGGAGGCCGAGGGATCAAGATTGTTAAAAACCCTGACGAATTGAAGATCACTTTTGAGACTGCAGCCGCTGAGGCGCGTGTTGCATTTGGTGATGAAACGCTTTATATCGAGCGCTATTTCTCTAATGCGCGGCATATCGAAGTTCAGGTAGCTGCTGATCATTTCGGAAATGTCATTCATTTGGGGGAGCGCGATTGTTCTTTACAGCGCCGGTATCAAAAGATTATTGAAGAGGCTCCCGCACCTTCTCTATCCAATGAAATGCGAGAAGAGATTCACAAAGCAGGGGTGACAATAGCCAAAAAAATGAAATATGAGAACCTCGGGACAGTAGAGTTTGTATTAGATCAGGACAGTAATCAATTCTTCTTCTTAGAAATGAATACTCGGATTCAGGTTGAACACCCTGTAACCGAAATGATAAGTGGGGTCGATCTAGTTAGGGAGCAAATTCGTATTGCGGCGGATCACCCTCTTAGCTTATCCCAAGGGGATCTGAGGTTAGACGGACACGCAGTGGAGTGTCGGATAAATGCTGAGTCTCCTGATACAGAATTCCAGCCATGTCCTGGTCGCATCACGCAGTGGACTCCACCTCAAGGAAAGGGCATACGTGTGGATAGTCACTGTTACGCAGGCTATTTCGTCCCACCCTATTATGATTCTCTCATTGCAAAGGTGATCACCTCAGGAGCCGACCGTTCCCAAGCGATTGAGCGAATGCAGTATGCTCTTGAAAACTTTATTGTTGCTGGCATAGATACGACGATTGCATTTCTTCGTTTTATATTAAATCAACCCGATTATAGAAATGGACGGGTAAATACGCGTTGGGTGGAAAATTTATTAAGCCAACAGTTTAGTAATAAGAAGTAAGAAAATTTGGGAGGATCCGATGAAGGAAATCTATTTTGTAGACACTACCTTTCGAGATGGTCATGCCAGCCTCTGGGCTGAAGGGATGACGACAGGGATGATGCTCCCCGTTGCATCACAAATGGATCAGATCGGATTTAAAGCAATGGAGATTATAGCTACTAGCCATTTTTTGAAATGTGTCCGTGAGTTGCGTGAAGATCCTTGGGAAAGAATCCGACTCCTTTCAAAGAAAATAACGAAGACCCCTCTAACCTTGATGATGCATCATAGTATCACTGCATTTGACCTTTCACCATATTCCATTCTTAAACTTTGGATGGAGCGGATAGCTACCAATGGAATCAAACGAGTCCAATTGATGGATTCTGATAATGATTTAACTTTCAGGGCTTCAAAATGTGTCAAATTCGCTAAGGATGCCGGGCTCGAGGTATCCATGGCATTGATATATTCATACTCCCCTAGGCATACGGACGAACATTATATACGAAAGACGAAAGACGCAGTGAACTTAAATGTGGATGTAATCTACCTGAAAGATTCAGGGGGGCTTTTAACACCCGAACGAGTTAAGACGTTAATACCAGCAATTCTAAAGAATAGTAATGGCATACCGGTGGAATTACATTCCCATTGTACAACAGGGCTTGCTCCATTAGTTTATTTAGAAGCTGTTAAGCAAGGAATTGAAATTTTGCATACGGCCATTCCTCCTCTCGCGAACGGGTCGTCTCAGCCTTCTATCTTTAATATTGCAAGAAATACTCGCTTTTCAGGTTATAACCCAGCCATCAACGAGGAAGCCATTAAGGCCATTTCTGATCATTTTAGGTTTATTGCGAAAAGAGAAGGTCTTCCTTTGGGAGCACCCTTGGAATACGATTTCTATCAATATGTCCACCAAGTACCTGGAGGAGTGATTTCAAATTTGAGACATCAACTTTCAGGGATAAGGATGGGGCATAGGCTCGAAGAAGTTTTGGAGGAGACAGTTCAGGTTCGCAAAGACCTGGGATACCCTATTATGGTTACTCCTTTTTCCCAGTTCGTCGTTAGTCAAGCTGCAATGAATGTCATGTCGGGCGAGAGGTATCAACGAATAAGTGATGAGGTGATCAAATTTACATTGGGATTTTGGGGGGAGGAAGTAAGTTCTTATATAGATCCAAATATCAAGGATAGGATATTGAGTTCAACCAGGGCTAAGGAGCTTGCCAATTGGGAAGTCCCACAACCTTCTATAAAGGAATTGAGGCAAAAACTGGGCGGCCGTGGAATCTCAGACGATGAGCTCTTGCTCCGATATATGATTCAAGAAGAAGAGATAAGGAAGATGCGAGAAGCGGAAGGTCCGGTTAAAGAATATCTCACTGCAAGAAATCCTGTAGTAGCTTTAATTCAGGAACTGCTAAAACAGAAAGATTCAGATTACATCTCCATTCAAAAGAAAGATTTTTCTCTCACTCTTCAGAAAAATATGAAGACATAATAATAGGTTAAGCAAGGAAAAGGAGGCGGCAGTGATTAATGACTTGAGAGATTGGATTCAGAAGGTTGAACAAATGGGAGAACTTATCCGGGTAAAGGGAGAGGTGGACTGGGACCAAGAGATGACCGCCATTGACTACCTTGTGGGAAGGAGCTCCTCGGCCCCATCCATTCTCTTTGAGAAGATCAAGGGGTATCCATCAGGATACCGTGTTCTCGGAAACTTCCCAGGACCATCCCTTGATCGGTTAGCCCTAACTTTGGGAATCCCGACTGGTCAGTCTACCATTTCATTAATACAAGAGATTCGCAAACGCTACAAGAAACGAATTCCTCCTGTGACTATTCCTAAGGAAAAAAGTCCTGTCAATGAGAACGTCTATTTTGGGAAAGATATTGATGTCACAAAATTCCCGGCCCCTAAGACGTTTCCTTTGGACGGGGGGCGTTACATCGGAACAGCAGATGTCATCATCACCCGGGATCCTGAAACTGGCTATCTCAATTTAGGGACATATCGGAACATGATTCTGGATAAGGATAAAATTGGATTTTATGTCTCACCTGGTAAAGATGCGCTTCTGCACAGGGAGAAGTGGTGGACGCAGGGTAAGCCATGCGAAGTGGCAGCTGTCTATGGTATGGATCCGCTTCTTTACTCTTTGGGAGCTCAGAGTTTTCCCAAAAACGTTTCGGAATACGAATACGCAGGTGGCATACGAGGGCAAGGGATTGAAGTCTTCAAAGGGGAGGTGACTGACCTTCTCTTACCGGCCCACGCCGAAATTATCCTAGAGGGAGTTAGTTACCCTGGGAAGACGATGAAGGAAGGTCCTTTTGCTGAATTTCCTGGTTATTATGGGCGACCAGAGGAAGAGACACCGTATATTGAGGTGAAATATATCCATCATCGTAATGATCCAATTCTCACAGTGGCACCCATGTCAGATCACAATTCCGGAAATGCGATGATGCAATCTATCATGCGATCGGCCAAGATCTGGGATGATTTAGATGCTATAGGAGTTCCAGGGGTTAAGGGTGTTTTCTCCCATCCTATGGCAATATTTGGCTTAGTGGTTGTTTCATTAGAGCAGATGTATGCAGGCCATTCTTCGCAAGTTGCAGCCCTGGCCGCACAATGCACGGGCGGAGCTTACTATACGAAGTGGATAATAGTGGTTGATGAAGATGTGGATCCTTCGGACCTTAAACAAGTCTTTTGGGCTATGTCTACCCGGTGTAATCCCGTTGATGATATTGATATCCTCCGAAATACTTGGTCTACCTATCTCGATCCAACCCGGAATCCACCTGAAGAACGGCCATATGGATCCAAAGCCCTTATCAACGCTTGTAAAGAGCACAAGTATTTGAAAACATATTCTAAAACGACAAGGCTTAAGGAAGAGGTCTATCGGAAAGTGTGTGAAAGATGGAAGGAACTGGGACTGCCTGGAACACCGCCTGAAATAAAAGTCTTCGAAGCTGACTCCTCGATCAAGGGGGTTTAATGTAAAACCCTTTTGGAAATAGGAAGGAAGAAGAATGGGAAAAGCGGGCGCTTATATTAAATTTAGGAGGATTTCAAATGTTAGAAAAGAACCCTGGGAAACTACTGACGGATTTAATGAGATCGACAAAGGCGGTGTTGATCGTAGTCGATGTCCAAAATGATTTTTGTCATAGTGAAGGTGCTTTTTCAAAAAAGAATGTAGATCTATCGCACATCCAGAAAATAATAGTACCAAATATCGTCTCCCTTATTAGAAAGTGTCGAAAATCTAATTTGCCTATTATTTTTATTCGGACTATTCATAGCGGTTGGACGAATTCCCCATCTTGGCAGGGGAGAATAGGTGGAATGGCTAAAAAAACGCCTATATGTCTTCCAGACAGCTGGGGGGCTAAATTCTATAAGGTCAAGCCAGACAGTAGCGACTGCATTGTCACCAAACATCGTTATAGCGCTTTTACGGGTACTGACCTTGACCTTATATTAAGAAGTAAAGGGATAGAGACCGTCCTCATTTGTGGGGTGGCCACCAATGTTTGTGTTGAGACAACGGCCAGAGATGGGTTCAATCTAAATTATAATGTGATTTTAATTGAGGATTGTTGTGGGGCTTTTTCCTTGGAAGAACATGAATCAGCCTTAAACAGTGTTAGAAAGTACTTTGGAAATGTAACAGAATCGAAAGGCCTTATGAAAATACTGGGAAGGGGTAAAATAAAATGGCGCTGAGCATGAGCATTGAATATTTTGATAAAAAAGCAGAAACAGCTCGCGGAGAAGAGATGGCAATGCTTCAATTTCAGAAGTTAGAAACATTACTAAAAAAAGTCTATACTTCCAACCAATTTTACCGTAATAGATTTAAGCATTTTGGAATAGATATCTCAGAAATTAGAACTGTTAGCGATCTTCATAAATTGCCCTTCACAACCAAAAAAGAATTTGAGGAGGACCAGGATAGGTACCCTTCCTTTGGGACAAACCTGACGGAGCCGTTAGAAAATTATGTCCAATATCATCAGACATCCGGGACAACTGGAAAACCTCTTAAATTCCTTGATACAAGAGAGAGTTGGGAATGGAGAGGTAAGTGTGCTTGTTATATTTTAAAAGGAGCAGGAGTTAAGAAAGGTGATCGGATTCTCTTACCTTTTAATTTCGGTCCTTACACTGCTTTTTGGATAATGTATGAGGGAGCCTATCAACTAGGAAACCTTATCATCCCTACGGGGGGTTGGAACTCATTACAAAGATTAGAGTGCATCATCGAGAACAAACCTACGGTGATTCCTACAACTCCAACCTACGCCCTAGCTTTAGCTGATACAGCGAGAGAGAAAGGGATTGATCTCGGCTCGTCCAGTGTAAAGTCACTTCTCCTTTCAGGAGAACCTGGGGCCCTTATTCCACATGTCCGTGAAAAACTCCAGAACATATGGAACGCCCGTTGTTTCGATTACATCGGTCTGACCGAAGTTGGGAGCTGGGGGTTTCAATGTACAGAGGAACCTGATGGTGTCCACATCTTGGAAAGCGAATTCATCGCTGAAATCGTGGATCCGCAAAAGGGAACCCCAGTTTCGGAAGGAGAGGTAGGAGAATTGGTTTTGACTAACCTCGGAAGGTCCTGTATGCCTGCCATTCGTTATCGAACGGGAGATTTGGTGAAAGTTAAGAGAGGATTCTGCTCCTGTGGGAGAACTTTCCGGGTCCTTGAGGGCGGGATTCTTGGGCGGAAAGACCAGATGGTCGTTATTCGAGGTGTGAACGTCTTCCCTAATGTTCTTGCCGATGTGATAGAGAACCATATCGAGCCTGGAGACGACTATCAGATCGAAGCGTACAGAAAAAGAGGGGCCGATGAAATAGTCATCAAACTTGAGATGAGAGAGAAAGAGAAAGCGGAGGGGATTGGAAGAACTATTCAAGATGAAATAAAAAGAAAACTGAATCTTAGAGTAGAAGTCGAAGTCGTACCCAAAGGGGTTCTTCCCAAATTCGACTATAAGGTCAAACGATTTGTCGATAGGAGGAAGGAAGGGGATATTTAAACATTGACCAAGGGCGGAGTGAATTGGTCAGAAATTATATAGCTAAATGTAACAGCAGGGGTATTCGAGGGAATAAAAAATCCTTGAGGAAAATGTATGGCGAGGGTAGAGTACTTTGATGAAAAGGTAGAAACAGCAAGCCGGGAAGTTCTGGAGACTATCCAATTAAACAAACTGAAAGACCTGCTAAATAAAGTATATCAATCCAATCCTTTTTATATTAGGAAATTTAAGGAACATGGGGTAAGTCCAGAGGATATAGAGACGATTGGTGATATCGTGAGACTCCCCTTTACCTCCAAGATTGAGTTTCAAGAGGATCAGGAGAAGAATCCCATTTTCGGAACTAATCTCACCGAACCCCTCAGCAATTATGCTCGGTATCACCAGACAACAGGGACGACGGGCAGACCTCTAAAATGGTTGGATACGAAAGAAAGTTGGGAGTGGAATGGAAGGTGTTCTGCGATGTCCTTATGGGCAATAGGGGTAAGGCCGTCGGATATTGTCTTCTTTCCGTTTGGCTTCGGCCCCCATGCAGCCTACTGGGGCCTTTTTGAGGGTGCATGGCAAATAGGAGCAATGGCTATTCCGGGAGGAGGATGGGATACACTCCAACGGCTGGAGTTTATTCTCGAGAATAGGGTCACAGTCATTGCCTGCACCCCCACCTATGCACTGAGATTGGCAGAAGTGGCTCAAGAGAAGAATTTAGATCTCAGAAAATCAGCGGTCAGAATTATTGTCGATGGAGGGGAACCTGGGGCCATGATCCCTTCTGTAAAGAAAAAGATTGAAATGTCGTGGAATGCAAAATGTTTTGACTATATGGGGTTAACAGAAGTAAGGGCCCATTCCTTTCAATGCACCATGCAGGAATCTGCAGTCCATGTCATCGAGAGCGAATTTATTCCTGAAGTGATCGATCCCGACACTCATGCCCATGTTGAAGAGGGAGAAATGGGTGAACTGGTGCTTACCAATCTGGGACGGTCATGTTCACCAGCCATTCGATTCAGGACAAACGACATGGTAAGGTTCAAAAAAGGAAAATGTCCCTGTGGAAGGACCTTCAGGATGCTGGATGGGGGGATCTTGGGAAGAAGGGATGACATGATCATCGTGAGGGGGTTGAATGTATTTCCGAATTTAATAGGGAATATCGTACAAAAATATTTATCTGTTGGGGATGAATACAGAATCGTGGCTTATACGAAAGGAAGTTTAAATGAACTGAAAATCCTACTCGACTTATCCGGCGAAAGCAGAAAGGAACAGGAAAAAATAGAAAGTGATATTGTCACAGAGCTTAAATCTTCAATGGACCTCAGAGTGGAGGTGGAGACCGTCCCTCCACATACCTTGGAGAAATTTGGTTATAAATCCAAACGT
>Ga0209427_10006839_pt1 | contig 12961 bp, 12 predicted proteins | sample DeeMarSWOR136_30_FD_187465 | JGI IMG/M metagenome (GOLD analysis project Ga0209427, IMG submission 187465) | Marine sediment microbial communities from White Oak River estuary, North Carolina - WOR-1-36_30 (SPAdes) (version 2) | ecosystem: Environmental > Aquatic > Marine > Intertidal zone >... | reverse complement strand
AGGCGAAATGTGTGCCCGTGCCGAACCTGGTGAGGGCACATGTGGATCAGGCAGCTGGTTTTCTCAGGAACGCAGGGCTTGGTTGGCAGGTGAGAGAGGATCGGACGGGAAGGTTCGGGCCTGGTACTGTTTTGAGTCAGCAGCCGCGGGCTGGGGAGTGTGTGCCCCCTGGTACCGCTGTCTATTTAGTTGTCGAGGCGAGATGTGTGCCCGTGCCGAACGTGGTGAGGGCGCATGTGAATCAGGCAGCTGGTTTTCTCAGGAACGCAGGGCTTGGTTGGCAGGTGAGGGAGGATCGGACGGGGAGGTTCGGGCCTGGTACTGTTTTGAGTCAGCAGCCGCGGGCTGGGGAGTGTGTGCCCCCTGGTACTGTTGTATATCTGGTCGTGGAGGGGAAGCCAATATTGGTACAGGTGCCGACAGTGGTCGGGCGACACATCGATCAGGCAAGGGCTTTAATCGAGAAAACAGGCCTCCAGCTCGGGCAGGTCAGGAGACAGGTTTCAAGGGATGATGTGATCGGACCATGGGGAGTTCTGGAACAGCATCCATCACCCGGGACCTGGGTCCCCGTCGGTACTCGCGTCAATCTCGTGATAAAATCGCAATGAGGAGAATCACAACCGAAAAAACCGTGAAGGCAGGCTGGGAATAATCGGAGAAAGAAGGGGTTGTTGGTTTTGAATCAACTCACAACCGAAGTGGAGGCGTGGGAAAACGGATCGCACCTTGAACTGTGGATTTTGCAAAGGGCTGAATTTCAGTTTGGGTCCGCTGGGAAGAAATGAGGGGGGAATGGAGACTCCATTCCCCCCTCGTGTATGGCGCGATGCGCAGAGATTTTTCTACCGCTTCACTGCAGGCCAGGTCTCCCCATTGGCGCTGTTATACGCCCCCCAATTGATCCTGCCCCAGGCGAGGTGGGTGTAGTCGTCATCCAGCACCTGGAACCAGCCGCCGGGAATGGAGGGATCCCCCGCAACGGGGGCCAGGCAGAGGACGATCTCATCCCTTTCGTCGCCGTCTATATCGGCCGTGGCAACCCGGGCCTCGCCCTTTGCGGAATTGTAAGCGCCCCAGGACCCGCAGCCAATCCTTATGGGAATAATCCTTGGCAAATGCCTCGCTCCAGCCCGCGGATGTTTCACCGAGCCCGGAGACGAGCTGAGGGGGAAGGGCCTCGAGGGCGCCCGAGTCTGGTCCACCGTCGTTTCGGGGGTTGCCTGAAATCGTCAGTGGCGCCCACGTCCTCGCCTGTATCGATCAGGGGGCTCCATGGCAGGGGACGCATGTCCGAATCGAGCCCCAGATCGTCGGCGAGAATATCGTGGGCGCCATGCTGCAACACCAAGGGAATCTTTCCGATACCCTGTGACTTACGCAAACGTTCCGGGTTCCGTAGGGTTAAGGTTTGGCAGGTAAAACCAAGCAATAATTATGCCAGCCTTTTAGATGGCAGATTCATCAAAAATCCAGGCAGCTAGAGCATGGCTCCCTGTCGGAATACGGCTCAGGTATGAAAAAAATTCAGGGCCTCCATGACGAGAACTGGCCTTCGTATGGGGTAGGGTGAACCGAACATGTATCAGGGGAAGGAGATCCCGATGGCCTCTCCCGCCCCGGTCGAGGACGCTCGGCCCTCCTGGTCACCTCCTCCGACCTATTCAGAACCCCCGTGGAGAGGGTTCAAAGAGCTATGGACTTACTGTGTTGCGTGAGCCTCAATGGAAAGGGTACATTAGTCTCTAGTAATGAGGGGCTCCGTCAGGGTGGGGCAGGCTTCATTTCGGGCCGTCCCTCATGGTGCCATAGTCAGATGGAAAGGGAGGGATCGATGGAGGCTGGCACATAGGGAGGATTTGGCGACACATGCCTCTAAGACCGTGGTAACCATGTATGGTTGGATAATCTGACCATATCTTTCACTAAGGAAAGGAGGGATTCACTATGACTATCAAACTCAAAGAAGATCATCTGCGGCGGCTCTGTCAGATCAACAGTTTTCCCCTCCCCGAAGACGGCATGGTTTTTTTCGGCTTACGGGGATGCCTGCCTGTGGATGAAGATAATGTGGATTACGCCGCCGAACACGAAATTATTCCAGCGGAGATCAACTACCTCAATCCGCGTTGCACGCTGGGACAATGGCTTCCGAAGGAGGGCAAGATCGCCCTTTTTCCGGGGAGTACCGTTCCTCACATAAAGCACGTTAAGATCTCCAAGGAGCGGAATGGACTGGGGGCAAATCAGCTCATGACGGGGTACTACAAGGACTATCGGAAGGGAATCCATAGGATCGGAAAGCCAACGGGCCATGAGGCGTTTAGACAAACCGAGGGGCATCCGATCCGGAGAACCGCTGACGATTTCGACTTCGATAATGACGACCGTGTGGAATTCGAAAACCCTTACGACAACATCCATGCTGCCTGGAGCATGGGGATCAATCATGACTACTACGCCAGTGCCGGATGTCAGGTGATCGCTGGATATCCCGCCTGTGTGCAACGGGGGGACCAGCCTGATGAGGGTCCCTGGAAAGTGTTCAAGAAAAACGCGTATGACCGTAAGCAACAAGACCGTTTTCCCTACATCCTTCTCAACGCTCGTGATGCCCAGAAAGTCGCGCTGAGGCGTTCTCAAAAAATGTCGGCCCGCCTCCGTTTCGGATCAAAAGATGGCCTCGTTGTTCAGCTACAGGAAGCCTTGAAAAAGTCGAATTACTACGAGGGGGAAGTGGATGGCGACTTCGGAAGGAGGACCATTCGGGCTGTTTTGAAGTATCAAACCGCGACCTTCGGGCCCGAGGCAGATGATGGGATCGTCGGACCGATAACGGCTGCCGCGCTGAAAATCCCCTGGCCACATGTATAAGAATAGGGTGGTCTGGTCAAAGCCGGTTTGAAAGGGTTACGAGATGGGAAACAAAATTAAATCCGTAAAGGAGCTCGATTTCACGCCACGAGGCGCGGTCTTTCCCTCCCCAAGGGATTGGCGGGACGCGTTCATCTATTTTCTGCTGGTGGATCGGTTCGACAATAACCGGGAAGACATACCTGCTTATGATCCCCATGTAGCTCCCAAAGGTCGGGACCCGGAACAGGGCAAGGTTTTCCAGGGAGGAAACCTCAAGGGCATCATGCGCCGGCTGGATTATATTCAGGGCCTTGGCGCAAATGCCATATGGCTGAGCCCCGTGTTCAAGAACCGCCAGGAGAAGAACGACAGCTATCACGGGTACGGTATTCAGGATTTTCTGGAGGTAGACCCACGGTTTGGCACGAAGGAGGACCTGCAGGACCTGGTCAGAGAGGCCCACAAAAGGGGTATCTATGTCATCCTGGATATCATCATCAACCATACAGGGGACAACTGGGCTTATCCAGGGGACTATCCCTACTATTTCTGGAAAGAGGCCTCCGGCCCTTTTGACTTCGGTTTTTGGCGGGAAGTCGACCCGGCGAAGGGATTCCAGGGAGATGATGCCGTCTGGCCCGAGGAATTCCAGCGGCCGGGATCCTACAAGAGAAGGGGCCAGATCTGGAACTGGAGCGATCCCGATCAGGCCATCAACGGCGACTTTCTCAGCCTAAAGGAACTGGAAATCACCGAATCCGATGTGTTGGATGCCCTGATTAAGGTCTATAAGTATTGGATATCCATTACGGATGTGGACGGATTTCGGGTCGACACGGTAAAACATATGGAGTCGAGCGCAACTGCTATCTTCTGCAATGCCTTGCGTGAATATGCCAAGCGGATCGGTAAGCATAATTTCTTTATCTTCGGTGAGATCGTTGGGGATGATCCCACCATACAGCGCTATATCGGCCGGAACAGTCGCATACCGGGGACGAATGAGCGCTTTCCCTCCCTTGATGCTGCCTTGGATTTTCCCCTGTATTTCGTGTTAGAGGAAATCATCAAGGGTTTTCTCAGCCCCTCCCACCTGCGGGAGCGCTACGAACGCTTCAAGACCCTCTATGCCGACCATGGGGAAGCGGGCCGCTACTTCGTCACGTTCGTGGACAACCACGATCAGATGAGCAGGCCATACCGCCGTTTCTTGCACCGGGATCCATTTCCCGGGCAGGCCGTCCTGGCTATGGGATATCTATTGACCAGCCAGGGTGTGCCCTGCATTTACTACGGCACCGAACAGGGGTTTGACGGTGGGGGCAACCATGATAGCTATGTGAGGGAATGCATGTTCGGAGGGGAGTGGGGCGCCTTTGACAGCACGGGACATCACTTTTTCAACCAAGATCATCCACTATACAAGGATATAGCCAGAATAGCGGCGATTAGACGGCGTGAACCGGCACTGCGCTACGGGAGACAGTATTTTCGGGAGATCTCGGGGAACGGATGGGATTTCGGGCATCCGATAGACGGCACGTGCACGCTGGCATATTCAAGGATACTTGACACCAACGAGATCCTTGTTGCCATGAATCTCGACACCAGCCCGAGGGCCGACTTTGTCACGGTGGATGCTAACCTGAGCCCTGCTGGAGAAACAATGGTCGATCTACTCAATCCTGAAAAGCGTGTGCCCGTTGAGCAGAGAGGTCCAAGGCACGCTGTCAAGGTGCCCTTGGGAAGTCATGAAATCGCCATTTTCACACGCGAGCGTGACGGGGATTAGCAGAGAAATGCAAGAGGAGGTGTTCTCATGGAGGCTCACGAAAGAAGGCATAGGCCTCTCTGGTTAGAGATTGTCAGCGTGCTGCTGACACCCTTGGTCCTTTGCAGGTGCAAGCTATTGGGTCACCTTTAAGATCAATCGACAACAGCAGAAGAATGCCCAAATTATCGCCAAGGCTCAGATGGAAAATGCGGAGAAACTCACCGAAGGGGAAATCAACGTTGCGAAACTGGGTCAGATCAGTGAGGAGATTGACCGAAATCCGTACGGGGAAAATCTCCTGAACATTCTCGTTGAGAAATACAGTTTATTTCCGTCAGAACTGGGAAAGGAATGCTATAGCAAAAGATCCCTTGTCGAATAAGAATGATGGAAATTTCGCATCATCGATCAAAAAGAGTAGAAGATCCCACAAGAGAATGAGTACATTTCTGGGAGGAAGAGTGGGTGGGGGAGAAAGTCCGTGCAATCCCATGGTAGATACAGACCGAACTGTGCTCGGGTTGCCTTGAACCAGCTATAAATCAGGGAGGTGAACAATGGCCAAAAATACGAAATTAGGAAACTACTTCTGGCGTGGCGGTCAGCGGATCGATCTGGAGAAGGAGGATGAATTCTTCACCGCCATCGTGAGGGACGAAGCCGAAGAAGAACGAGTGCGATCCTTGCCCGGCGTGAGCGAGGTGAAGCCAGTGCAAAACAGGATATTCAGGATCCATGTCTCGAAGGATCAGCGGGATGCGGCCATGGACCGTTTCCGCTCCAAGGAGATGGGAGGCGTATGCCACCATGCGTACCGGCCCAAGGCTGCCACAAATACGCGCTACTACCTCACTGACCAAATAGTGGTGAAATTCAGCCCGAAGGCGTCGAGACAGAGAATCGAGTCTATTCTTGCAGAAGCAGGGGTGCGCATTCTCAAGGAGTACCCCGGTGCACCCAATACGCTCCTGCTTCAGGTGACCCGAGATGCCGGCAAGAACCCCATCAAGGTGGCCAATGCCCTGGCTGAACGGAAAGAGGTGGAATACGCAGAGCCCAACCTGGTCAGCCGTTTTCAGAGTTTCTACATACCCACGGAGACGTACTTCGACCGTCAGTGGCACCTTCGTGCCTGGGATGGGCCGGAGCTGGTCGCCGATGCCGATGTCTCGGCCCCTGAGGCCTGGGATGTGACCAGGGGAAAGCGGGACGTCGTCATTGCCGTCATTGACGACGGATTCGACCTTTCTCATCCGGATTTCTCTCCGCCGGACAAGGTAGTCCATCCCAAGGATTACGTGGACGGGGATGCAAATCCGTTTCCGGTAACCGCACATGGAGACTATCACGGTACCCCCTGTGCCGGCGTCGCGGTGGCGGAGGAGAACGGAAATGGGGTGGTTGGGATCGCGCCGGGGTGTGCCTTCATGCCCGTTCGTTTTCCCCTGAGTGCTGATGACGATTTCCTCTGGGAGATCTTCGACTATGTGGGCAAGCGGGCTGACGTGATCTCGTGCAGCTGGGGTCCACCTCCGGTAAATGCGCCGCTGGGACAGCTGCTCACGGACAAATTCCATCAGCTCGCTACCAGCGGGGGCCCGCGCAAGAAGGGATGCGTAATAGTCTTTGCCGCCGGGAACTACAATGCGCCGCTGAATGATCCACACAATACCAAGTTCCAATGGCGTCACCCCGCGTCTGGACTGGTGGAGACGGAGGGCCCCATACTCAACGGGGAGGCGGCCCATCCCGACGTGATCGCGGTCTCGGCCTCCACCAGTCAGAACCGGAAGGCAGCGTATAGCAATTGGGGTAAGGAGATATCCGTATGCGCCCCTAGCAATAACTTTCACCCCCTGGATCCTTACGCGCACGTGCCTGGGCGGGGAATCTGGACCACGGATAACGAGGAGTTCGGGGAGGGCTTTACGGGAGGCAGTCGGTTTACGGGCCGTTTCGGAGGAACTTCCAGCGCGACCCCGTTAGTGGCAGGCGTCGCCGCGCTGGTGATTGCCGCCAATTCAGAGCTCACCGCCGGTGAGGTGAAGGGGATACTGCAAGAGACCGCGGACAAGATTGAGGATCCGGAGCCGGATCCCGTGCTCGGCTTGAACAAAGGGACCTACGATACCAATGGCCATTCGGAGTGGTTCGGCTTTGGCCGGGTCAATGCTGCTCGGGCAGTGCAACGGGCGTCTGAGCTGCGTGAGGGGGCAAGGGCGATCTCCGTCCTCGACATGGGAGCGACTGCCAAGGGCAATCTCGCGGACTCCGGTGCCCTCCACGTCTTTAAGGTGACCGTGGGTGCCAAGCTGGGTATTACCCTTGGGGGCCCTGAAGGCCAGGACTTCGACCTCTACGTGAAGAAGGGGGACGTACCCACCACCGAGGAATATGACGCCATTGGCTACTCAGCCTCGGCCAACGAGAAAGTGGTCGTCAATCCGGCAGAGCCTGGAGACTACTACATCATGGTGCGCTCCTATCAGGGGTCGGGAGATTTCGAGATCAGGGTGAAGTTGGAGGAGTGAAACGACTGCTTCGGGAGCGAAAGGTGGTGGCGGTTGTACGAAGGCCTTGATCGGAGAGCCCGATAGTTCCCTCTGGTCCAAGGAGGATGTGGCTCTCGCTATGGCTCACAGTTTGCCAAAGGTGTGGCGGGGAAGGGGGGAGTTGGCGTTCCTGGTTGAAAATCGAGGGCGTTGTTGACTCTGTTGAATAAGTCTGATAGGAAGTGGTAGATTGGTGGTTGAGAAGATGGTGTGTGCCCGGGAAGGCGAGGTGGGCGTCCATGGGACTTTCCATTGTCTATGAAAGAGTCAAGGTGAGGATCGAGAATGCAATGGAATGATCAGTTCCCTTCGGTCAAAAGGGAAAAACGTGGAGAAATGGGCTGAGGAAGAGAAGGAGGTGTGAAAATGGCGAAGACAGTCGATGAAATAAAGAAAGACATTAAGAAGGACATCGACGAGCTGGTGAAAACGTTCGAAAAATACAGGGAGGGAGGTTTCCAGGTCACGGAAATTGCCAAGTTCTCCTTCGAAGCGGGGACGAAGCTTGTCGAGGCTGTGGAGAACGTGCAGGGAATTTCCGGACCCCAGAAAAAGGAGGTGGTAATATCCTCGGTGAAGGAGATCTACGAGAAAGTGGGCCCCGACATCCCGATGATACCGGAGCCGTTCGAAACATGGATGGAGGACCTGTTGCTGGAAAAGGCGCTGGGTGAATTCATCGACTTCATCGTGGACAAGTACAAGGAAAAGGGGATATTTCAATAGGGGGAAAAATGGACTGCAAGGGGCAGAAGGCAAACCATAAATGGTGAAGAATCAAAGGAAATGATGCAAGCACTCTACAATAGTATGAGCTCTGATATGCAAATCCTTTACAGTTCAAGAGTGAAAGAACTCTTAGGTTGATTGGGGCGGTTTAGGCCTCCAAACCTCTCGGGCCTGTGTCGCCTCATTGGCAACCGCAATGATGGGAGAGGAGGAGAGAACATGAAACAAAGATTTCTCGAAGTATCGGGGAGGAAGGATATTACTCCGTGCCTCAAGGTTCTTACTGTTATTATTTCCGCGGCCTTGTTATTTGGGTGTGCGCGGCCCACTACCCACATAGCCGCTTTTTCCATGGCTTCGGAGGACCTTGCTGCGCAGGCAATACGGGGCTATGAAGTCCTGAATGAGACCACGGTCCAACGAAAGATAGCCGAGGTGGCGGCCGACCCAACACAGCTTCCCGATGAAAACACATTCGTGGGTTTGTTGGAAGGTAAGAGGAGTTTGGCCGTTCGAATGACGGCGCTCGATTACCTGAAGATCTATTCGGCTGCACTTGGCGACCTGAGCACGGCCGACGTCAGACCCGACATCGACGAGGCTTCCAAGGACTTGTATGGGGCCTTAATAGGGTTGAGGGATACGTTTAAGGAGGAGACTGGTAAGGACGTGGGGATTGGGAACGAGGATTTGGCCATCATGGCCACCGCAGTCGATGCCATAGGCACGCTTATCGCCGAAGCTAAGCGGAGAAAGGCGATAAAGACCATTGTCATAAGGGCGGATCCTGCGGTTCAAAACGTGAGCACGCTCTTACGAGATGAGGTTCCGATGTTCGGGGAGTTCGTCAAAGCCAATCTTTCAACCATCGAAACGGAAATGGTTAAATCATATCAAAAGAGGGCGGAGGAACTCACCTTTGATCAGCGGGTTGAATATATCCAACAAATTCGAAGACAGCATCGCATAACGGAGGAAGGGGGGAATTTCTTCAGGGATTTGGGGACCGCGGCGGAGATGTTGGGATCCTCGCACGCTGCTCTGCGCAAGGCTGTTGAGAAGAATAAATTCACCACATCGGAATTAGTCGAGCAGATTGGGGAACTCGCGGACTTCGCTCAGTCGCTCAGGAAATTTTACAAGGAACTTCTCGAAAGTGACTGAGGTTTTCTCAGCATAGGCATATAAGAGAGGAGAAATGCAATCATGGAGACGTTACGCGCAAATATCAGTGATGCAGTTAACGAGTTAAACAAGCTTCTCCGGAAGACCACCGATCCCGAGGAAGAGCAGAAGATAAGGAAGTTGAGAAGGATCTATTTCGCGCTGTGGGAGGAGGTGATCGAACAGGAAATCGATAGCAGGACTCCCGAATTTGAGCAGGCTATCGATTCCCTAAAGCTCGCCCGCGATGCAGCGGTGCAGGCAAAAGAGGACCTGGAAAAGATTCCGGAAGCTATCAACCGAGCAGTGGCCGCTGCCAAGGCAGTGGATAAAATCGTAAAACTGGGAATTGATCTCCTTGTGTAGGGATGAGGCCGCACGCCAGAAGGCCTGAGGACAGCTTGAACAGAGCTGGGTATCCCAAGCCGCGAATAGCACCATTCAATTTCCTCTAAGAGGGCGTAACTACAATGAAAAAGATACGAGTATTGGCCCTGTCCGATCTCCACCTGGGTGAGGAAGAGAGCCTGCTCAATATTTGTGAAGACCAGGAAAATATTATCGAAACGACCGTCAAGAAAATCGGTGAATTGTCAAAGGGAAGGGGGAAACTCGAGCCTGGCATTGAGAAGCTGATACTCATCGGGGATATCGTCGAGTTATCGGAGGCTCAGGATCAACAGGCGTATGATACGACGAAGTTCTTCCTTTCCTCCCTTTTGTCGGAAGTCCCGGTCCAAGAAATGATCTATCTCATCGGGAATCACGATCACCATCTATGGGTTGAAGCCTTAAAACAGGACCAGGGAAAGGAAGATTACGAGGATTGTAAGCCGAAAACAGGTGTGTTTCTTGATGATGCGGAGATCTTCGTAAAGAACTGTCTCCCATCGGATCATTCGGTGGGGAAAATTACGGTCGGTTACCCGAACTACATGATGGAAATAGGTGGCTCATGCTTTTTCTTCGATCACGGACACCTCTTTTCGGAATTGTTGGAGAAATTGACCAGTGGGAAGGAGGCACGTGATCTGGAAGATTTGGAAGAGAGAACCTATGAAAAGATGGAATTCATATGGTACGAGAGCAAGAGTTGGATAAGGGAGAGATTTTGGGATCTTTACCTGAGAGTGTGGCACAGGATAACGTATGGGGATAGAGGCACCTCCTACGACGTGGATGCCCACAGCGTCCTCGATGATTACTCCCGGAGGAAAATCATATGGTATTTAACGAAGATATGTGGACTGCAAGAAGATGTATTCAAAAAGGATTTCCACTTTGTATTTGGCCACACGCATCATGGGGGAAGGGTTCTCAAAGGTGACCGAAAGATTCGGGTTAGCGGTAGATTCATTAACGTGTGGAACACCGGTGGGTGGGTTGTCCCATCGAAGGTTTTTTCGCCCGATGCGTATATTTTTTACATAGAACAAACCGGAAGGGGTATTAGGCCTTCTACCTATAAATTGGTGGCCAAGAGAGACGAGACGGAAGAGGGGGATTACCCGGGAGACGTACTCGGTAGCATAATAGGGTAAGGTTGAGGTTAAGGGGAAGGCAGGATTACCAGATGTCGTTTCGAAGTGAAGAGCATAACGAGCAGGGGAAGGGGGAGGAACAGCCGTGAGCTATCCCTTTGAGAATCTGGTGTTCGAGGGCGGAGGGGTAAAGGGGCTCGCCTTCTGCGGGGCCCTCCACGTCATGGAACAAAAGGGGGTAATGACGAAGGTGAAGCGGCTGGCAGGGAGCTCGGCAGGGGCAATCACCGCCGGCCTCCTCGCCTGCGGCTACACGTCGGATGAGATCTTGGAGGAACTGAAGACAAAGGATTTCGGCGACTTCAAGGACGATGACTTCGGCATTTTTCGTGACGTGAAGCGCTTGATGACTGAATATGGATTTTACGCCGGCAAGGAATTTCACCGTTGGTATGGGGAGCTCCTGGCGAAAAAGGCGGGGCATCCAGCGGTTACGTTTCAGGAGGTTTTCGAGAAGTCCGGCAAGGAACTCGTCATCACCGGAACCTGTCTCAACCAGCGGGATACGCACTACTATACCAAGGAGCGGAATCCCCGTATGCCGGTTCAGGATGCTGTTCGCATCTCCATGAGCATTCCCCTCTTCTTCGCCGCGGTCGAGTGGCAGGGGGATCTCCTGGTGGACGGTGGGGTACTGAATAACTACCCGATCTGGGTCTTTGACGGGGATTACCCGGGCGATCCAAGGGGCCGCCATGCCGATCCTAATCCAAAGACCCTTGGGCTCAAGCTCCTCACTGAGGAAGAGGTGGAGGAGACGGTCTCGGGCCAGCACCTCTCCGATGGTATTTACGACCTCAAGGGTTTTGCCCTATCCCTGGCGGATGCCCTGATGACCCAAATCGAGCGGCTCCACATCAAGCCCGGGGACTGGGACCGGACCATTGCCATCAACACTCGTCACATCAAGACCACCCAGTTTGACATGTCGGAGGAGGAGAAGGCGTTGCTGTTGGAGGAGGGACGCAAGGGCGCCGAGAAGTTCTTCTCCTGGTATGACTCTCGGAGAACCACATAACCCCTTCATCCCTTCGGTCGCGCAGGGCATGAGGGCGGCCATCACCCTCAGTGCCACCAGAAGCATAACCCTCAATCCCTGAATCGGGACTCCGGAGACCGTCTCATGCTATATGCTCTATCTCGAATTCGGCCCACATGGGACGGTGGTCGGATATGTAGTAGCGCACATACGACCTAAATTGTTTTTCCGTGCGGGTCTCCCAGAGGTTCCGGAACAGACCACCATCAAAATCAAACACTCCGGAGTGCATGGTAAACCTTTGCTTTGCAGCCCCAGGGAAGAACGCTATCTGATCGTATGCCGTATCGGCGGAAATGCTCGAGCTGATTCTCGTGGAATGCTCGGGGAGTCGCAGGCCACGGGCAGTAAGCGCTCGATAAATAGGGTCCCCCTTGTCGACTTTGGGCAAATTGAAATCTCCCAACGCTATGATATTGGGGGTGTAGGCATACTTGCTCCTCCGCCTCAGATCGGCCCACCTGGCGACAGCGTAGGTTTCAAGGCTCCGACGCTCAACCGAATTCGGGTCTTCACCACCGAAATACTGATGGACGTTCACCAGGACAAAGGTGAAATCCCCGGCTTTGAATGCCGCCAGGTAGGGATTCCGATCAAAGCCCACAAAGGGCGCCTCCATGCCAGGTAGTTTGATATACCTATGATCCTTGGGAGGTATGGCTATCTCTCCAACCTTTTCCAGGGGAGATATTTTGTCCGAATCGTACACATACGCCAACCGCTCATCGTTGCCCGCCTTATCGGAAAACAATACCTTGAACGAAGCCGGAAGGAATTGCTGAATGGACCTCAGTCCCTCCAGCCTGTCATTCACCTCTTGCAACGCTATGAGGTCGAACCAACTGACGATCTCAGCCAGCACCTGATAGTCATCCGTCTCCCGCTTGTGAAGACCGAGGTTAGTAATGTTCCACGTAGCCAGGAGGAGGCGATTGTCTTTTTTATCGGGGATCTTCCGACCCGGCTTGTGGTTTCGATACTCCCTCAATGCATCAATCTCCTTTGCCGCCTCATAGGTGAACGTAAAACGAGGCTTAGGGAACGATGGCATTGCTCACCCTCCTTCTTCTCGCATGATTAGGTCTTCCCGACGGTTTTCTCCTTCCATAATTGATGGCTTCGTAAAAAGCCCAACTTCCGTTCGACAGGCCGTTCGACAAGCTCACGGTCCTGAGCAAGGTCGAAGGACTCACGGCCCTGAGCAACGTCGAAGGGCTGCGTTGCGCTGCATCCTTCGTCACTGCAGCGTACTGTAAGTACGCCTCATTCCTCAGGATTTGCGCGCCTTGAATTTGGAGCTTTTTAC
>Ga0209427_10006838_pt1 | contig 12961 bp, 11 predicted proteins | sample DeeMarSWOR136_30_FD_187465 | JGI IMG/M metagenome (GOLD analysis project Ga0209427, IMG submission 187465) | Marine sediment microbial communities from White Oak River estuary, North Carolina - WOR-1-36_30 (SPAdes) (version 2) | ecosystem: Environmental > Aquatic > Marine > Intertidal zone >... | reverse complement strand
CACAAATTGTTAAAATGGTGAACTATAAAAGAGGCTACTGATATTTCTTATCTGATAGAGTTTGATAACTGAAAGATTAAGAGCGTAGATAAAGACCAGATGTTTGATTATGATTATCAGCCTAGATATGAAGGCGATCATTTCGTTGTAGCCCAGAAAGCCCTCTCTGTCGCAAAAGACCACACGGTCGGCATCACCATCAAAACATATAGCCAGATCCGCATTCTTTCTTCTCAGGAACTCCACAGTACCTTGTAATGTATCTTCCCTGGGTTCTGGACCTCTGCCTGGGAATAAGCCATCTGGCTCATCGTTAATAGCCATGACATCGAATCCCAAGCTCTTGAAAAGGTCTGTAACAAATCCCGAACTAGCGCCATTACCTGAGTCGATGAGCAGCTTTAGATGGTGATTGTTATTTTGAAGCGGCAAACTGTGTGTAATCCTGCGTAAATAGGTTTCCATAGTCTGATTCCCTGAAGTTAACACTCCCCTATCTTCCCAGCCTGCTCTCCTAAACTTCATGGTAAGAAATGTTCTCTCTATTTGCTCCTCTTCCTTCCTGGAATATCCGAAGGAGTCCCCCCTGAATAGTTTAATGCCATTAAACTGGGGAGGATTGTGAGAAGCAGTAACCATTATGCCCGTATCGAATCCCAACTCTCTGGTCAGCAGGGCCAGGATAGGGGTAGGTAAAATGCCAAGATCAGTTACATTTATTCCGCAAGGTAATAAGCCAGAGATGATTGCATTCTTGAGGATGTCTCTACTTACCCTTGTATCAGTGGCCAGGCACACTCTCGAGCCCAAGGGCAAAGTGCTTGCCAAAGCTTTGGCTATTTCAGTAAGTAGCTCTGGAGTGATGTCCTCACCGACTATTCCTCTGATGCCGCTGGTGCCAAATAGATGCATAGTATTCCTCACTAAGAAATTAGTCCTATTTTTATCCTCATTCATCTCATCTCAACGGTTTAGCGTTTCCCATGGTGCCACTCCCTAGTCGTTGGGTTACATGCTACATACGCCATCAAGTCCCGCTTATAGAAAACCCAAGTAGCACCAACCTTGTACCCGACAATATCACCAGACTTAACTAGCCGATATAGCTTGGCACGACTCGCCCTCAAGAATTTAGCCGCCTCGTTGGAGTTTAGTAATAGATCATCATTGATCGGCTGCCATTCCATCGCTTTGCTCTTTCGGTGGGTTTACCCCTTCGCCGGCTGTTCCATTCTAGTTGTGAACCGCAGATGATTGTGACTGGCCTTATCCTTATTCCTTTCACCGCTGACAATCACACCAACTTCATTCCATTACCCCATAGACAACAGTGCTTTCCAGTTGGACTACCAGAAAGCACTGTTAACGACCTGGAGGCAGCCCAGCTGTCATAGTTCATGCGAACCTTAGACCCGCGGCTTTGCGCCCTCCGCTTTCGACGGAGTTTGCCTTTTCGCTCAGGTTAGATATTTGATTATGTTGACTATCAAGATGCTATAGCATATCTCAAGGGATGTCAACGCAATTCTCAATACCAAATGGCTCAACTTCTTTGACCCATAGGGTCCATTTTCATGGCGCTCTATAGGACTGCCCCTCCAACGGCTATTTTTCTCTGCCGATACTGGCATGCCACTCTCCTCCAACTCAAGCTACGGAAGAGAGCAATACTTCAGCCTTGCCGTTGGCGATAACTTGCTCAAGGAAGGGATTTCCCCCTTATCTCATTTGATTGAATTCCCCCGCACTGCCGGACATTGGCGAAAATGTAATTGAAAGGATGAATCCCACCATCCACCACCAGCATTGTGAGGAACTCCTGGCCAAGTGTTTTGAAGGCAGGGACATCGAGGCCATCATCATTCTAGAGCGAGTCATCTAGAGTCTGTTTGCAACGGTCTAACTGGGAACAGCAAGCTTTTGCTCTGCTAATCACCGCCCCGCCTCTCCCCCAGCCTTTTCCACTGAAGGGCAAAGACAGTAGCGGAATATATGACTATAAGGATAGTAGCGATAATTTCTGCTGTTAAGATTGCAGAATTTGGTTCCACGAAGTGAACCTCACCGTACGTTTTGATCAGAGCCAACTGAATGCACAAAGCTATGGCCGTGCTAAGTAGAAGCACTTGAGCTACCAGCACGGCCACAGAAAATCTAATCCGCCTGCCAAAGCGCCGCTTGTCACTATTTTCGACCTGACTGCCGGTCGTTTGACTGCCCATGGTTACTTGACTTCCCACAGCGGCGCGGCAACTACCTGATTGGGATCCCTTTGCGAGCCCTTCTTACAGCGGGGATTAATATTATGCCGACAACTATTGCTGCAGTGACTCCAAGCCTAATTAGTGCCCCTTTCCATCGCCTCATTGCTGCCCCCTATTTGACCGCTCATGATTATTTGACTTGCTTTAGCGGCGTGGCAACCACTTGATGGGGACTGCTCGCCGAGCCCTTCTTGTAGCAAGGAAGTAGACCAGTATTGACAGAATGAGCGCGCCACCGATTACGCCTCCCCATATCCACCAGTTAACCTCTGTGGGAGTGGGTGGAGGCGTCGGAGTGGGAGTGGGAGTAGGGGTAGGAATAGGAGCTATTTCTCCCAGGATGGCAAAGACGGTGAAGTGATCGATTGAGAAGGTAAGCGTATTAGCATCGGTATCCACCACACCGGTCACAAATACCCATTCCCCGGTAGCCTCATCGCGGAAAGCGACGACCAGATTTGCCTCATCCACACCATCGGGTAGCGCCTCTGGGTCGTAGGCTATAGTTATCTCTATTCCGGGATCGAAGGTAGCATCGTCCGGCTCAAAGTCAAAGGCAGCAATTACATGGTAGCCCTCTGGTGGCGTTGGAAGTGGGTCTACGGGTGTCACCATGATTTCATCCAGCGGTTCGCCATCAGGACCTAGCACCGTTGTTCCCTCGGCAATGTGGATGGTCACATTTCCATCTGTCGAGGTGGCGTCAACATCCTCCAATAGCACCCCGTCATCACTTATGTCCCACGAGCTGACATCGCCCCACAGATCCAGATCCAGCTTCGGGGCGGACGGAGGCGCTCCACCACCACCGCCACCACCCGGCTGTGTCCTGACGCTGAAGGCGTGGGCATTGGAGGTGAAGGATGCCGTGACCGAATCCCCCGCAGCATTTACTTTGACCTGGATCTGATGGGCGCCCAGGGTTAGGTATGTACTACTAATGCAGATCTCGTAGCTGACCACATCGTTGGCAGCATAATACCCATACCCATAACCGAAGTGATAGCCATATCCGTCCTCATACCCTATCCTATCCCCATATCCATAGCCATATTCTCCCGTCCTAGTAATGGAGGCGCCGATCTGAGAGGCGTTAAGGTCTCCAGTTACACTTATCACGTTTCCATCAGGGTCAAACCCAATAGTAACGTTGGTAGCCCCGCTGATGATCGCCTGGAGAGCGGAAATGGGGATTATCTCACCGTTCTGGAATGTTAGCGTTGCATTGAAGCATATTTGATTTGGTTTGTATACTGAAGTGGGGCCGGAAAGAGTAATGCTAAGTGCAGAGGCTTGAAAGGGGATTAATATTATGCCTAATACTACTGCTGTAGTGATTCCAAGGCTAATTAGCACCCTTTTCCATTGCGCCATTGCTGCACCTCTACATTATGAACTATCTCGACTATGATACTAAAGTTCATATCTAGATATCGCAATCCCCAAAGGGTTCAGTCTATCCATTACAAATAGGTCAACTTTGCTGACCCAAAAGGGTCAACGAGGCAGTTAGAGAGTCACCGCAAGCCTCTCATATAGGCCTCTGCCACCGCCTTCGATGTTGCACCTCTGGGTGCGTTGGTTAATATTCTCGCTTGACCCCTAATAGTCGGGGTGCTAGAATCCCCATGGAGGGCATTTTGACAAGCAGTTAGCAGAGGGATATAGTGTGACAGACTGGCGGGAACAGTATGAAAGGAAATGGGTATCTCCTGAGGACACAGTCAAGGTAAAGGGCGGGCGAGATGATCACTATAGCCTACCCTGACTTTCAGCGGAGCTTATGAGGGAGGCTAAGAAGCTCTACTAGCCCTAGATATGGAAAACTCGCATTGATCATCGATCTGCATAACCATACCACCCCGGGCTCTCCGGACAGCCTCATAAGACCCTGGGAGCTTGTTACGATTGCAAAGAGGGTGGGGCTGGATGGAGTCTGTATCACCGAACACGGGAATAGGAAAGCGGAGGGTATCGAAGAGCTCTCCAGGGAGTACAACTTCCTGGTTCTTGGGGGATTTGAGGCAACCACGGAACTAGGAGACATCCTGGTCTTCGGGGTGGATAGTTGTCCCAGCAATATCTTACGCGCCGCTGAGCTGAGGCGATTTGTGGTGGAGGCTGGCGGGGTGATGATAGCTGCCCATCCATTCAGGAACTATATCAGTCGGCGTGCCTACCGATTGTCCCGCGATAGTCTAAGCATAGAACAGGCCTGTAGCCTCGAAATCTTTCGGTTGGTGGATGCTATCGAGGTGGTAAACGGATGGTCCACTGAGGATGATGTTATTTTTACTCAGGAGGTTTGCAATAGGCTGGCGCTGAAAGGGACGGGCGGTAGCGATGCTCACCTTACAACACAGATAGGCAGTTGTGTTACCATCTTTGAGAACACCATCAGGACGGAGCGAGACCTCGTTGCTGAGTTGAAGGGGGGGAGGTTTCAAGCAGCAGACCGCCGGAGTAGACTATAGGAAACATTAACAACAAGACGAAGCGGGTTGGCACAGCAGAGGCAGCCTTTTCTGGTCAACCCTTCTATTCAGGTTCATTCGGATTCCTGAAGGTAATCTTGAAGGCGGTTCCTGCGCTCTTGTCGAGTTCGATGGTACCTTCCAGCTGATCAACTAAGGTGTTTACTAGCTGCAAGCCTAGTGATTCTGTGTTTTTGAAGTCCAAATTTTTAGGAAAGCCGATGCCATTATCACTTACGGTGAGCAGCAAATTACCATCAGTAGTCCGATAGAGGTCGATGCAAATCTCACTGCCTTCCTCGCAAGCTGGAAAGGCGTGTTTCAAGGAATTTGAAACAAGTTCATTGATTGCTAAACCACATGGGACTGCCACATCAACACCCAGTCGAATGCGATCCACATTTATCTTCAGTCTGACACCGCCTGAGTTGCTGTATGAACCAAACAAATAACTGGCCAAGTCTTGAATGTATCCGTCAAAGTCAATGCTCGCCAGATCTTTAGACCTATAGAGTTTTTCGTGTATTAATGCCATTGTCTTGACGCGGTTCTGGCTTTCCCTTAGGGGCTCTAGGGCTTGTTCACTCTTTGCATATCTTAACTGAAGGTTGAGCAGACTGGAAATGACTTGCAGATTGTTCTTAACGCGATGGTGAATTTCCTTCAGAAGCAATTCTTTCTCATTAAGCGATACAATTATTTGCTCTTCCGCCCGTTTGCGCTCAGCGATTTCGGCCTGCAATGCCTTGTTAGCCTGTGCCAGCTCTGCAGTCCGTTCCCGAACCCGCATTTCTAACTCTGTGTGCGCTCTGCGCAGTGCCTCCTCTGATCGCTTCCGCTGGGCCTCGAGTTGCTTCTGCACGGTTATGTCGCGCAAGACAATCAAGTGGCCAGTTAATTTGCCGCGCCGATTGTACAGTGGCGAGATATCCAGGTCAAAGTGCCGCTGCGCTTTACCCTCGCCCAGCACGATCTCTGAGGGCAGCCCCATCCCATCGAGGTAGCCTTCGACCAAGTCAGGCCACTCGGATAATACCTGTGTGACCAGTTTCCCGATAGCCTCTGAGGCGGTGCGGCCGACGGTATGTTGCGCAGCCGCATTTAGATCCACAATGCGGTTATGCACATCCAGCACGATCACGAGATCGTGCATACCGTCGACAACAGCATCGCGCGCCACTGGCACGATGTCTAGCAGGCGGTAACGAAAGAGGCCCCAAGCAAACACTAGGCCAGTCAACGTGAAAGCGAAGGGCATCAGATCCACATTCCCCAACGGCTCTAAACCAAAGAGGTCTAACCCATTCGCCAGCCACGGTGCTAACGTGCCAATCAGCAAAGCGCCAGCTTGTCTGCGGTACAGTCGCGGCCAACTGATGAATGCCCGAATGAGTAGGAGCGTGCCGAGTAAAAGAAACAAGTAAATATACGTTTGAATGAACCAGAACCCCATACCAGAGGTCGCGGCCACAGTTGTAACTGAACCGCTTGTATCCAGTTTGAACTCACTCGCAAAAAGGAAATTGTTAGTCCAAATCAGCAGCAGTGCGAAAAGAGGCACAATAGCCAGCAAGGTCAGAGTATGACGCGTCAGCCATCTCCCTCCCCCGGTGTATACTAGCGCAAAGGCCAGCCAGGCCACTGGCAGAATAGCAGCACCCACAGCCTCAAAATTTACCCAAAAGAGTTTAGTTTGTATGTCAGTGCTGCCCAGTTCCATCGCGTATCCCATTGACCATTGAGCAACAGCCAGCATGAACAGAACGAAAGGCGTTGCAATGGGCGCAGGTCTGCGTCGCCATGCGAAGAAGGCTAATAGTGCTGAGGCAACCACTACTATGAACAACGGGATCGTGTAGGGCGTCCACTGAAATGCCATAGTTTTATCCTCCGCTGGCCGAGGTTTCCCCTTCGATTACCCTCAACAAGACAACCGCAGACCGGACGCCGGTGCAGGTTCGGCGAATTGCCTTTCTGCTAGAAACCTTGCCCGATATAGGCTTTCTCGCCACCTCGCCTAGCGTCCGCAGTATCATGCGATGTCCGAATAACCACAATGAGCACATGGCTATATCAAGCTTGGTTCCAGAGCCTGTCTAGTGGCTCGAAGCAGGTCGGCTAAGGTTAAAGGTTTCTGTACAAATCGAAGCCCTCTTTCCTGTACGTCGAGCCATCTCGATCTCTCATCCGAGTAGCCACTAGTTAGCAGAACCCGGAGTTCTGGCTTGCCAAGCATTAATTGTTCAACCAACTGAAGACCGTCTTTGCCGGACAGGACCACATCGCTGAAGACTAGGTGGAAATCGCCCATTTCTTTTGCGAAGATATCCATCGCCTCTTCCGCACTTCCGGCCTCAGACACGATGTAGCCATTTTCACTAAGCAACTTAGAGATAACTTCGCGAACCTCTCTTTCATCCTCCACCAGCAGGATGCGTTCACCACTGCCCTGAAGCTCGCACAGCGAAATCGATTCCTCTGCTTCATCTTCCCGCTCTGCAGTGACAGCCGGTAGGTAGACCTTGAATATCGCGCCTTGCTTAGGCTTATTACAGACATCTATCCAGCCTCCGTGTTGGCTGACGATGCCGTAGACGGTAGAAAGACCAAGTCCAGTACCCTCTACCGGCCCTTTAGTAGTGAAAAAGGGCTCGAAGATGCGATCGATGATATCTTTGTCTATGCCGGTTCCGGTGTCCTCAACGGATAAGCAAACAAATGTGCCAGGCCACGCTTTGGGTAAATGCTTGCAGTCATTCTCGCTCAGGATCACATTTCCAGTCTTGATGGTGAGCTTACCGCCCCGGGGCATGGCATCGCGGGCATTAATGATAAGGTTCATAATCACCTGCTCCATCTGGCCTGGGTCTGCCTTTATTTGAGCTAGTCCTGGTGTAAGAACCATGACTAGCTCAATGTCCTCGCCGATAAGACGCCGCAGCATCTTTTTCATGTCAGCGACCACTGCACCAAGGTTAAGCACCTTTGGTTGCACCACCTGCCTTCGGCTAAACGCTAGAAGCTGGTAGGTTAGGGATGCCGCACGTTGTGCAGCGCGGTAGATTTGCTCGAGGTTCTTGCCCATTGGATCGCCTTGCCCCATGCAACGCATCAGCATCTCACTGTAGCCATTGATCGTGGTCAGCACGTTGTTGAAGTCATGGGCCACACCACCCACCAACCTCCCCAGTGCTTCCATCTTCTGCGCTTGGAGGAACTGAGCTTGCATCTTTTCTTTCTCCTCCTCTGCCCGCCGGCGCTCACTTATGTCTCGGAAGACCAGTACGAAACCGATGGTGTCCCCTTTGTCATTTTTTATTGGCGCGCCGCTGTCATCGATAGGTGTTTCTCTCCCATCCCTCGAAAGGAGAACAATATGATCTGCCAACCCGACAATAAGCCCCTTGTGTAGTACCTTCTGCACAGGGTTCTCAGCAGGGCTGCAAGTTTCTTCATGTATAATTTTGAACACTTCGTTCACGTCTTTGCCCAAAGCCTCTTCGCGCTTCCACCCTGTTAGGCCTTCGGCAATAGGATTCATAAAGGTCACAATACCTTTGCTATCTGTAGCAATCAAAGCGTCGCCTATACTCTTTAGTGTTGTGGCTAGCCATTTCTCACTTTCCTTAAGTTGCATTTCCATCTTATGCTTATAAAGAGCCATCTCGATATTGGTATATAATTCTCTTTCTGTAAATGGTTTGATTATGTAGCCAAATGGCTCTGTTATTTTTGCTCGCTGTAATAGTGCTTCATCTGCATAAGCGGTGACATATATAACGGGGATATCCAAGTGGGAGCGCATTTGATTGGCAGCTTCTATACCATCCATAGTCCCCTTTATCACGATATCCATTAATACTAAATCAGGTTGGATTTCCGCCGCCTTTATAATGGCTTCCTGTCCAGAAGCGGCAGTAGCAGGAACATCGTATCCCAATCTTTGCAGCATAGTTTGCATGTCCTTGGCGACGATCCTTTCATCTTCTACCACCAGTATTCTGACATTTGTGGACATAATATCACCGCTTTCAGCTTCCGCGTTAGTCTGGACTGTTAAGGTGTCCCAATTTTCGATGCCATATTCCGCTCTCCAGGCTTCGAGATTAGAGAATTTGCTGCAACCAGATCCTGCCAGTACTACATATCGGACTGCACTCTAGTTTCTGTTTGCTGTAAATCAATTTATGGCTCCATAAAATCAGCGACCCTATATCAGTCATCACCCTTGGAAGTCCCCCGCATTTGGTCTCAAGCCAGCAGATCGGGCTTCGCACTTGCTGATGTCAGCCCTCCGTTAAAATAAATGCCGATTAAAAGCGGTTAATCTTGTTCGCCTCGGCTTTGATTCTATTTACGTCAGCCTCAGTAAACAGCCTCCATCCTCTTCTGTCGGTATGTCTTACGTCCTCCAGAATGCCTTCTTTGAGCCAGCGAAGAAAAGTGGCTTTGCTTACACCAGCTCTTTTGCAGGCTTCAGAGGTTCTGTAGTAAGTCTGACCGCCAACAACTATCGCCATTTCCGAAGTCTCCTCAACGTATTGTGCGGCTCACGCCTTGGCCTCGAATTCCCCTTGCGCTCCACCATTCTCCTTATGCCCCAGCCACGGTACACGCTTGACCCAGTGGGCTATATTGGAAAATATAGTCTTATATAGTATTTAATTATATAATAATATGCTATATTATATCATACTATGTCAAGCCCTACCATTACGTTTCGAACCACTTCACCAACCCAGTCGGCAGTCACCATACATACCGGCAACCAGCAGAGTATGAGTGCAGTTATCCTAGAGGATGCTATGTTTGAGTTGGTAATAACCCACTCATCGAGTGGCTAGTATCATTAGTTATGCACCATTGTATTTGAGGAGGTAACTTCATAATCACTATAGGCAACAGTAGAGTAGGTGGGATATGATAACCAAGCTAGCGAACGTCTAGGTCATTTCAAGGAATACAATGAAGCCATCAGGTGGCATACAGAGGTATTAGGTTTAGAGATCCGCATGGACAGCTCCCCGGGGGGAGGTGACTGTCGGTTCATTCCGGTAGGTGTCAAGGGTTATAACAACGTTTCCAATTTGCTATACAACCCATGGTAGGGACTCTTGATACACCTAGCATCATCCAAGGACTCCTCTTACATACCAATGACTATCGCCAAGAAGTTGAGAGTCCCCGTAAGCGCGGTGTGAACATGCCCCTGCGCTGGAGGATCAGCCCTAGGGCATCCAGGCCATCTTTCAGAACCCATGGGCGAACATACGCATTCTCCTCGAGCCGAGCCATCTCACTTTTCAGCGCAGGCTGGGTGATGCATAGGCACAATAGTTAAAACATTCTGTATTAATCCACCAGTTGGTGCAATGACTCGTAGACCTACGGTGTGGCCAGCGCTAGGTTGCTGGTTCGAATTCTGCTCGGGGATTCAGGATTGCTGGACAAAGCTGCTACAAACTACAAGATTCCACTACGAACGGCCCTCATCTATCCCGCTTATTCATATCGCAGTGCGTCCACCGGGGCCATTCTGGAAGCGCGCAGGGCGGGATACAGACCAGATAACACGCCAATACTCAACGAAATGCCTAGGGCGATTCCCGCCCATTCCCCGGGTAGAACCCCAGGGACGTTCATAAGGAGGGGTATGAGTGTATAGGCCATCGCTGCGGCACAGACTAAACCCAAAATCCCCCCAGTCAAGCCAATCATGCCCGCCTCAAGCAGGAACAGGATTAACACATGCCGGTTCTTTGCCCCTACCGCCTTCATAATCCCGATCTCTCGTGTCCTCTCGCCAACCGTTACTAGCATAACGTTAGCTATTCCCATTCCACCGACGAGCAACGAAATACCAGCGATAGCTACAAGGGCAAGCTGAATTCTCCAGGTGACCTCGTTAGATATTTCAATAATGTCCTCCTGGGTCACAATGTAGTATTCTTCCGACTCTTCCTCCGCCAGCTGCGGCATCATCCACGATGAACTATCCTCCTGCGGAATATCTAACTCTCGATGAGGCGCCACCTGTAAAAGCCGATCCAGTATCTCTCTGGCTTCCTCCTCCACCACATCGACGTGTTCAATGTCACTGGCTGTGAGGGTTATCTCAGTGTAGCCCTCCTTTCCCAGCATGCTGTTCAACGTGCTTATAGGTAGGTAGACGTACCCTAACCCTAGGAGAGACTGTGGCTCTTCAACCACGCCCTTTATCCTAAACTTTTCAGTCACCTCCCCACCGTCTACCGTGAGGGTTATCTCAAAGGGGCACATTAAACACATAGGTGTGTTGGATAATCCGCTCATCACGGAATCGCTCACAACGGCGTTGAATCTATCCTGCGGTGCCAGCGGCGATCCGAAAAGCATATCTCGATTCTTAGCCTCAAGGTAGCCAGGCTCCACCCCAACTACCATCACATTCTCCTCCTCGCCCATAAACTCTATCGTTCCCCAAGTATCCCTGGCCGCAGTCGCCTTCTCGACATGGGGGAGTCGACTCAGTGAATTGAATATGTATTCATCAAGATCTTCACGCTGAGCTGTAGTTACTTGCGAATAACGAGCACCTGCCGTTATAGTGACAAAGTTAGAGCCCAATGTTTGTATTTCCTGCTCAAAGTAGTCCTGAAAGCCCGCAACCATAGCAGCGTTGCCCAGGACAGCGGTGACACCAATCAGGATACCCAAAGTGACAAGGAGTGAGCGAAGCTTATGGGCGATGACGGAGTCAACTGCTATTCGGAAGAGCTCTAGTGGGTCCACGTCTTCTCCTTAGACGCCACAAGAATAGCGAGACTACCATCACCACTATAATAGCCGGGACAATATAAACAGCAGGACTGCGCCCCTGTGGTTCTTGGATATTAATTGCTGTACATAGCGATGAGGTTTCGTAAGGCTCCCGGTCAACGCTATAGACTATCTTGAAGCACAGCTCATCCCCATCTTGAAGCTCACTGGTCAAGACCTCAAAGTAAGCTGGAAGGAAATCGTTGGGCGACATCTGCCCAATAAAGAACTGATCAGGATATGCCTGAAAATCTCCCACAGGAACTACGCTAACTTCAGAAACATCGATGGGGAGGTTGTTTGCCACATGCAGCATGATTATCGCTTCTTCTCCCCTGATAGCGACTACCTGGTCAGCCTGGATGAGCTTCATGCTCGAGGGTTGGCGAACTGATACATTCACACTAAACTCCCGCACAACTAGGGTGTCGCCCAGCCAATACGTCATCTCGAACTTCAGGGAGTGGTTTCCGACCACCAGGCCTTTGACCTCAAAGTTCAACTCCCTTCCTATGACTACTCGTCCCGGTTCCTCTTCGTCTGCTGTATCTGGGGTGAGCAGGTCCCCAATGTCAACGGCTGGCGGCTCTTCCTGCTCTGCTACCTCTCCGCCGAGAAAATAACCCCTAGGCTGGATTCCCTCGCTTATGGCTTTGAGTTCCAGCTCACTGATTTCGGCATCCTCAGAAGTAGCAAGGACTATGGAGAGTTCGAGGGTTTCCGATAGATATATAGGCGAACTCAAGGAGGCTAGGTAGGCTTTTACGGCAGACTCCGCGTAGAGAACCTCGAATTCCAGAGGGACAGCAGGAGCGCTACCATATTCGTGTTCCGCTACAAGCCAGAAACGGTTATCACCTATTTTGTATTCGTCCAGTCGTAACTCTATCTGCAGCAAATCGTTTGCTTCGAGGGCGCCGATATAGTAAAGTACGTCATTGCCGCTCTTGATGCGCGTCCCTGAAACCGATTCCTGCCGCAGGTTCTGAACCTCGATCTGGGCAGTATAAATCATCCCCTCATATATTGATGCCGGTGCATCAATCACTCTAAGTGTTACCGATTCCTGGGGCAGCCTCACCTCAAACTTCACCGACCAGTAGGCTGAAACGCCGCCTGAGTAGGTGACGAAGACCTCTGCCTCATTTGTTCCAACTACATAATTTTCCAGGAAAAGTGTGACCTCCTCATCATCCCCGGCGTTAAGGGTTCCTACTACCCTCTGTTCACCTGTAGAGGAGTGGAGGATGACATCATACGCTGTGCCATTCCCGACATTGAAAACGTTCACCACTACCTGGGCTCGATCGCCGTCAAAGATGAGGGCGTCGTAATCCGTCACCTCAATTTCCACCAGAGGCGCTACTGCCTCGACCTGGATCGTGGTGCTTTTCTCTATCTGTTGATCCAATAAGAATGGGGTCG
>Ga0209427_10006837_pt1 | contig 12962 bp, 7 predicted proteins | sample DeeMarSWOR136_30_FD_187465 | JGI IMG/M metagenome (GOLD analysis project Ga0209427, IMG submission 187465) | Marine sediment microbial communities from White Oak River estuary, North Carolina - WOR-1-36_30 (SPAdes) (version 2) | ecosystem: Environmental > Aquatic > Marine > Intertidal zone >... | reverse complement strand
TGTCATAGCCCCAGACTTCATTAAGGATAGAATCCCGGCTCACGACTTCTCCCTCATGAGTTATGAGAAGTTTAAGAAGGCCAAATTCTCTGGCTGTCAGGTAGAGTTCCTTTTTTCCTTTGGAGGCAATTTGTGTTTTAAAATTGATGGTAACATTTCCAAAAGAATATTCTTCGATCTCAGCCGCTTCTGGTCTAGTGCGGCGCAGCACGGCTTTTATCCGGGCCAGAAGCTCTTTGGCCCCAAAGGGTTTGATCATATAATCATCGGCTCCAAACTCAAGACCTAGAACTTTATCGATCTCCTCTTTCTTCTCGCCGGTTAACATGATGATGGGCGTAAAGATGTTTTTCGCCCGGAGATTCTTGCACACTTCCAGCCCGTTCAAAGAAGGAAGTCCAAAATCAAGGATAATCAGGTCAATATTTTCCTGGGATGCCAACCGGAACCCCTCCTCTCCATCTGCGGCAGAAATGACCCTAAAATTTTCAGCCTGCAAGAGAGACGTCAGAGTCTCGAGCAGCGGCTTATCGTCTTCGACGATCAATATTTTTTTCATGGAAAAAAATCCGGCTGAGTCTTCTTCCCCCATTCTTTTATCTAAAATTGATTCTTTTCTTCACTATCGCTTTAAAATTTTCCGAACTTCTTGAGTCTTTCCTCATATTTTATTTTCTGCTTTTTGACAAGCTCCTGGAAACGAGCGTCATCACGCAGACTGTCATAAAATGGACTTGTATCCAAAGGCATATATGTATACTGAAAATGCTCATAGTCTTTCTTGACTTCATTGCTGATATATTGGAGCGCTTCTTCTTTCATGCCCAAGAGTGAATAAATAACTCCATTTTTACTCAGGGCAAGAGCTTTGTCTTTTTCTCCTTTGACGGCATACACCAATGCTCTGTAAAATCGAATACTGGAGTATCCTGGATTGATCTTTTCTGCTCTATCCAATAACTCACTGGCCTTGCCCATTTCTTTTTTCATTATTGAAAGAATACTGTAATCGAGCAAAGACCAAAAATCATCTGTTTCCATCTCTAATGCTTTCTCTATGTTTATTAAAGCTCTTTCAAACTGTCCTGTGTATATCAGACATCTTGCTCGGAGTGAATGAGAAGGGAGAAAAAAGGGATCAAGCTCGATGCTTCTCGAAGAGTACTCAATGGCCAGGTTGAACAATCCAAGATTACGCAAGAAAAAGGCAATTACTTGATTCAGGCCTGGGGTATTCGGGTTTATCTCTAAAGCCCTTTTATAGCTTTGATAGGCTTTTTCATACTCACCTCTCAAATAATGCACCCAAGCTATCGCTCCATTCGTTTCTCCTAGATTCGGGTCTAACTCATAGGCTATCTCGCCATTCTTTATGACTTGAGCCAAATCTTTCTTTTTTCCTGTTATCTGGTAATGATGTTGGTATGCCCAGCATAAAAAAGTGTGAATCAACACAATATCGGGATCGATATCTTTTGCTTTTCGAAACATCTTAATGGCCGCTTTAAAATCATCCTCTCTTTGAGAAATGACATATTTACTGTTGATTAAATGCATCCCCTTCAGAGCATACTCATAGGCCTCGATATTTTTCGGACGGCCCTCTTTAAGCGATTCAATCCTTTTCGGAGTGAGCTTTAGTTCCAGGGCCTCAACAATGGCTTTTGACACTTCGTCCTGGACTTCAAAAACACTATCAACCTTCCGGTCATACGTGTCAGCCCAGAGGTGAGAGTCATCATCCACATTGACCAGTTGGGCGTTGACACGAATGTTGTCTTTTTCTTTGCGGATACTCCCTTCAAGAATTGTGGCGACATTCAGTTCCTGCCCAATCTCTTTAATATCCTTATCCATGTTCTTATAGCGCATCACTGATGTCCGGGAAATGACTTTCAACTCCCCAAACCTGGTCAGCTTCGTTATGATATCTTCTGTCATCCCATCACAGAAATATTCCTGGTCTCTCTCCGAGCTCATGTCCATGAAAGGCAGCACAGCAATTGAGTTCTCCCATTCTATTCCACTCTTTATCACTGCCTCAGTCTTTTTTTCTTTCTTGGGACGCGCAGGAACAGTCTCTCCTTTCTCCAAATTCTCCAAGTCCGCTATAAGCTCTCCGACATCCTGATACCGTGCCTCTCTATCCTTTTCCATGCATATCAGTATCACTCGGTTAAGGCTCTCAGGAATCTGCGGGTTGAGTTTCCTGGGCATTGGCGGCGTATCTGTTTTGTGCTTCAAGGCCACAGATAATGCGCTTTCTCCCTTGAATGGGACTTCACCGGTTACCATTTCAAACAGGATTACGCCTAAAGAATATAAATCTGACCGCGGGTCCACTTCTTTACCTTCCACTTGCTCTGGAGACATGTATTCAGGTGTACCGAAGACAGTTCCCACCTCAGTGATCCCTTTCATCTTCATAGAGCGAGCTATCCCAAAATCCATGATCCGGGCATTCCCCTCCTTGTCGACCATGATGTTATGCGGCTTCAGGTCTCGATGAACGACTCCGAGTCTGTGGGCCTCGGCGAGTCCTTCACAGATCTGTTTGGCTATGGCAACGGCTTTCTTTATCGTTAGCTGGCCGGTCTTTTTAAGCAGACTCTTTAAGTCTTCTCCGGAAACATATTCCATCGTGATGTATGGAGTTCCGTCCTCTTCACTGAGGTCAAACATCCGGCAGACATTCCTCTGGGCTATTTTCCGGGCAAACTTCAGCTCGTTCCGAAAACGCTCTATGGTTTTTTTATCGGCCGCTATCGAAGGGCTGAGAAGCTTGAGAGCCACTTCTTCGCCTATCTTTTTATCTGTGACTCTGTAGACTTTGCCCATCCCCCCTCTCCCCAGTTCTTCTACGACTTCATAGCGCCCAGCAAAAGTGCTTCCTCTTGGCAACGCTTTGGAAGGGATTTCGAGGGTCTCTGTCCTGGTATAGTATTCTCCGGTCTCTTCGACTTTAAGTCCTGATCGCCGGAGCACAGCATTTATCCGGGCGAGAAACTCCTTAGTCCCGAAAGGTTTGAGGAGATAGTCATCCGCACCGATGTCGAGCCCTAAGGCTTTATCCAGCTCTTCTCTCTTCTCCCCTGAAAGCATAATGATAGGAGTCATGATGCCTTTTGCGCGAATCTGGCGGCAGACCTCATACCCGTCTATGGTAGGGAGATTGATGTCAAGAACAATCAAATCAGCCTTTGCTTGCAGAGCCAGTTGAAGTCCCTTGTCTCCATCATCAGCAGTGATAACCTCAAAACTCTCTATCTCGAGGAAAGTCTTCATTGTTTCAAGAAGAGCTAAATCATCCTCAATAATTAATATCTTTTTCATCTCACCGGAAAAATCAGACAAAAAGTACTCCCCTCACCCGGTTGGCTCTCCACACGGACTTCTCCTCCGTGGGCTTCCATGATGTGTTTGACAATTTTTAATCCCAAACCGACTCCTTTTGTGCTGTGCCGGTTCGCCTCAGCGTGCCGGTAAAATCCTTCAAAGATTTTCTTCTGTTCTCCTGCCGGGATTCCGATCCCCCTATCTTTAATTCGGATTTCAACCTGCTTTTCTCTGTGAACAAGCTCGACCACTATCTCCTTTTTGTCTGAGGAGTATTTTATAGCATTGTCGAGAAGGTTGGTCAATGCCTGCATCACTGCATCCCGATCTATTTTCAGGGAGAGAGGCTTTCCCGGCATCTTCGTATTGAGAACAAATTCATCTGAATCTGATCTGTATTGAAAAAGCTGGACAACCTCTTTAATCACTGACTGCAATTCCACTTTTTGGGTATTGTAGGTTTTCACATTCTTCTCGATCTTCCCGAAATCCAGGATATTATGAAGAAACCGGGAAAGCCGGCTGCTTTCAGTCGCAACCAGACGGATAAGCTCTTCTTGTTTTGCCTTCTCCTTTATCTTTCCTTCCTGGAGGATTTCTGCCAGTCCCCGGATAGAACTCATTGGAGTGCGGAGTTCATGGGACACAGACGAGATGAATTCTGTTTTCAGCCGGATGAGATCACTCAGCTTTTCTTTCTCCACTCTTTCATAGATCACTTCCTCCAGCAGCCTGATTCTCTCCAGGTTTAGAGCCAGGTCTCGGCTCATGGCCAGTAAAAGATCGATGTCATCTCGACTGAACTTCTCCCTCGATTTTTTCTTCCCTAAAGACAAAAATCCTGTTAAATCAGAAGATTTAAAAGAAAGCGGCAGGCACATATCAATTTCGTTTTTCTCAAGCAGCTTCTCCCTGGAAAAATCCATGTTTTCCTCTGTGCGCACGGCATTTTTTCTGGCAAAGACTTTGTCCATCTCCAGACTCAGTGGAGCCAGAGAAACAAGGTCTTTTTCTCCGTTTTTGGCAATCAAAAGCTTTTGTTTTCCGGAATCAAGAGCAAAAATGAAAATACCGATTGACTCCATGGGTAACGCATCCTTGACGTTCTGCAGGAACAAGTCGATAAGCCGCCCGCGGTTGACTTCTTCATAAGCCTTTTCATTGAAACGGAGAATGACCTTTCTGTAATCATAACTCATTCGGAAGAAAGCCCTATCCACAAAATTTTGAATTGTTTTCCGTGCCGGATGGAAAGCGACAGCAGCCAAAAGAGCCGCCATCACAGAGATGGCAGTCCTGGGAGCCGCAAAAAATCGTGAGACGACATTCTGAATGAGATTCACAGAAAAGAGATAGAGCCCCACTGTGAAGACGGTGAGAGTGAAATACACCAAGCTCCGGTTAATGACCAGCTCAACATCCATCAGCTTAAATTTCACGATGGAAAAAGCAAAACCAAGAGGAATGAAAATAAAGAACATAGTGGAAAATTCTTCCGAAAACCACTCATTCAGACCGAGCACTTGGGGCAACTGGTAAAAAAGAATGAATGGTCCCAGCCCCACAATAAGTCCATAAAAAATCCATTTGATCTGAGATTTCTCTTCCTCAAGATCCGCTTTCCTGTAGCCCAAAATGAGAAAGGCAAATGAAAGGAAAACATACACCACCAGATAAAAACGATGAAAATCAAAAACAACTTGATAGATGCGGTGGATTTCGATCGATGAGCTCAAACCTGTGCTTAAAAACAACCATTCGAGGACACAGACAAAAATGAGCGAAGGGATATAGATGATAAATTTCCACAATTTTTTCTCGAGTTTCGAGAAATACAGTGAAAAATGAAGAAGCATGGCCGCGGCTAAAGGATAGAGCAAATAGTAAAATACACCCGGAAGGAAAGAGAGCCAATGCTCCTGCAAACAATAAAATCCTCCGCTGATGATAATAGCAGACCCTAAAGCAAAAGATGCCCAATAGTAGGTCCGAGCCCTTCTATCACCCGAGCGCAGAAGAAAAACCACAGAACCTGTAAGGAAACAGAAAAGACCTATAAGGAGATAGTAGAGTGGAAGAGGTCTATCATAGAATGATACGAGTTGGACTTCTCTTTGTTCTGATATTTCTTCATCTTCAAGAATGATTGTCACAGAATCCCCGATGGCTTTCTGGCTTACCAAGAATTCCAAATCCATTTTTAGGTTCTGAATCTCGACACCTTGAATCCGAACGAGTTCTCCCTCTTCGATTTTTTTCTCTAGGGATTTGAACATTTCGAGAGGAATGCCAGGACGCTGACGAAGCAGAAAAAATCCATAGACGCTTACTAGAATAATCACAAAGCCAGCGAATAGAGAAAGAAAAAAAGGAGTTCTCTTCATGAGGTTTATTTCCCTGCTGCGGCCCAGAATATACCATCATGCTCGGTTTAATGTCAAACTCCACTTGAAGGACAGGCTCTCGATCAAAGCCGTGCAAAACTCTAAGCTCGACCTGTCCGGCTATCTGGATATTTTGATGACTTTAAGAACTCGCTTGACAAGAAATGATGGCAATTATTAAAATCCAAATGTGGTCATTGTAACCACAAAAAGGAGACAAACCATGCAACCCATAAGCGTAGGCGTTCGCGAGGCAAAAATCAACCTGAGCAAACTTCTTAAGAGCGTCCAGAAAGGAAGAGAGATAGTCATCACTGACCGCGGCAAGCCCGTTGGAAAGATTATCCCTGTGCCGACAGGCTCGCTGCCTCTAGCAGACCGCATAAACGAAATGGAAAGGCAAGGATGGATCGAGCCTCAGAAAAAAAAACCGAGAGAGCTTCATCCCCCTATCCTCTTACCTGAGGAACTGGCCCAGGAATTTCTCAAGGAGGAAAAGAATTCATGAAAAATCCAAAACCTGTGGCGGTTTACTGGGATCTGACGTGTGTCCTGTCCGCTCTCTTCAAAGATTCGAACAGCGAAAAAGCACTCAGCATATCAAGAAAAGAGGGTGCCCATTTTCTTTCAGCTCTCTGTTACGCCGAAGTTTGCTCAGTGCTGACGCGAATCAGGAATGAGCAAAGACTGAAAGAAGTTCTCATAGACGTGGCCTTCGAAACTTTGAAAGCCGGGCCATGGAGGCGTTTGAACATTTGGCCAGAATGGAGCACTCTTATCGCATTATCTGAAAAATGGCCGTTAAAAGCGTCCAGTCTCTGGCATTTGGCGTCCGCGAAGAAGCTCCAAAAACAGCTGCCTGAATTGACCCTCTTTACATTTGATGAGGAATTAAAAAATGCTGCGGAAGCAGAGGGATTGCTGCCCTTTTAATCCCCTCCCATGTTCGACTCTCCCCCTATTCTCTCCGGACGAGCATTGAAAGCCCTCTAATCGAGTATCACTCCAATTTTTATGCACCCTGATTTTTATCTCTCCCAGCTCATCACTTATTTCCGATCGATTTGAAAACAGATCTCATCTTTTCCTTATTCTGATTGACGAGATCAAAGAACTTTTCCTCACTGATTTTCTTCTTTTGAAAGGCTTCGAAAGCCAGACTCATAAACCTCCTGGAGGGAGTGGCTTTACCTGTCTTCCTTAACGGCCGCATTATTTTTCCAGGATCACCAAAATAGGCTTCATCATTTAAAGATGGTTTTATCTTGAGGTAAGCCTCGTATTTGGAGTTGGGTATGTATGCCAAATGCTTCAGGGTATGAAGCATGTCAGGGGTGCTCACTCCAAAGTATTCTTTCAGGTATAAGACGTCTGCAAAACTCAAGTTTTTAGAATGCAGGTCTTTTTCAACGACTACTTTAATCTTTTCAGGAGGGATCAAAAAGCAAACCGCAAACATCTGAGCAAATTTTTCGCGGGGATGGTAAAGAGGAAGATACTCCTCGATGAAAATATCGGGATGATCGATGACTGGGCCACTGTTCCTGTGTTTGAGATAATGGCAGTATTCATGGGCAGCCGTGAAGAACTGCTGCTCAAACGGCTGGGCGCTATTCACCAGAGCGAATGCAGCTCTTTCCGCTTCAAAAAAAATAAAAACACCCGATATCTTTGATTCATCTGGAATGGGCAGCCTTAGAATGCGCAAGCCGTTCAACTCGAGAAGAGAGAAGATATCCCGGATGGACTCATATCCGATACCCAATCTTCGCCTTTCCTCATCAGCCATGGCCTCCGCAGAAGGATGGCTGTAGAAAGGAGCGAGCTCAATGCGACGCCCAGTCAGGTCTTCAAGGTGCATGTATTCCTCACAATACTTTTTGAACTTTCTCAGCCCGGCCCTTGCTTTCTTATCCACTCTTTCATCTTGAAGAAGCACATTAAAAGCCTCCTCTTTTTCTTTTAAAAAGAAAGACACATCTTTTTTAAAGAAATCAGAAAGCGTGGTTAGAGTTTCAAGGCTCGGCATTCTTTTCCCTAATTCAAGGAGAGAGATGAATTCACTGGAAAGCCCCACAGCTCTGGCCAAAGCTTCTTGAGTGATTCCCATGATTTCTCTTTCTCTTCTCAGTCGTGTCCCAAGGATTCCTGGCATTTTTTTGCTCCCTGAACGCTAATTTCAAACAAATATAACTCTGAGTTAGTGAATTGTCAAACAGCAATGGGGACGTTCCCCAAGGTGCCACCTTAGCACACTCAGCCCCACCACAGTTCATTATCTTTTAGAAGATAGGTCAAAATAGAGAAATGAATGAGCTAAGGTGGCACCTTGGGGAACGTCCCCTAAAAATTAGCACACTCAGCCCCACCACAATTCATTATCTTTTAGAAGACAGGTCAAAATAGAGAAATGAATGAGCTAAGGTGGTACCTTGGGGAACGTCCCCTAAAAAATGCTTGTTAAAATCTCCGAAAAGATATAAAAATTGAGAGTCGTGCTGCTCAAAAATCCCCTTTTTACTTTTTCTTTTTTTGCGCTCAATCCCTTAAGAAATATTCCGTTGGAGAAGAAGTCCGAGTCTTCTCTCCTTTGATATATTCTTTGATACTCACTCGTATCGATAGGAGGACGCATGAAAAAAACAATCTTAATATTTTCACTGTGTATTGGATTAGTCACTTCAGCGTTGGCGATCAATGATTCCCGGCTGCTTCGGTTTCCTGATATCAACAAACACCTGATCGTTTTTGTCTACGCAGGAGATATATGGTCCGTTTCTTCGCTGGGCGGAGTCGCCCAAAAGCTAACTTCCCATGAAGGCCTGGAACTCTTCCCCAAGATGTCACCTGATGGTAGATGGATAGCCTTCTCGGCTGAATATTCAGGCTCCCGCCAGGTTTACATCATGCCCATTTATGGAGGTATTCCCACTCAGCTCACCTACTACAACGATGTGGGAATGATGCCGCCCAGAGGAGGTTTCGATTACCAGGTTCTGGATTGGACTCCGGACAGCCAGAATATTCTGGTCAGGGCCAACAGGACTCCCTACGGGCAAAGACGAGGAAAATACTTCCTTGTCAGTATCAACGAAGGCCTTGAAACACCTCTTCAAATCCCTGAGGCTGGCGGAGGAACATTCTCTCCGGATGGAAAAAAAATCGTGTACACACCTATCGCCCGAGAATTCCGAACATGGAAGAGGTACAAAGGAGGGATGGCCCAGGATATTTGGATATACGACCTTGAGAAAGATGAGTCAAAAAGACTGACAACTTTTCCCGGAACCGATCAGCATCCTGTCTGGTTTCAGAACAAAATCTACTTCGTCTCGGACAGGGATCTCACATTGAATATATATTCTTATAATCTGCAAACAGAAAAGATTGATAAAATCACAGATCATACAGAATACGATGTTCTCTGGCTCTCAGGCCAGGACGGCCTCTTGGTTTATGAGAACGGAGGATACCTCTACAGGCTGGACCTCAGTTCCGGAGAAACCCAAAGGATCAAAGTCAACATCAATTACGACAGCCCGTATGTCATGCCAACCATCAAAAGCGTGAAAGAGAATATCGCAAGTATGGACATCTCTCCCACTGGAAAAAGGGCTGTCTTCGAAGCCAGAGGAGATATATACACAGTCCCTGCCGAGGAAGGAATCACCTACAACCTGACAAAAACGCAGGGAATCAGAGAGATGTATCCGGTATGGTCGCCGGATGGCAGATACATATCCATCTATTCGGACGTGACCGGTGAGTATGAAATTTATTTGATCGACCGTAGCAATGAAGGTACCATCACCTCCCTTACAGAAAACAGCGACACATGGCGCTTCCCTCCAGCATGGTCTCCAGACAGCGCAAAACTCCTTTTCGGAGACAGGGATCAAAACCTCCAGATTCTGGATATCAAGACAAAGAAGATCACGAATGTCGATAAAGCCCAGCGATCGGACATTAGATATTACGACTGGTCTCCGGATTCAAAATGGGTAGTTTATTCGAAGCTCGGTGAGAACACGCAGGATGCGATCTGGGTTTATTCGCTTGAGCAGAACAAATCATTCCAGGTGACAGACGATATTTACATCGACTTCTCTCCGGTCTTTTCCACCTGCGGTAAATACCTCATTTTTCTTTCTGACAGGGATTTCAACTTGAGTTTTTCAAGCTTTGAATTCGACTACATTTATCAGAATTCCACCAACATCTATGCCGTCGCTCTAACCAGGGATATTCCTCCCCTCTTCAAGGACAAAAACGATGTCGAACAGGTCAAGAAATCGGATGCGAAGAAAGGACCGAAGGCCGCTCCAAAAGCTAAAGAAGAAAAAGCACCCGCAGTAAATATCGATTTTGACGGCATCAGCAGCAGGATCGTGTCCTTTCCGCTCGAAGCCGGGAACTACTCGAACCTTGCTGCCGTGGAAGGCGGAATTCTCTTCATTAAAGACAATGAGCTCCATATGTATAACATCGAGGATAAAAAAGACACGCTCATCCTCAAAGGAATAACCGGCGGAGCTCTATCGGCTGATGGGAAAAAAATCCTGTATCGGGCCCAACAGAAATTCGGGATCATCGACCTCAAGCCCGATCAGAAAATCGGATCTGGAGAGCTGGATTTATCCGACTTAACGATGAAAATCGATCCCCTGAAAGAATGGAGACAGATCTTCGAAGACGGATGGAGAATCTACAGAGACTGGTTCTATGTCAAGAATCTACATGGCGTGGACTGGAACAAAATGAAGGAAAAATATGGGCAGCTCGTCCCCTATCTCAGTCATAGAGCTGATTTGGATTTTATTTTCGGCGAGCTTGTCGGAGAATTGAACACTGGCCACTGCTACATCAATTGGGGTGATTTTCCAAAAGTCGAACGGATCGAAGGCGGGCTTTTGGGGGCTGAGCTTAAAGCAGACGAAAAATCGAACAGGTACATCATCAGTAAAATCTACAAAGGTGAAAACTGGAATGAAGAGACACGGTCTCCTCTCACCGAACAGGCTATCGATGTCAAAGAGGGCGATTATCTCATCAGCCTCAACGGCCATGATATAAAAACAGGAGACAATCCCTACAGATATCTGGAAAACACCGTGGGAAAAAAGATTTCCATCGTGGTGAACAAAAAGCCCGCAAAAGATGGGGGAAGAGAGTACTGGATCAAGCCGATCAAGAGTGAGCTGAGCCTTTTTTACCTGGATTGGGTGAATTCACGGAGAGAGATGGTGGACAGATTATCAGACGGGAGGATCGGTTACATCCACGTCCCAAACACCTCGTTTGAAGGCAACAGGGAATTATTCAAGGGATTTTATGCCTTCAGGAATAAAGACGCCTTGATCATCGATGATCGATATAACGGAGGAGGATTTATTCCGGACGTCATGACCGAGCTTTTATCCAGAAAAATCTTGAGCTATTGGGGAAGAAGAGGAATACTGCCGGCTCAAGTACCAGGCGCCGCTCATGAGGGACCAAAAGTCATGCTCATCAACCATTACGCTGGCTCAGGCGGCGATATTTTTCCTTACTTTTTTAAGAAGAAAAAACTGGGACTTCTGATCGGAACCCGAACCTGGGGAGGTGTTGTCGGGCTGTCCGGTAATCCGACATTAGTCGACGGGGGCTATACCGCTGTTCCGACTTTCGGATTGATGGATACTGAGGGCAACTGGACAATAGAGGGAATTGGCGTTGAACCGGATATTGAAATCGTGGACAAGCCCGAGCTCGTCGCCCAAGGAAAAGACCCGAGTCTTGAAAAGGCTGTGGAAGTGCTTCTGGAGGAATTGAAGAAGAATCCTCCCAAGAAAGTCAAAAAGCCCGAAGACCCGGACCGTTCGAAATGGGTCAAAAAAGATATAAAATGATAATCCAGGAATTTTAGTCTTGAACTCGATGAATGAGGAAAGTTAGCAAGATAAACTTTCAAACAACATGGGCTATTTTTAAAGTCAATGATTGAGAGCTTATTTATATTTCCACATCGAGGCCGAGTCCCCGCTCTTGCGCACGCTGCCGCACAAGCTCAGCCACAGCAACGTCCTGGACGGCCAGGCCCACCGACTTGAAAAATGTCGTCTCTTCCATGGATTCACGGCCTGGAATTTTGCCTGAAGCGACCTCTCCGATTTCTCCGTGAATGTTCTTATTGGAAATTAACCCTCCATCTATGGAAATGATCAAATCTCCCGCCTCTGCAAGGCTGGCTTCCCTTGAGTCCACAACCACTTTGGACCGGACAACGGTTCTGGCGGGAATCTCCTGCATTTCAGGCGTATAAGACCCGACACCGTTGATATGAACACCCAGCTTCAGGTTGCCATCGGCAAACACAGGTCTGAAGGAAGTAGTCGCTGTACAGACCACATCGGCCTCACGCAGCGCCTGTTTGGAGGTTTGCGCCACCCGAATATCTGCGGGTATCGGGCTGCCGCGGGCTTTCATCTCCTTCACATACGCTCGCGCAATCCTTGGCCTCACATCATACACCCAGGCTTTCTCGATATCTCTCACCGTACAGACCGCTTCGAGTTGAGTTCGTGCTTGAGTGCCTGCTCCAAAAATGGCCACCACTCGAGCATCTTTCCGTGCCAGGAGGTCTGTCGCTAAGCCTGAAGCCGCTCCTGTGCGCAGAGCAGTCAGATAGGTGCCATCCATAGCCGCCAGAGGCTGGCCGGTCTTCGCGTCGACCAGAATCACTAAGGCATGAATCGTTGGAAGACCTCTTCTCCGATTATTCGGAAAGACCGAGACAATCTTGGCTCCCAAGGAATCGCTTTTAATTAAATACGCAGGCATAAAAAGAGTCGTCGCACTCCGCTTTTTCACGGGAACTTGAGTCCTCAGCGGAACCTCTGCATTCCCGGAAGAAAGCTGGACAAATGCCTTTTTGACCGCATCGATGGCTTCCGCCATGGTCACAGCCTGTGCCACATCACTTCGAGAAAGTATTTTAATTTTCATGACTTCACACGACTCTCCTTTCCCCTTCCTTTTTTATACCATCAAATCGGTCATAAGCAAAGGGTTTCAGATCAAAGCTTGAGCGACCGCTCAGGATGAGTTCACTCATGATTAATCCGACGGCTGGCGCGTGCTGGAAACCGTGACCCGAAAAGCCGATGGCACTGAAGAAGCCTTCGACGCCTGGAGCGGCTCCGATTATCGGATTATCATCCGGAGTAATCCTGTAAAGCCCTCCCCATCCACGGATGATCTCCG
>Ga0209427_10006834_pt1 | contig 12968 bp, 13 predicted proteins | sample DeeMarSWOR136_30_FD_187465 | JGI IMG/M metagenome (GOLD analysis project Ga0209427, IMG submission 187465) | Marine sediment microbial communities from White Oak River estuary, North Carolina - WOR-1-36_30 (SPAdes) (version 2) | ecosystem: Environmental > Aquatic > Marine > Intertidal zone >... | reverse complement strand
GGGGAGTCCAAGCGAAGCGCGGACAAATCCCGAGGAATGAGGCGTACATAGAAGTACGCCGCAGTGACTTGCCCTGTTAAATCGGCTTTGCCGTCTCGCGTAGCGAGAATTTAACAGGGCGTGGGATGAGGGTAACGCAGCAGATGGGCGTTTTCCGACAGCCTCTACACCACGCTTTTGAATCTTCCTGAAACGGCATGACAGACCGGGCAGTTCTCAGGCACAAAACCTTCACTGATATGCCCGCAGATTTGGCATACATAGTAATCGGTCTCATTATTTGCTAGCATACCCTCCATCGCCCTTTCGAAGAGACGGGCGTGCTCGCCATCCGTTTCCATGGATTGAGCAAAGGCCTTTTTCACCGCTTTACTTGATTCCCGGGCGTCTTTGACCATCTCCGGATAGTATTCTCCCTTGGCCTTCGCCTCACCTTGAAGAGCGTTTTTTAGGTTCTCTTCACTCCCGCTTATCTTTCCCCGCATCAGCAAGAGAAAGCGCCGGGCATGAACGGAGTCTGCGTCTGCAACAGCCCTGAACAGTCGTGCTAACTGTGCATGTCCCTCCTGATCTGCCTTCAAAGCAAAAGCGGCGTTACGGACAGCCGCCTTTGACTCCGATGCAAATGCACTGGCGAGATTTTTTGCCACCCTCTCTGACATACCTCTATTTTCCTCCTTTGCGTTCTCACTGCTGTTTCTGTGACTTATCAAGTTTATACCTTATCCTCAGCACCCCATTTTCGAAACTCGTTGAGATAATACGAAAACCCCCAATCTCTTTTGTGGACTGGACATGGGGTCCAATGCAGGGGCAGGTATCGTAGTCTCCAATCTTGATAATTCTGATTGAATCACCTGCATCGTCTGGCAGACGATCCAGGTCGTAACGCTCCATCGCCTCCCCCCTCTTGACATACTCTTCGCTAACGGCCAAATCTGCCTGGATAGCACGATTAACCCTCTTTTGAATCTCCCTCATCTCCTCTTCCTCTAAGGCACGCTCAAAATGATAGTCACATTTTGATTTCTTCTTTTCAATATGAGAGCTGAAGCACCGGGCACAATGGAACATCCTGACCATGGTCTGATTGAGCAGATGCTCTGCTGAGTGCATCCTCGGATCCATCTCTTTTTTCATGCTTGTCCCACCTCGCCCTTCACCACAAACAAACAACCTCTCTACGAGTCCAACGAAAGCTCTGGATACGTAACACCACCTTCTTCCGTGACAATCGCACCTGTTGTGAGCTTATGGGGCCGCAGATTCCCCGCCTCCAGAATGTGCTCAACGGCCACGCCTTGAGCAACCAGAAAATCGCTCAGGAGCCGACGGTGACATTTCCAGAAAAACCTCTCTGCGCACATGATGGCCGTAGTCCCGTTTGCGCTAAGGGCGAGAAGCTCCTTTACCGCACCCTGAAATTCCTCAGTCATCATATGGTCCGCATAGTTGCGAAAGGCCGGACTTTTCAGACCCACGTTGGGGGATTCCTTATCTGTACCCGTGTGCCTGAGACCTCCAAGGGCCTCAATCCAAACATACTGCATCCCCTTCGCCTCCAGCATCTGGCGGAGAGCATCCTGGTTGAAGTGGGGAAATTTGCGTGAACTGGGGAATCTCCTGACGTCGGCAATGACTCGAATTTGGTACGCCTCTAGCAGGTGCCAGAACTCCTCCATTGACCGGTTGGAATGTCCAATCGTGAAAACACGTAAGTGTTTTGAACGGCTGGCCTTCAAAGGGAGACCTCCTGGATTACCATTGTTTCACATGTGGAATGAGTAGGAAGGTTGAGAGGGAGAGAGCAGGGTTGTGATGACCTTCGCCTGGCAAAATTCCCAGAGCATCTGGGCGACCCGGTCTCGTGTAGCGAGGGCTCTCGCTTCGCTACCCTCACCAAGCCCGTCTGTATTCATGACAATGATTTCAGTTTTCTCGGTAATACGCGTTTTGTGCCCATTGCGCCAATTCCATCGACGACACATCACCTCTTTGGACTCTGAAACCACATAAATTACTTCACCAGGGTCAGGGTGCTCCACCATGTCCGGTTTGCCCAGGGGCGTAAAATTCTCGTTGCCGTCCGCATAGCAGAGTTCCAGCGTCCCGCCCGCTCGCATCAGATCGTCTCCGCCCACCGGTATTTTATCCTTAACAGAATTGAAGTTCATGATGGCTACAGTTTTGTTGATAAAGGGTATTTGAGCCCCGGCTTTTTGCACCCTCTTTAGCAAGGCGCAATGGGCTGGGGCGTATTTGTTGGGATTAGAGCCAAATTGACGATGGGCTTCACTCCAGGTTACGATCCGGGGGTCCGTTTTCAAGTCAATGGGCTTTTCAGCGGCCTCTGCAACAACCTGCTCTAGCATGGCCTCGAGTTCCTCTGAAGGACCGGCGTTTTGCATCTGCTTGGCCACGACAATCCCCCGCCGAAAGGTGGGATATACCTCAAAAATTTTTTCATGAACCCGAATTTCAGCCATTCTTTCTCCATTACATTGAAGAGACAATCTGCGTTTCATGACACAGGAAGAAGGAGCTAAAGTCAAGAATAATCGACTTCTAGACACTATGACAGATGCATCAGTTTTGGCCAGCCAAAGTATGGGTTCAGGAAACAAAAAAGGCAAAGGAAAATGCCTCTGCCTTAAACGTCTTATGACTGCTGCTTACGGCAACTTCAATGTCTAACCGGTTTGCAGCTTTCCAGGATCTCAGGCGATTCAATGCCTACCATAAAACACCCTTTGTATTTACCCTCATTGATCACCGACTTATGCCTTATCGTTCCATCCACCTTGACCATCGCCCATTCGGCAAAAAAGGCCATGTTTTGCAGGGTATCTCCCACTTTCACTTGATAGAGCAGATCGAAATCCTTTGGGGTGACAACCATGCCTAGTCCGTGCCTCGACCAGTCCATGACTTTCAGGACATATGATTTATCCTTCTTCGGGTCTTTTCTTCGCAGGCTAAACTCGGCGTAGACAAAATCCGGGATTTCATACTTGACCCTGTTTCCTTTGCGCTTTTCTCTGATTTCTATGGAATTGTCTCCTGTCCCCATAATTCATGCCCTCTTATTTGCGGTTCCTCCTCCGCCTCGATTGTGGTTGGAATGATCTTTGTTGTACAGTGAGCTACACTACTACGAATGCCTGATCATGTCCAGCCCCAAAAATTTAAACCCAAGATGGCCCTCCCTTCTTACACCCTGCTATATCTATCTCCCCTAAGCGCCACCATGCCCTGCCCCATAAGCCTTTCCAGGTGCTTCTTCATGTGTACCCGCTCACCAAACTCATAAAAGACCTTGGGTTCCCGTGGCTTTCCATAGATGATCCAGGCCTCTACAATCTCCTCCATGGTCCGGGGCTCTTCCAGAAAATCTATAAGTTTCCCTTCCCTTTCAGCAATAACACCCAGGTATTCTTCCCAAATCCTTCCTGGCGCCTCCTGAAATACGCCGCTCTCGTGGGATGTGAGCCACATTTTTGCAGGGATATCCCGCAAGTGTTCCACGGACTCGATGGTCCTCTGGATACTTGATTGTACGTCTCCGTACCACGGCCCAAACTTGCTCAGGTCATAATCGCCCAGGAAGAGAATCTCAGGTCCCTTGAAAAAAAAGGAAAGGTGACCGGGCGTATGACCAGGCGTGCTGATCACCTCCACCCTAACCGTGCCGAGATCGAGCACCTCCCCTCCCACAAGGAAGCGGGTCACCTTCCTTGGCCGGAAGTGGAATTGATTTTCAAAGATAGGGCGCCAGTGGTCCCGAGTATCTTCATTAATCCCGTAGGCATCCATAAGGACTTCAAGATCTGAAAGGGGTGGGGCATCGGCCGCTGAGATACAGAGGGGGAGACCATCGAATAGATCCAGATGCATGAAATGATCCTCGTGCCAGTGGCTCAGCCAAACCGTCTCGACCCCTGGACTTTCACGCAGCTGAACGAGCCTTTCCCTGTCAGAGGCAGGATCGATCAAGACCTTTGCACCTTCGATATAGACGGAATGGCAGAAGGGATATTTACCCCGATTTTCACCAGGGATGAACCATACAGGCCCAAAATGCCTCTCTTCTTTGCTCATGTGGATGTCTGATTGATAAGGGATAGAATAATGTTTGGAATAGAGACCATCAAAAACCAGCTTCTGAGAAGCTGTCGCCCAAATCAGATGAGCGCTTTTGGCCGAATCGTCATTTAGAAACTGTAGCCCTGAGCTTGTCCAGGGAAATGCGCAGGGAAGGCCGCCTAATAGCTTACCACATTTGTTGCTGAGAGCACCTCTGAGACCAGTGTGGCTCCGGCGATGACCTCCGCTTGAGGTACCAAGTCCTCAGGCTCGATCTTGCGCGCCTGTATGCAGGGCGAACAGACCAGGAGCTTGCCTCCAGCCTCAAAGAAGGTCTCCTGTAACTCCATAAGAGGCGGAAATCCTGCAGCATGTACGTGGTCTGCGTAGCCCTTTAAGGCCAGATAAACCCCGGTGACCTGCAAGATAATGCTCACATCCACATCCATGGCTAAGGCAGCGCTTCCCATGACAAAGGGGATCGTGGCCTTGTCCGGACTCTCCTCAGCATAGGTGGCAATAATGACGAGTTTTTCTGGTTTGTCATTCATATCAGACTCTCCTTTCGATTCTGCAGAGGATGTTTCCCTTATGATGTTACTGGGCGATAAAGCCAAAAGAGCTGGGTTTTTCGATCACCCATCCTCAATCCATAGCTTTAGCAGTATTTGGAGGGTTAGGTCAATTCTTTCTGAGTATTCAGAATGGCAAGAAAAATCAGTAAAAGGAATACGGCTGCTTTAGCCATCTCACAACATACGTGTAGAAGGCCATGGCCGCGGCTGCAATTCCCAAAGCCAGAAGCCAGTTTGCCACTTGGAGGAAAAATAAGGAATCAAACGCCTTGCCAACCAGGATGCCAAGCAAAGCACAGGCATAAAGGAAAAATTTGACTTTTCCAATGAGCGCTGCTTCTGATTTCAAAATGAAGGCACTTCTATCTCGCCTTTCCGAGGCTTTCTGGACATCATAATTCCTCGGTCTACGCAGGCCGTATAACCAGGAGAGCATGGGCACTGCGACGAGATGTCCTTCCATAACAACCATCAAGATGACAATTATGGGATTAAGTGCCTTTCTTGTGACGAGTATATAAAGTAGGATAAACACCAGGAATTTGTCTGCGAAGGGATCAAGCATAATACCTAATCTTGTCTTTTTTGAAGCAGATCGCGCATATGCCCCGTCAAAGAAATCAGAGAGCCCCCCAAGTATGGTGAGGATCATAATTTGAAGGTAGGAGAGGTGAGGTGAAAATATAAGCAAACATAGACAGATCATAACCCTAAAATACGTTATGTGGTTTGGATCGATGAACTCCTGCTTGCACAAGAATGAAGTGGCAGCTCGTTCAAAGGCCATATATCGATCACTCTGTATCGGATAATCAGACTCCTCGGTCGGCAGAAACCGGGTCAGAGCCTTCCTTTCATTCCGCCCCCCTTTCATTTTCTCCTTAAACAGTTCTTCTCCCATGGTAATAATAAGGATCAATGATCCTGCAATGAGGTAGCGCTCTTCCTATGGAATTGATTTGCCGCTAACCAGGGGTTGTCTCAATCATTTAATCTGTTTGTAAACTTAGTTTGTTTCAATCATAAAAAATTATACCACAATCGGAGATCAATTTTAATGACCATTCTCCTATCTCCATCTTTGACTTACCCAAACTGTGGGGTTCACCTGCCACGATCCTGCCCTGCTTTGACAGGAAGGGAGCCTAAACAGAGGCTAGGCGATGGGCAGCACCGTCATCAAGGGGAACAACCTAGATGACTATCGGGTCTGTATAGGGTTTTGTCTCTTGGGAATGGGAGTTATGCGGGTAGGTCCACAAAAGAAATATAAGGAGGGAAAAAACAAAACACCCAAGTATAAAGGCCCGCCTCAAGTATCTCATTCAAGATTCTCATCCCTTAGGCATCAGATTCTTGCCCCGTTCCTCTGCGATGCGCATGTAGGTTTCAGCGCCAGATTTGGGAGGCATGTACTGCTGGTCCTCCGGCTTCTGTACAAGCTTTAAGGCCCCTGTCTCACAGGTGGTTACGCATAGGCCACAACCAATGCATCGATCCAAATTGACTACGGCCACTTCATCCACCATTTCAATGGCATCCATCTGACATCTCTCCAAACATGTTTCGCATGCAACACATTCATCCGCGTCCACTTCCGCGTAATAGTTGCTTTGGACGGCAGCAGCCGGCATGGGCTGCTTTTTCAACGACCTGAGCATCCCGCAACAATCACCGCAGCAACTGCACATCCCGCCCACTTTCTGTGAATTGAAGGGTTGCATAACCAGGCCCACTTCCTCATTGTGTTTCACAATCTCGCGGGCCTCTTCGAGGCTAATATACCGGCCCATCCCATTCTCTACATAATAATGCGCATGCGAGCCGAACATGAAACATGTTTCCACGGGTTTATCACAACCCTTGCCAGCATGCTTCATCCAAGTCCTGCAAATACACGGAACAATGGCTACAGTTTTCTGGTCTTCCAAAATCTTCAAAACATCCTCATAGGGAGCAATCGGCCATTTGACGGCTACTTCGCGGTTCACGGGAATGGTCCGCATTACGGGCGTCTTGAATGCCTGGATAGTTTCACCCAATGCTTTTTCAAAATATTCGTCCATATCGAGGGCCAGATCACGATCCATTCTATTTATTTGAAACTCAAAAATGCCTACGATATAAGGTACTGCTGCATAACGCACCGTCTGCTCTTTTCGCACTCGGAAGAGCAGACCCTTCTTTGCCATTGTTTCCATCAGTGCCGCCGTCTCCTCCGGATCACGCTCCAGTCTCTGGGCCACATCTCCCGGAGTCTCTGGAAGCGGGGCGAGCTGTAGAAAAAACTTAGCCTCCTCTTCTGTGAAAAGCCGTTTGAGTATCCGAATTTCCGCCCTACCGTCTGTGGCAGGGTATCCTGTCGCAAGATCATCCAATCTTTCCCTCAACCTTTCATATACGTTCTCCATCAACTCACCTCCTTGGTTGATACTCACCCCCTCCCTGCCCTCCCCCTCTAGGGGGCGGGTTAGGGTGGGGGCGATCAGCGTCCCGCTTTGGTAAGAACATGTCGAATCGGTTCCGCGTTAACAAAACCCTCCTTAAGTTGAGGGTCTGACAGACCCATCGCAGTATTTCGAATGACTGCTGAAGCAGCACCCCACTGCTCTCGCTCTTCACTGTGTCGTCCCAGTTTTTTATAAGCCGATGCGAGAGACACATGAGCCTGCCAGAGCTGTCGCGGATTTCCCACCTCTTTAAGAAGTGCAATGGCCTTTCTTAAATTTCCGAGAGCATTTTCAGGTTCGTTGCCTCTAGTCTGAATCTCACCAAGCAGCCGCAAGAGACCACCTTCCCTCTTTTTGGCGTTTAGAGTCTTTGCCATCTTGATTCCCTCTTGAATGAGGGCGTCCGCTTTGTCGAATTCGCTTCGAAACATATGAATTTGAGCAGCCAAATAGTTCATTCGAGATTCCCACTGGTGGCGGAACAGATCATAGTCCTTACTTCTTGATTCTTCCTTGAATGCAATCATTCGATCCCAGGCTGCATCCACCTTGCCCTGATCAAAAAGATTTTCCATGAGGTTAACATTGGCCTGCGCCACGATCTCAGCATAAAGATGGCGTCCCAGAGGATATTCTCTCATCTGCTGTCGAGCGACTTTCTCGCCTTTCAGGTTTAGTCTCCATGCATCTGCGTGTTGCTGAATCTCGCTGTAGCAATAACCAAGGCTGTTAAGGAGAGATCCCAGTCGATAAAGGGCACCAAACTTCTCGAGCATATCAACCCCATCCCTCATCATCCCAATGGCGTCCTCAATGCGGCCAATTTCCGCAAGAGCAACTCCCCTCATGAACATGACATTCGGAAGGGCAGGCAAGGAGACGGATTTACGCAGGGATTCGATCATTCCCTCGGTCAAATCTACGGTTTTTTGGGGATTTCCGAGCAGTCTCTCTATGAATGCTCGTATAACACGCGCTGTAAAGATGGGCCCGGGCTTTCCTGTCTCCATGGCTATCCGCTCTGCATTAAGTACCATTTGCTTTGCCTCACTCGGTTGGCCATGTATGGCTGCGATCTGACTTAAATTGGATAGAAGAGTGCTTTCAAATGCTTTGTCCTGATGTTCTCTGGCCCAGGTAATGCCTTCTTTCAGGTTTCGTTCAGCTTCATTTCTAATCGGCAACATGTACATAATGGAAGTCAGGTTCGAGAGCCCTTTCCTTTCGTGCTCCCGCATTCCATGGTTTCGGCTTATATCAATAACTTTCTTAAACCCATCCGCCGCCGAGTCGATGTCACCCATGTGCAGACTGGCTCTAGCATGTCCAAGGTGCAGTCGCACCTGTGTCTCGGCATCCAGTGCAATATGCCTGTTTTGCATGAGCTCAAACGCTCTCCTAAAGAACCCGTTTGCAGCCTGGACAGAATGATGTCTGTTCGATTTCTCACCTGCCAATATTAAGTAATCAATGGCTTTTGCGCTGTTTCCACTTCGTTCGTAATGATGGGCTAACGTTTCGTAGTGTTCTTCGAGCCGATCCGCGTAGATTTCCTCCACTGAGATGGCGATTCTGTCATGGATCCCTTGGCGCCTCTGTTTAAGTAAACTCTCGTACGCAACCTCTTGGGTGAGGGCATGTTTGAAAATGAACGTGGACTGAGGATATATCCCCCTCTCAAAGAGTAGCTCTGAATCTTTTAAGACAGAAAGGCGGGATAGCAGTTGCTGTTCGTCTAAGCCCATCACTCGCTTTATCAGCTCATAACCAAACTCCCTTTCCACAACCGCCCCAGTCTGAAGGACTTCTTTTGCATCTTCGGGAAGGGAGTCAATCCGAGCCATGATGAGGTCTTGGATCGTGGCAGGAACAGTGATGTCCTGAATGCCCTTTGTCAGATAACATTTGCCATCTGTTCTATCAATAATATTTAAATCCTTTAAGGATCTAATAAATTCTTCGATGAAAAACGGAATCCCTTCGGTTTTCTCCAGAATAAAGTCTTCCAGATCCCTGTCCAGCTCTTCTGTGTTCAATAGGTGGCTTGCCATGGCCAGGCTCTCCCTGTTGGAAAACCGATTAAGATTGACCTGACTGTGATAGGACCTCCCGCCCCAGGTGTGCACAAATTCGGGCCGATAGGTAAATATCATAAACACCCTCGCGCCGGATATGTTCTCTAGAAGATACCTCAGAACATCCTCTGAACTCTCATCCATCCAGTGAAGGTCCTCAAAGGCCATGATCAGGGGTCGTATCTGTGAGCCTTTAAGGGTGATTCTGTTTATTGCCTCAAGGATGTGGCCTTTCCTTCCCTCGGGACTCATCGGGGTCTGCTCTTTGCCCTTCTCTTTCACAGAGAGGAGATCCAGAATGTATGGACCTGTAGATTGCTCCTCTACCTGCAATCTCATTAGTCCCCTCTTTACTTTCTCCCTGATCGCGGCGTCCTCATCACCCTCCCGGACATGGAAGTTGGACTTTAGGATATCTATGACTGGATGGTAAGCTGTCCCTCTGCTATATGAGAGGCATTTGCCCTCCAGAAAGGTGACATTTTCATTGGATACTGCCTTTCTGAACTCATATAACAGCCTTGACTTTCCAACGCCGGCTTCTGCCGTTATAGAAAATGCCTGTCCTCTGCCTCGCTTGGCGCGCTCGAAACCATCCAGCAAAAGTTCAAGCTCCCTCTCTCTCCCTACGAAAGGTGTAAGCCCCCGCTCGGCACTCACATCAAACCTTGTTCTTCGGGTGCTGGGGGCGATTACCCGGTATATGGTGACCGGCTTTTCTTTACCTTTAACCTCCTTTTCTCCCAAGGCCTCGAATTGGAAAAGCCCCTCCGTCGACCTGAATGTCTCCTGGGTTACATAAGTGGCCCCTGGCTCTGCCATGCCCTCTATCCGGGAGGCCAGATTGACCGTGTCACCCACGGCCTTAAATTCTACCCGGAGGTTGTTACCAAGGGTGCCTACAACCACCGGACCCGTGTGTATGCCGATTCGCATTTTAAGGGGTGGGATGCCTTCTTTTTCTTGTTTCAGTTGGTCGCTGAACTTCGACATCTCCCGGTGAACCGCCATGGCTGAGCGAATTGCCCGCTGGGGCGCGTCCTCCAATGCAATGGGAGCCCCGAAAAGGGCCATTATTCCATCACCAGTCATCTCGTTGACCGTGCCCTCATACTCATGCACCTTGTGAATCAGGAGCTCATAGACCTGGTCCATGATACCATATGCTTCCTCAGAACCGAGTCTTTCAGTCAGAGGCGTGAAACCTTCCAAGTCGCAAAACATTACCGTGACCAGCTTGCGCTCACCCTCAATTCTATCCTTCTGAGCTAAAATCTTCTCAGTGAGACCTTTAGGAAGATACCGTTGAATTTTGTCTATTTTCTCTTCAAAGGAGAGTTCTTTACCGGACGGTGCGGAGAGAACAACTAAGCCCTGACCGCACTCGCCACAGAACTTGAACTCAGGGGGATTTGAGAAGTTACATTTGGGGCAGATCATCTCTAACTTAGCCCCACATGCCCCACAGAATTTCATTCCTTCTGGATTTTCAAAATGGCATTTTATGCATTTCATCGCTATCGCTCCGTCACGATAACGCTTCTCTAATGATGTCCGCGGGAAAAGGCTCTCCATGAGACGGGTAGATCGCCTTTGCTCCCCGATCTAATAACAATTTCCAACTCTCTTTCAATTGCTCGTAATCTTCAGCAAAAATGGGCAATCCTGGGCTGAGGCGCAGGGGAAACTTGTTCATTGCCATATCTCCTACAAACGCCTCCCCTGTTTCCAATAAGACACTGACGGATCCAGAAGAATGGCCAGGTGTATAGACCACCTTGCCCTGTATTCCATACGCGGATAAAGAGACCTCTTCGTCCCCGAGAACCACATCCACATCGGCCGCAGGAATATGAATGAATGGCAAAAACACGCTTATGATACGGCCAAAGATACGTCCCCACGTTGTCACCCCGGGAGGCATAGGCTTCAATGACTTCTCCAGCCATTCTTTCTCTCGATGGTGCATAGCAATCTTGGCGCCTGTGATCTCTTTGATCTCTTTGACGGATCCAATATGATCCCAGTGACCATGCGTGAGGACAATGAGTTGGATCTCCTCGGGCTTTATGGAAACATTTTCTAAGGCCTTGGAAAATGCCTTTGCCTGCTTAGGGGCTCCACCATCAATCATGATGGTCCCCTGGTCCTGGAGGATGTAGGCGTGGTCAAATCCCAGAGTGACCGTATAAATATGGGTATGCATCTTTGAACCTCCTCTTTTCGGTGCCTCCCAACAAAAAACCCCGTTCTCAGTTTGAGAAACGGGGTTTGTCCCAAGCCTAAACCATTTTTGATCCTCCTAAAGGTTAAAAAGGAGTTTTATGGGTATTTACAAGTCAATGCGGGCCATACATTTCTTTATCTGACGAGCTTCATATTAGGAGAAAAGCCTGAAAAGTCAAGCATCATGAAAGGAGGGCGTGGAGGCTTTGCGCCTTGCGCTATGGGCTAAGAGAGGAAGTTCAGTCGGGCATAGAGGGTTTCGAATTCGTCTTCCTGGATCTGTGTCCAGGGTTCCTTGGGTAGAAATTGGAGTGTGGATTTGACATCAGGGGAGAAGACCTTTCCCCCTTTCAGGATGGGATCTTTAAGGAGATACTTGAACTCTGCACCCAAATCCAGCACCAGATCAATTTCGTTATGCTCATCCAACAGACTGACCAGGAAAACGTTTATCACGCGGCCGCTGCCATTCATCTGGCGTTGGCCCTGTCTATTCTGAAAGACCCTGATGACGGCGTCCTCCAGCAGGACGGCGGATTCATCAGGGGCCAACAAAAAGGCTTGTTCCACGATATAATCCCCCTCCTTGAACGGTATCCATTCGGACATATGCAATTTCCCCGTATACTATGACAATAGTACGGCGCGAGCCACCTTATGAACAATAAGAGAAAATGATGGGTTATTAGTTATCCGTTATTTGTCATTTGGTCAAGAGAATCGGAATGCTTCACTTTCTACAGCACTGTCCATGGCATTTTCAGGGCCTCAGGGGCATTGCTCTTGGCGTTCACAAATTCACTCCAGGCCTCTTTGTGGCCAAAATACAGAATCTATAGACTTAAAAGGAAGGGCCGCGGCTGCCAAATATGCAGCCGCGGCCCTCGTATTTGAAGTTGTTGCCTGAACTGACTATGCGCTCTTGAGCGCGGCCAGGACCCTTTCAGGGGTCAGGGGCATTCTCCGTACTCGAGCTCCTGTCGCATCAAAAACAGCATTGGCCACGGCAGGAGCGGTGGCAGGCATGCCAAGCTCGCCAATTCCCCCCATCCTCTGTTTGCTCTTTATAATATGCACTTCAATTTCAGGAACCTCGCTCATTTTATATATCTTGTAATCATCAAAATTGGCCGATTTCGCACCTCCATTGGCAAACAGGACCTCCTCCTTCAGGGTGGTACTCAGGGCCATTGTAACCCCTCCCTCCAACTGTGCTATGAGGGGGTCTGGGTTTACAACAGGACCGCAATCCACGGCAATCACGATCCGGTGGACCTTCACCTCGCCGTTATTCTTGTTGACGGTCACATCTGCTACCGCGGCTACATGGGTCCAAAAGCAATAATGCTGTGCAATGCCACGCCCCTGTCCTAATCCGGGCTTTCCCCAACCAGCCTTTTCGGCAACCGTTTGAAGCACACGGGTGGCCCGCGTATTATTTTTCAGGAGTTCCAACCGAAACTCCAGAGGATCTTTCCCTGCCGCATGGGCCAATTCGTCCATAAAGGACTCCATGACGAAAGCGTTGGGGGCGTTTTGAACCGAGCGCAAGGGACAAC
>Ga0209427_10006833_pt1 | contig 12971 bp, 9 predicted proteins | sample DeeMarSWOR136_30_FD_187465 | JGI IMG/M metagenome (GOLD analysis project Ga0209427, IMG submission 187465) | Marine sediment microbial communities from White Oak River estuary, North Carolina - WOR-1-36_30 (SPAdes) (version 2) | ecosystem: Environmental > Aquatic > Marine > Intertidal zone >... | reverse complement strand
CCACATTCAGAATATTTCTATACGCGCAGAGGAGGTTTTATACCTTCGTATCAAAGAGCAGAGCCGTGAAGGCTCTGCTACGCGGTTTTTATTTCGGGCGGACACAGAGGTCCGCACCTACTCTCACAAAAATAATTAAGGAGTTAATTTTACTACTGTCTCGATGTGAGGGGTATGGGGGAACATGTCTACGGGCTGGACTTGATCTATTTTATATCCCTTTTCGCAAAAAAGCTTCAAATCCCGAGCTAAGGTGGCGGGATTGCAGGATACATAAATCAGCTTCTCTATCTTGATATCGCTGAGGTATGCTACCACATCAGGATGAAGTCCTGCCCTGGGAGGATCAACTACTACTACATCAAATTTCTCACCTCTGGTTATAAGCTCGGATAAAATCCTTTTTGACTCTCCGCAGATAAATTCGCAATTTGATATCTTGTTCTTGTGAGCGTTTCTCTGAGCATCCTCAACTGACTGAGCCAGTGATTCCACTCCGATCACCTTTTTAGCTTGAGGAGATAAGAAAATTGAGATTGTGCCTATCCCGCAATACAAATCCAAAACGCTTTCCTCTGCCTTAAGATCAGCGAAATCCTTGACCACGCTATACAGCTTTTCCACCTGAAAACTGTTGGTCTGGAAAAATGAGTTGGCTGAAAGATCAAAAAGAAAATCGCCAATATTCTCGGTTATATAATCTTTTCCGGCTAAAAGCACTTCCTCCTGGCCCACAGCTATATTAGCGAATCTGGAGTTTATGTTTCTTATCACACTTTTTATCTGGGGAAATTCATCGACTAATCCCTTTGAGAATTCATCCTGATCGTGAAAATCGCCTTTGTTTGTAATCAGATTGACCATTACCTCAGATCTGTTCTTTGCCTCTTTTATAGCCAAATATCTTAAAAAACCGACGTGTTTTTTTAAATCATAAGTGGGTAGTCTTTTTTGTCTGAAAAATTCCCGTATCCAGTTGACTATCTGATTGGAAAGTTCTGACTGTAAGAAACACTCCTGCAGGTCAAAAACCTGATCATATCGACCTTTTGGATGAAGTCCTAAGATCAATTCCTCTTGCTCATTCTTATCAAAGGAGAACTCCATCTTATTTCGATAAAAATAGAGCTTCTCTGATCCGATAATTTGATTTATCCGAATCTCTTCAAATCCGCCAATATGTACCAGGCTGTCCTTTACCTGTTTGGTCTTATATCCGAGTTGTTCGTCATATTTTAGATTTTGCAGTCTACACCCCCCGCAAAAGCCGAAATGGGAGCACTTGGGCTTCGTTCTCTTGTCAGATTCTTTGACTATCTCAAAAACATCGGCTTCAGCAAAAGATCTTTTCCTTTTTAAGATTTTGGCTTTGATCAGATCACCAGGAATGGCATTATTGACCAGAACTATCAAGCCATTCAGTTTAGCTACCCCCTTTCCCCCAAAAGCCAGGTCAAAAACCTCAAGCTCAATTATCTCTCCTTTTTTGAGTGCTTTTAATTCATCCATTATTTTTTGCTTTTTAGATAATTTAGCAATCCTCCGGCCTTTGTGATCTCAGATTCCAATCCTGAAAGGCGATTCCCCTGAATTTGCTTTCCGCTGGTGAGGTTCTTGATCAATCCGGTATTCAAATCAACTTCTAATTCGTCCTTTGTTTTGACTTTTTTGGTGATATCCGGGCATTCCAGAAGTGGAAATCCTAAATTGATGGCATTGCGATAGAAGATCCGGGCAAATGATTCTGCTAACACACAGCCAACTTTATTCTCCTTGAGGCAGATCACAGCATGTTCCCTTGAGCTTCCGCACCCGAAGTTCCTGCCTGCCACCACTAAGTCGTTGGGCTTAACCTCTTTAGCAAAGTTCTCCATTCCCGGAACAAACTCCATGGCGTGAAGGGCCATCTCTTTGGGATCGGTCAATGGGAGATATTGTCCATGATAGATCTGGTCGGTATCGATGTCGTCTCCTGTCACCCAGGCCTTACCTTTGATGGTTTTGTTCATCTTATCATTCCTTTCTCACCTGAATTAAGAACTTACTTTTTCTCAAGCTCCAATATATCTCCAGCTTGACCTGTATGTCAAATGAAATTATAGGCTTAAGCGTCCAATGATTGCAGGCGATATACAAAAAAGGATTGACAAATCGCGAAAATTTGTTATAATTAAATGAGTACGAGATTTATCCTGTTCCGCCAACGGAGCGAAAAATGAAAAGATGTAACCTGATCAGCTTGATCTTTTTAATTAACGTGGTTGTCCTTTTCATTTTCCCTTCTCAAATCCTGGCCAAAACCACTTATCTTAACCTGAGCTTCAATCCGAGCGATCTCAGGTTTGAAAAGGTGGATGATTTTGACCGGGTTTTCCTTGAAGATCTGGATTTTCTTGGTAAGCCGGGTGAGCCGATGCTTCCGGTAAAGATCATTCGACTGGTAATCCCTGCTGAGCAAAGGATTGAGTCAATAAGAGTCCTGAATAAAGATGTTCAAATCCTTGACGGAACTTATAATATCTTCCCGTCCCAGCCTGAACTTCCATTGTCCCGGATTTACGGGAAAGATAAAAAAGTAGAGTTCATTCCACCCGATGACCAGATCTATAGTCTAACTGTTGAATTTCCGGGCAAGCTGGCTGAGGTTATATCTTATGGTTTTCTGGCCGGGCATCACATCGCTTCTCTGGCAATCTACCCGCTCCAGTATCTTCCCGAAGAAGGAAAGCTTTCCTTTATTAAACAAGTAGAGCTCGAATTAATCTATAAATCATCGGAAAGAAGACCTCTTCCATTTTCCCATCGATCTGAAAGGGCTTCACAAGTCTACTCTGAGGCAGTGAAAGCCATGGTGATCAATCCCCAGGAAGTAATCTTAACCCCACAAAGAGTTTCATCCTCGATTCAGGAAACTGACGTGGAATATCTGATCATCGCACCTTCCAGCTTTGCATCCTCTTTTCAGCCGTTAGCTGATTGGAAAACCTTTAAAGGAGTCCCAGCAGAAATCTACACCACAGAATGGATAACTTCAAATTATACCGGTATTGACACCCAGGAGCAGATACGCAACTTTATCCGGGATATGTATCAGAATCACGGAACCATCTGGGTTCTATTAGGCGGTGATGCGGACTACCTGCCCTACAGAAAAGCCTTTGCCTTCACCAGCGAGGGCGACTGGAACGACACTATCCCGGCGGACCTTTATTACGCCGATTTAGACAGCAACTGGGATGCAGACGGGGACGGGGTTTACGGGGAGTATGCAGATTCCATTGATATGTACCCGGACCTATTCGTGGGAAGGGCGCCCGTGGATAACATAACCCAGGCTTACTCTTTTGTAAACAAGACCCTGGAATATGAGGTCACTCCTGCAACCGACTATCTTTTGAATATCTTGCTCACAGGCGAGGTTCTCTGGGGAGAACCATATACTCCAGGCGGCGCTCTTAAAGATTACATAGACGCAGCATATATTCCTGAACGCTTTGATTCAACCATAACCAAGCTATACGAGAGTCTGGGGAATATAAACTACACCTCCTTCCGGGACGCACTGAACTCCGGGCAGAATATCGTAAATCACTACGGACACGGAAATGTTACTGGATTCGGCATCGGATCCGACTGGTGGAATACAACCCATATGAGTGCCTTAACCAACTCACCGCGCCACTCGATTCTTTATACCATCTCCTGTCTATCAGCTGCTTTTGATTTCAGTGAATGTTTGGCAGAGCATTTCATCAATAACACAAATGGAGGCGGTGTAGCCTATGTCGGAAACTCAAGATATGGTTGGGGGGCACCAGGAAATCCGACCGAAGGATCAGGCCCTAAATTGGATAAACGCTTCTTCCAGGAGCTCTTCAGTTACAATAATTACCATGTGGGCAAAACCTTGGCTGATGCCAAATCCTATTACGCTTCTTCAGCCCAGAGCAATCAATATTTGAGATGGACTCTTTATGCCCTAAATCTTTTGGGAGACCCGGAGCTTCCCATCTGGACCGATACTCCAGGGGAGCCCGTGGTAACTTACCCCAAAAAGATTCTAACCGGTTCTCAAAACTTAGAAGTTAAGGTTGAAAATGGAGAGACTCCAGTTGAGCAAGCTTTAGTTTGCCTGAACGAAAACCCCGATCTCTACCTGAGTGAATTAACCTCAGAACAGGGAATCGCAACTTTCAGCTTCGAAGCACCCGACACCGGCCAGATTGTAATGGTGGTCACGGCCAAGGATTGTTTACCTTCCCAGGACACCATCCAGGTGATCAGCTATTTTATTGGTGATACAAACGCTGATACAGAAGTTACCATTGCAGACGTGGTCTTTCTGATCAATTATCTATTCAACAATGGACAACCACCTGATCCCCTTGAACGGGGCGATGCGGACTGTAGTGGCGAGGTGACCATTGTAGATGCGGTCTATCTGGTGAACTATCTTTTTAGAGGAGGATCTGAGCCCTGCTCATAGAATAGTACTCGTCTGCTATCCTCCGAAATGAAGAATCCTGCGCCTGAGGGGTCGTAGGATTTTTTATTTTGTCTGAAACCGAAGAAAGCCAGTCATCAAGATGCGTACACACAAATCGGGCAACTGAGTTGAAAATCAATGTGGCTCCATTCTTAATTCCGTAGCCCCACCTTGCCCTCAAGGTGGGTTTTAATTGTCGCATATTGAGGAGACATGAGGGAAATTCCATGTCGGTAACGCAAGTTTCTTTTTCCGCTGAGAGCGGATTTATCACAGGTTGAGACAACCTGTGATACGTGAAAGGCTAATCTTATTCTATTATGATTTCATCTGCCTATCTTCCTGGACAACCAGCTTTTCTCCAGATAGACTGCCCTATGAGGGCAGAGCTCGTGACAGCACATGCAGTTGATGCAGTCATTGTAATCATAAGTCGGGGTGGGATCCCCGGGATGAATGGTTTTCACCGGGCAGTTCTCCACGCAGACGTTGCAGTTGGTGCAATTCCCATCTAAAATTGCGGGACGAACCCAGATATAGGGGGCTAAAAGGTTGACCAGAAATTTGGGGATCAATCTTAAAAATCTGTTGGAAGGAAGTTGGAAATCTAAACCCTTAAACCCATCCAAGTCTTCACCTACCACCTCAATCTGATCTAATCTGATCTTGCCTAAGCCTCTTTTGGCAGCCTCGGCGGTGATCTCCACCTCTTCGGGCTTCAATCCCATCAAGTGGGAGCAGACGGCATCAAGAGCAACTGCATCCTCTGAGGCCAGAAATATGCCTAAATACTTGGGATCGCCTGATGAGGCCCCATCCCCCTCCATAGCCACTACCCCGTCCACCAGACTTATCTGAGGCCTAACCACAGAATAGATATCCACCACGATCTCTGCGAAATCTTTGGGTTTGGGTGCTTGTTTATGATATTCTCCCTTTCTGAATCCTGGTATCACACCGAACATATTCTTAAGTGCACAGGTCATAAGACAGAGGGTATGAGTCTTGAGCTTGGGCAAGGATATGATGGCATCACATTCCGCGGAGGGCTTGGCCACCCAGTATCTTTTTCCTGAGGGAGCTCTCTTTTCAACCACACCTGATTTTTCAAATGAGAGAAGCTCTGCCCCGGTGATTTCCGAGACTTTTGCCATCCCGGTATTTTCCCAGACCCTCTGGATACCCTTTTCCACACCTCCTGGACTGTCCCCGATCAAAGGAATAGCACCCAATTCTTTAACCTCCTCCACCACGGCCTGAACCAAGGAGGGGTGAGTGGTCACAGCCCTTTCCGGCTCCCTGGCAGACAATAGATTGGGTTTAACCAAAACCTTATCCCCCTTGTTGACCCATTTCTTTAGCCCACCTAAATTTTCAAATGATCTTTTTACAGCAGGCCTTACGTTCTCTAAGGTATAGTCCGGGCAACAAAGAATGGAGATCTTAGATGAAGACATCTATTATTTGTTCTGGGGTTTTCTATCCGGGGGCACCTCTTTTTTCACCCTGGTTACCTTGATCGTCTTGATCCGCTGCCCTGCAACTTTTTCCACGGTGAATTTCAATCCTTCTGATTGTAGCACCTTACCCTCCTCTGGGACGCTTCCCACCAGATCGTAAATATAGCCCCCCACAGTTTCGAATTCCTTTTCCGGGAGTTTAGTTCCTAAAACTTCATTTAGATCCTGGATGCTCAATTTGGCTGAGACTCTGAAATTCTGCTCGTCTATCTTTCTGACCATCTCCTCCTCTGCCAGATCATATTCATCCTGAATCTCGCCCACAATCTCCTCCAAGATATCCTCCATGGTAACCAGTCCAGCAGTTCCGCCATATTCATCCACCACAATGGCGATATGGGTCTTCTCTTTTTTCATCTCAGATAAAAGCTCATCTATTTTCTTGCTCTCTGGAATAAAGTAGGCCTTTCTGGCTATCCTGGTGAGATCCAGCTTCTCTTTTTTTTTGATCTTTTCTAAGAAGAGGTCCTTCACGTTCAAAATCCCTACGACGTTATCGATATTCTCTTTAAACAGAGGAAATCTGGAATGCCCTTCTTTTCTTACCAGATCTTTTATTTCCTCCAGGCTGAAATTCGTTCTGCAGCAGACCATATCTATTCTGGGAACCATAATCTCTTTCACCGTGGTTTCTCCGAACTCGAAGATGCTGTGGATCATCTTCTTCTCAGCTTCCTCCAAATCCGCTTCTGGAGATTCAATGGCATCTTTCAGAGATTCCATTCTCTTTTCGGAGATCTCTCCTTTGTTCTCAGATTTGGCCGGAGATGAGGCCTTTAAAAGGAATTGCGAAAGCTGATATAAGATCTTCTGAAAAAAATTCATTCCCATTTTCCCCTATGTTTGATCACTTTGCGGAGAATATGCGTCTGCATGCGTCACCGCAAATACTTCTCCTCCTTCTTTCTCATTTTCTCTTTTTGCTCTTTTTTTTTGTGATCATAGCCCAGAAGATGGAGCAGGCCGTGAGTGACCAAAAGATTCACCTCTTTTTGGAGGCTCTGATTGTATTCCTTTGCCTGTTTTTCAGCTCTATCCAGAGATACATAGATCTCCCCTAAAACATCCGGCTCTGGTGTTAGTTTCTTACCCTCTCTCATCCCAAAGGAGAGAACATCGGTCGATCTATTCTTATTCAGGAATTTTCTGTTTAATCGGGCCATATATTTGTCGTCGGTGAGTATGATATTGACATTCTGTTTGTTTTTTTCGCCTTCCAGAACTTTCTCTGCTAATCTCTCGATCTTTTCAAGTTCTACCTTCTTTTTGGAGTGAAGGTTTTTTACCACTACTTGGATCATCTATTTTTCTTCCACCAGTTCTGGATAATCTATTCTTAAATGGAAAACCCCGATCAGAATAGGCAGGAAGCTCTCCTCGATAGCGTGAAGGTCCCGCAAAGTGAGGTCACAATCATCCAGTTCCCCGGCTTCGAATTTATCCATGATGACTTTTTTTATCAGGCCCCTGATTCTTGCCGGCTTGGGATCCTCAAGCACTCTGGAAGCGGCCTCTACTGCATCTGCCAGCATCATAATGCCGGCCTCCTTGGAACGGGGCTTGGGACCCGGATAGCGAAATTCCTCAATGGACTCCTCTTTGGCCCCCAGCTCCTTGGCTTTATTATAAAAATAGGACATGACCGTAGTGCCGTGGTGTTCCTTGATGATATCTATGATTCTTTTTGGCAGTTTCATCTCCTTAGCCATCTCCACCCCCTCCTTCACGTGCGACTCCAGAATCAGAGCGCTCATGGTGGGTGCCAGCTTTTCATGTTTATTCTTGAAGCCCATCTGGTTCTCCACAAAGTACTCCGCCTTCTCCATTTTCCCGATGTCATGGTAGTAGGCACCCACTCGCGCCAGGAGGGTATTAGCACCCAAAGCCTTGGCAGCAGCCTCGGCCAGATTCCCAACCACGATGCTGTGATGGTAGGTTCCCGGTGCAACCAGAGCCAATCTTTTCAAAAGAGGGTGGTTCAAATCCGAAAGCTCAAGCAGAGTAATATCGGTGGTGGTGCCAAATATCGACTCAAAGATAGGCAAAAGCCCCATGGTCAAGATGGTGGAGATGAATCCATTCAACACTCCGAAACCACAATATTCCAGGGTATCTGCAGTGGGAGAGAATTTCAAGGATTCCATCAGGTAGATCATAACCACATAGGAAAAACAGATATAAAGCATGGGCCGGTAGAACTTGTACCTCTGGGTGACCTCCTTCACCGAGTAAGCAGCCACTCCTCCGGTTACGATCGATATCAACATCAGGTTAAAATTGAAGTTGTTTATCATTCCCAGCAACAGGGCTAGTCCAAAGGTCACGATCAAACCTGACTCAACACCCAGAAGGATGGTCAGAAGCAAGGAGGTAAGGGTAACCGGAATAAGATACTCAGATAGATGCCACTTGAAGCCAATAAAGTAGGCTAAGATCACCTCGACTAAAATCAGAAGGGTAATCAATAGAAGTTTGGATCTATCCAAAAGGATATCTTTTTTGAAGAGATAAAGGAAAATAACCAGAAGCAAAATGACCGAGACGATGAAGATTATCCGGCTCAAATGTAGCAGAACGAAATCCCAGAGATTAGCCTCAAAGCTCCATCTAACCTTATAGGTGGCTAAAGAGGATAGCTTCTGCAGATGCTGCTGGGTAACTATTTCGTTTTTCCCGATGATCTTCTGCCCCTTTAAAACCTCACCTTTAAACTCCGGAATGGAGGCTAAAATCTGCTCTTTTCTTTTGTCCGTCTCTTTTTGATTAACCGTTAGATTTGGTTTTAAGAATTTGTCTCCTATCTCAAAGGCAGCTTTGGCGTAAACTCCCCTCTGTTTAAACTTCTTCATGGCCAAAGACAAGAATCTATCCTTAGCATCGGAAAGAGTCAAAAGTTTCTCCTTGGAAGTTACTGATTCCTCGGCAGAATCAGGTGATAATATCAAAAAAGAGTTCACCTCGGGCAGACCCTTGAAATCTGAGATTACCCCGGATGAATAAAGTTCTTTCAGAATAGCGGGTAAAGATTCCCTCAACTCCTGCAGAGATTTGGATTGGGAGAGAAGATCTATGGTCTCAGAACTTAAATGAGAATAAGTCAGGCTGATCTTCTCTTTTTTGAACTTGAGGTTCTGGGTGCTTGACCTGAGGCTGTCCACCTTTGAAAAGAACTCCTCCACTGAGGACATAATTGTGTCCGGAACCGCAGGATGAAGATCCAAAACTCCTGAGAGCCTGGAGAGAGCGATCTTTTTGTCCTTCTCCAGCTCATCTGAGGCCTTGAGGATGTAGAAGGTGAAGGGTGCCACGATATCCTCCTGAGCTATCTCGCCCTCCCGGGGTAATTCCGGAGGTATATACATCGACTCCAGGGGATAAAGGACGGTTATCACCAGGATTATGCTCAGGATCATTGCCCCCTTATATAGATAATCAAGGATAGGGCTTTCCTTTTTCTCCTCGTGTTTAGAATTCGGAGTCAAACTCTTCTTCTTGGACTTTTTTGAGATCTTCTTAAACATAAATTTGGCTTGAAAACCGAAATTTACTCCTCTTTCTTATGATTTTCGTATTTCTCGTAAGCTTTTATGATGTCCTGGACCAGTTTATGTCTTACCACATCTTTTTCAGTTAGGTATACGAATTTAATCCCCTTTATTCCAGCTAAAATCTTCTGAGAGCGGATCAGACCGGAAGCCTTCTTGTTAACCAGATCGACCTGGGTGATGTCGCCGGTAATCACTGCCCTGGAGTTTTCTCCCAACCGGGTGAGAAACATCTTCATCTGGTGCGTTGTGGTATTCTGCCCTTCGTCTAAAATAACAAAGCAGTTGTTCAGGGTTCTCCCCCTCATGAAGGCCAGTGGTGAAATTTCAATCACTCCTAACTCCATCAATTTTCTTATCTTCTCTGCTTCCAGCATGTCGTGCAAGGCGTCGTAAACAGGTCTCAGGTAGGGATCGACCTTGGCTCTAATGTCTCCGGGCAAAAAGCCCAGAGACTCGCCTGCTTCAACCGCCGGTCTAACCAGTACAATTCGTTCCACCCTTTTACTTTTCAGTGCAGCTACTGCCATGGCAACCCCCAGATAAGTCTTTCCGGTCCCGGCTGGCCCGATCACCAAGACTATGTCAAAATTCTCCATTGCCTTGATGAATTCCTTTTGACCCAGAGTCCGGGGTTTAATCCTCTCCTTGGTCACAAGAGAGGTAACCAGAGCGGTGCTCTGCAGTTCATTAAAAGGACCGGTGCCCCTTTTTTTCACCATGGATGTAGCGTAAAGCACGTATCTTTCATTCAGCTCCTTATTTTTCTTCACGTGAGAGATCAAGTCCTCGAAAAGGGTCTCCAGCTGTTTGATCTCCTCCTCATCCCCTTTTAGTTTCACACTATCCCCCCGGGCTATGATTTTAGCATCGAATTGAGACTCAATCAGCCTGAGGAAGGCATCCTTGTGGCCGAAAAGAAGCCTCTGATCTACTTCCCCTAACTCGATTTTCCTGGAGATTATCTTAGGCAAATTCTTTTTTACTCCTTTTTTTGAGCTCTTTTAGTATCCAGCTTGATTCCCAGCTCCTTGAGCTGTCTTTCATCCACCTCAGCCGGAGCGTTATCCATAAGGGATTGAGCAGCAGTGGTTTTAGGAAAAGCAATCACATCCCGAATCGACTCCGATTCGGTCATCAAAGCAACAATCCTATCCAGCCCGGGTGCCAGACCCCCATGAGGTGGTGCCCCATATTCCAGGGCTTCAAGCAGAAATCCAAACATCCTCTCCGCCCTTTGATCGTCCATTCCTAAGATATTCAAGATCTTCTGCTGAAGATCCCTGCGGTGTATCCTTATGCTGCCCGAGGCTATCTCACTGCCATTCAAAACCAGATCATACTGATTAGCTCTGATCTTCAGCCAGGGGTGATCTGGATGATCTAAGGACAGATTCGATTTGAAACCTTCATCCAGTTTGGGAATATCCTCCTCATAAGGCATGGAAACAATATTATGCATGGCATCCAGTCTTTTCTCATCTGGATTGTATTCGAAAAGCGGGAATTCCCTGACCCACAGAAAATCCCATCTGTCTTTGGGAATAAGATCATACTCCTTTGCTGTCTTCGTTCTCAATCTACCCAGGGTTTCCTGAGCTACTTTGGTCTGGTCAGCAACAATTAAGGCCAAGTCTCCGTCTTTTAATTTCATCTTTTGGGAAATCAAATCCAGTTCTTTCTCTCTCAGATATTTCAAAACAGGGGAGCGGTAAGCCTTTTCTTTCTTGGCGATCCAGATTAGTCCTTTGGCTCCGGATTTTTTCGAGGTCTCCTCCAGTTCATTTAGCTCCTTTCTTGAGAGCTTTGCACCTCCCTCAAAATTGACTCCCAGGATTTTCCCTTTGCTTTTTACAGTATCGGAAAAAACCCTGAACCCTGAGGAGGATAAAACTTCGGTTATATCCTCTATTTCCATCCCAAATCTGGTATCAGGTTTGTCAATCCCATACTTTTCCATGGTCTCAGAGAATTTCAACCTGGGAAAAGGCGTTTTAATATCCACATTCAATACAGTTTTGAACAGGTACTTCATCATTCCCTCTGCCACCTGGAATACGTCATCCTGGGTCACAAAGGACATCTCCATATCGATTTGGGTATGTTCAGGCTGACGGTCAGCTCTTAAGTCTTCGTCCCGCAGACATCTGGCGATCTGGAAATATTTATCGAATCCGCAGATCATCAAAATTTGTTTATATAACTGGGGAGATTGAGGCAAGGCGTAGAATTTTCCCGGATTAACCCTGGAGGGGACGATGAAATCTCTGGCTCCTTCTGGTGTGCTCCGGATCAAAAGCGGGGTCTCTATCTCATAAAAACCCTGGCTGTCCAAATAATCCCTGACAGCCTTTACTGCTCTGTGTCTGATTTCGATCCTTCTCTGTAAAGGGGATCTGCGCAAGTCCAGATACCTGTATTTCAGCCTCAACTCCTCGTTGGCATCGGTTTCCTCTTCGATCTCAAAGGGAGGAGTTTTGGAGGGATTTAAAATCCGGAATCTATCCACTAAAACTTCGATGTCTCCGGTTGGCAGATCCTTGTTGGCCATTCCCTCAGGCCGTTGGTTTACTTTGCCTTCGACTGAGACCACGTATTCAGCTCTCAGGTGGGACGCCTCTTTCATGGTTTCATCATCCAGTTTGTCAGGCTTGAAAACCACCTGGGTTCTGCCGTACCTGTCCCTCAGATCTATAAACAGAACCCCGCCGTGATTTCTCCATCTGTGCACCCAACCATTAAGAATTACCTTTTTGCCCGCATCCTCTTTTCGCAACTCCCCGCAGGTATGGGTCCGTTTTAAATTCTTAAAATCTTCCAAATTTTCTCCTGTAATTTATTTCTTTTTAGAATATTTTTCGTGATACCAATTCAAGAATCGAACTCCTGCAGAAACCAGAACTTCTATATCTTCTAATTTTAAATCTTTTATATATTGTGGTAAAGGATGCGACCCTTTACTACCAAGAGACCAAATAAATATTAGTAGGTTTTTAATATAAGTGTTAATTTCATTTTTTTTCCATAATCCTTCGACCTTTTTGATAAAATCTAAGCTTTCCTCTCCTTTATAAATTTTTTTAAAATATTCTTCTGCAATGCGCCTTAAAGGATTTAAAAGGATATATGGCCGTGTATCACCAAGCTTTTCAACCAATTCCTTGGTTTCTCCATAATGTTCTGGGAAGCTGTCCTTTATACTATATAGCAACGATATAATCCTTTTCGTCGTCTCAAGAGGGATCTCTTCTGCATCTATCTTTGCTAATCGTTGTGTTTCAATATTTAAATCATTAAAAAACCCACTTCTTAAATTATCTATTTTAATCATTAACACTTGATCATTTGGTTCGTAGTTTTGGGCATTTTTATATTCAACAAAAGCAGACTCAGAATCACCAAGAGTCTCAAATATCATAC
>Ga0209427_10006832_pt1 | contig 12975 bp, 11 predicted proteins | sample DeeMarSWOR136_30_FD_187465 | JGI IMG/M metagenome (GOLD analysis project Ga0209427, IMG submission 187465) | Marine sediment microbial communities from White Oak River estuary, North Carolina - WOR-1-36_30 (SPAdes) (version 2) | ecosystem: Environmental > Aquatic > Marine > Intertidal zone >... | reverse complement strand
GGTCAGAACGCTATCGTACCCGGAATTCACGGCATTGATCGTCTCGAAAATATCTTCGATGACCCAGTAAGCCAACTGATGATACCAGCAATCCTCAACGGCCTCCACCATGTTGACATCATATGTGTAGTCTCCCCAATATTCATAGCCGGTCAAGTCAGCCGAATTGACGTAAACAGAGATCGATGCGGCCCTCTCTTGGCACATCTGGTCAACGATCAGACGCTGAAGATCGGTCAACATCATCGACCTTCCCGGAAGACCGGGCGAAGAGCTTCCCGGAAGCAAAGGTCTGGCCGGAGCAAATCCTCTCCTCAAGCGGGAACGCGCTGACGAGTCCTCCACACCTCTCTGCAACTCGGCATCGGTCGGACAGTCACGGGCATTAGCACGAAGGATTAACTCGTCCATCGCCGTGCGAAAACGCTGGCCGAATTCCTGGAAAACCAGGGTAGAGGAGGTGTTGGGCTCTGGAAATATATCATAGCTTAACAGTGCTCTCTGAGTGCTTTGCACGGCTAAATTGGCTATCTCGTTGGCGTCGTTGGCGTGCTCCTTTTGAAGCGCCGCCTCTTTTTCCCATTGCGTACGCGAAACGGCACTGTCGCTCAGATCGTTAATTCGATTGCCTGCCTTGCTGATGCTCTCCTGCTGTACGTCCTCCCTGAGCCTACGGCCCATGAGCAGGGTCGGGACAAAGATCAGTACGCTGACCAGCACGATGATCACCGGCACCAATAGCGACAAATTGTTCTTAAAAACGCTTAACTTCTGCAAAATCTCTTTGAAACTCGGCATCTTCACTCTTTGCTCAAAAATCTAAGTCAGGTAATGTTCTTCCCCGGGTGGATCCGGAACTCGGCGCCGGAGTCGGCGCGCTCGGACGCGGGCTTGCTGTCGGCTGCCCGTACAATTGAGGACCTGCAGGCGGGGCGGGAGGCTCAGGCGCATCCTTCCAGATGAACTTAAGACTTAACACAAACCAATGGTCGTTGACTTTATAGAGAGGTTTACCGTCGGAAAGTTTCTGTTTTCCGTCCTCCTCCAGCACGGCAACCTTGTTAATAACCTCCCTTGTCATCGGGTCAATCAGAACCCACTCACCAGCGTCACTCTGCCCCGGCGCAGTCGCCGCCGTTGTGTATCTGAGCTCTGAAACGCCGATACCCGGCGGCATTTCAACATCCCAGCTTACTTCCTTCATTTCCAACTTGAAATGCTTCGGATCATCTTTCTTGAACAGCTCGAAGGGACTATTGCTGTCCTCAAAGAAATCGTCGAGATGCTCCAATCGAGTGACAAATCCCCATTTGCTCTGATCACGTTCAATGCCGTGGGGGTCCATCAATTGGCCCAATTTGGTGATGCTTTCACCATAAGGGCTGTAGCCGGTCATCGTGACGACAAATCCCTGCTCCTTTTCCTCCGCCGGTTGGACGCCGAACCCGAAACCCACAGGGCTATATAATCCTGCACTCTCCGCCTCCATCATCATTTCGTATTCGTACTCGTCGATCTCGTCGTCGTACCCGGCACCGGCTCCGGGAGTGCCACGTGTCCTCCGCCACAGATCTGCGCCGCCGAACTCCGCAGCGGCAAGATTGTTCGAAAAATAAACGGACATATTTGTGACAAAGATCTGCTTTCGTTCCTTGCGGGGATAACCCATGATCCCCTTCACATCACCACCGGCAAAAGCCTGATAGAGCTTCGCTTGGTCCGGATGGTGCTGCTCATTCGGCAGCGCCGAAATGATGGTCTCGTGCAATAGCGGAATCACTTCACGGTACTGGAAAGGTTCAAACTCCTTATCTATTATCGCTTCAGACTCGGAACCTTTACGCTTTTCGTCTTCGAGTCTCTTTTTGGCATCCTCGACAGTATCAAGAATGCCCCCAATTTTTTGTCGCACGTGACTGTTCTTCGTGTAATTCATTCTCTCCCAACCGGTTTTCGCGAAGCACAAAAGAGAGACGGCAAGCAGGATACACGCTGCGGCGATAAAGTACCTGCCCTTACCCGCCCAGGCTCTTGACCTGGCGATATTGCTCGGCAGCAAATTGCTCTCTATCCTGGCCAGGCCCAAACCCTGCAAGGCAAGACCGTAAACAATACCAAAATCACAGACATTCTCGTGGAATTTTGCCGGCGAGACACCCGGCCCCATCGCCAGCCTCTTGAACGAATCAGGCCTTTCGACGGGCACCTGCAGCGTCTGTTGCAGATACTTGAGCAGTCCTCGCAGCTTTGTTCCGCCGCCCAAGGCAACCACCCTCGCTATTCTTGTGTTGGGCTCGGAGCTGCTATAGAAATTCAGCGACCGCTGTACTTCAGAGGCCAAGTCGGTGAAAACCGGCCTCATCGCCTGGAATATCTGCCGGGCATACTTGCTCACCGGAGCGGTACGCTTGAGTTTTTCAGCTTTTTCGAAATTAAGCCGGAATGTATCCGCTATCGCCTTGGTAAAGGCATTGCCGCCGATAAGAATACATCGTTGCCAGACGGCTGACTTTGTGCACACAACCAAATCGGTATTCTCAGCTCCGATGTTAAGAATGACCGTCGCCTGGGTATCGGAATTGACCAGGTCAGGACGGTCGTGCAGCAAGCAGTTGTACAGCGCCATCGGGGCCATTTGTACATAACTGACCTGTACATCCTCCCGATTGAAATGCTCCAGCGTCGAGTTGACGACTTCATTCTTAATCGCGAAAATGCCTACCTTGATCTCAGGACTGTCGGGCTCGGTCATCTGCTGCCAATCCCACTGGACATCGTTAATGCCAAAAGGAATTTGCTGAACCGCTTCGAACTTGACCATTTCGGGAATGCGCTTCTGCTCCACAGGCGGCAGATTCACGAACCGTGCAAAACTGTTCTGGCTCGGCACCGAAACAGCGATCTCGTCCAAGCTCAAGTCATACTTGTTGACAAACTTCCGCAAACTCAACGCAATAAGCTCATCTCTCTCGGCGCTTGTCACGCCGCTTCCGCTGAGAATTTTGCCGTGCCGGATATTGTCAAAGCCGATGACTTCAACCACGCCGCGCTCGGTGCTCAAGTACAACGCTTTTAGAGAATTATTCCCTATGTCGATTGCCCAAACCGTACCGGTTTCCGCAGCCATAACCAACCTCTCGCTCAGTTTTCAATTCGTCTTGTCAATCCATTCCAACAACGATACATTGTACCATATTATGAGGACTTTTGCCATCAATACTCTCGGCTGCAAGGTCAATCAATACGAGACCCGGCAGATTCACGAGTTGCTCGGGCAATTCGGACTCCACAAAGTCGAGCCGCCTGAACAGCCCGACCTGATCATTGTCAACACCTGTTGCGTAACTCACACGGCCTCAGCCAAGAGCCGACGATGCATCCGAAAGGCCCAAAGGCAAAGTCCTGCGGCCGTTGTCGTTGTCTGCGGTTGTTTGCCAACCATACAGATCGGCGAATTAGGCGCCCCGGCTGCAAACGTTCATCCGATCAGGAATCGAGGTGATCTGGCTGCTACACTCAGCCGGATAGCCCACGGCAAAGCGGCTGCCTTGGATACCCAAAGCCCTCGACCCTGCCCGAACATACCCATTAAAGCAAAAAACGGCCCTAAAATCAAGCATAAAAACGAGTTGACCCACGGCCCCACGTTACCCCTGTTAACGCGCTTCGACGGCCAAACCAGAGCTTTTCTAAAGATCCAGGACGGCTGTGACGGCTATTGTAGCTATTGTATTGTACCCCAAACGCGCCCTTTTGTTCGCAGTAAGCCGGCCGACGCGGTCCTCACAGAAGCACAAGCGCTTGTGCGAGCAGGACATAGGGAAATCGTGATCACAGGAATATTTCTCGGAGCTTACGGCCAAAAAAGCGTCAGGCGAAAAACCTGGCCTCATCAGCGAAACGACCGTTTGGCTGATCTGCTCGACAAGATGGCAGAGATACCGAACCTTACAAGGATAAGACTAAGCTCCCTGGAGCCGGCTGACGTAACACCGCGATTGCTCGACACGTTTTGTAAACACCGTAACATTATGCCACACATGCACTTGTCGCTCCAGTCGGGCTCAAACACGATCTTGAAAAAGATGTGCAGGCAATACGGAGCGGATGAGTTTAGGGAGAAGGTCGAATCAATCAAGTCGCGGCTTGACAGGCCCGCCATAACGACCGATATCATCGTTGGTTTTCCCGGCGAAACGGATGCAGACTTCCAGCAGACAGTCGATCTGGCCAACGATGTGGGTTTCGCAAGAATGCACGTCTTCAGCTTCTCGCCGCGTAAGGGCACCGTTGCGGCGGATATGGAAGATATTTTAAATAATAGCGTTAAAAAAAAGCGATCAGAAATATTACGTGATCTCGACATCCAGTTGGGGCTAAGGTATCGGCAACAATTCCTTGGTGAAACCGCTGAAATCTTGCTGGAGAACGGTAATGGACAACTCCGCGGACGAAGCGAAAGATATTTCATGGTTCATCTCAACAAGAGAGAGAAAAAGCTGAGAAAAAATGGCATGCTAAAGGTAAGATTGGTTGAAAACAGTGAAAATGGGATAATTGGAACGCCCGTACGCTAATAAAGGACCGGCCAATCAACACTCGGGAGCCCCCGATGAACTGCTGAGCCGTGGCCGGTGATTTCCCCGAGTTAAGGGATGTGAGAGGACAGGTAAACAGGTTCCGCGTCTTTACACGATCCTATCGAAAAACCCCGGATGATCGGCGCGTAATCGCACAATCGCATAATCTCGTCCTTGGACCTGGTCCTGCTGCTGACCTGAATACGGACGGCACGGTCGACCTCAAGGACTTCGCGCTTCTGGCGGATATGTGGCTTGATGATCAAACGTGGCCGCAGCGGTAATCGGAGCGAGCAGAAGGCTAATTAGATGGCCGCCCATTCGGCCTGGCTCAGCCCAGGCTTGGGCGGAAAATGACATGAAGATTTGGATCAAGTAGAGGGGCCTATACCGATCGACTCGGCATAGCCCCATTTCTTGATTGATGCGGCCAAAAAGGCAACTTGAGCAGTTTTTCATAGAGAGACGCCGAAATAGGGAAGGAAAAAGTCGCGGGCAAGAGCGATGCCAAACAGGCCTGAGGGCGCCATACCGCGTTCCATCGGTAACGCAAAGTTCAATAAATTCCTGCTTTTGACTAAAGTGTTCACGAAAATCTATCGAAAAGAGGATGTAGGCAGTGTCTAAGCAACTATTCAGCGAAGAAACACGCAATTGACATCAGCTTGCTGCTGGACAGAGAAGGTTCTAAACGGCCCTTAAACCGACTCAATGATCAGGCTCGGCATATGGCGATACCCAAAACAGATGTCGAATCACAAGCCATAGAATTATCGACAGAAGCATTCCAGAGCTTCTGTGATGGTGTTTCCAGCATTTTTGGCGTGGAGATAGGATGTGAACGGCAGGAAATTGCCATCGAGACTGCCACAGGTCTTCAGAAACGTTTCCAAAAGCTGGTAGCTGTCAATGTTGTGCATTCCGAAGGTATCTTAAATGGTACCTTCCAATTAATATTTGACCAGGAGGGGATATTCACCCTTGGCGGCGTTATAACGATGCTGCCCGAAGAAACCATTGTGGCCAACAGAAACGAGGCCTCGGCCGAGCTTGCCGAGAACATGGTTGATGCTGTGGGAGAAGTAGGCAATCTGCTGATCGGCTCCATAGACAAGGTTTTCCGCGAAGCGTCGGACGGCGATAGTCACTGTGTGCAGCGATTACCGGCCTTTGTTGGCAAACCATGGGGTAGAGCCAAGCAACAGATAGGATTGGCCATAGATGAGGAACTTGTATTTGTCCCCTACCAAATGACGGTCGGCTCTTTTGCGGCTTTCAACTGCGGCGTCATCTTCCCAAGGACCGTTTTTGGCGGGACATCTGATGCCGTCGGCGAACAAGCGACGCCGACCGAGGAAGAAGGTGGGCAAAAGGCCCAAGAGCAGAAAGCGGCCGACGATCCGGCTGATTCAGAGGAGTCAAGCCCAGTTCAAGAACACAGTGGCGAAGAATCCATACCACGGCAGTCTGCTACCGAGCAAGCTCCTGCCAAGCAGATGACTACCGAAGAAGATACTGAGCAGGCAGCTCAAACCGAAAATGCAGCGCTTGCTGAGGAAACAGTGCCTGCGGAAGGACAGACATCAATGGCAGAGACTACTAACCAAAGGCAAAGTATGCCGGAGCAATCGCCTAAAGCGGCGGTCGAGGAACAAGACGCGGTTACGGATGCGAACGTCACTGATGATCTGGCGGAGGAGAACACAGCGGCGCCCGATCAAAGTGAAGAGTCCTCCGCGGGCACAGTTTCCGAAACAATCCGAAAGATGGCTCAGTCGCCGGCTGTCCTCCCAGGCGAATCCGTTCAGCCGAACGTCTCGAAGAGCGCGGCACTCAGTGACAACATTGAGCTGTTACGCATATCTGCAAGAGACATTATGCAGGACCAGGTTGTCTGGGCGGATCCAGACGATAGCGTGCAACAGGCGCTGGCCGCCGTACAGCAGCACCATGTCGGCTATATCATGATAGGGCAGAACGGCGTGCTGGAAGGGATTGTATCAGAGTCTGATATCATAGGAACAATCAGTCCCTATCTGCGGCCGATGTTTGCGAAATGGCGTCGGCCTTCGGACGATGCTACGCTTCGAATCAGAGTCAAGTGGATCATGAGCAGCCCTGTCCGCACGGTAAAGCCGGAAACGTCCCTGGCAGCGGTAATGGAAAACATGTGCCAATTTGGCGGACATGCTCTGGCCGTAGTGGACGAACAGGGCGAAGTGCATGGCTTAGTGACGGTATTTGACATCTTCCGAATGCTGCTAAAAACAAATGGGGATATTTCTACTGCCGGCAGACTGCCCCAGGGATCCCCGCCGGCATAAATCCGTATCTTGTCACTCGTGGTTTTCTGTCTGATCCATTACTCCCGGTGAGCCCTGGAATCGCCGTTATGATCGCTTTTTTGCTGCCCGTGACCTGGCTACCGGGCAGACACTTCCAAGCTAAACAAACAAGTCCTCAATTTGCCGAATCACCCGCTGAGCGGTTACGGCTTTTCTGGAGGACGCAAAAGCGACCCAGGGCCGGCCAGAGCGCTTTATATGAACGGCCGATTCATCTGCGCAGATTGCGGAAGGCGTGTTGGCGACTATCATATCAAGGTTCTTTTCCTTGAGTTTTCTTTCGGCATTTTGCCGAAGGTCTTTATCTTCTAAGGCAAAGCCGACCACAATTTGCCCCTTACCTTCTGCCTTTTTAGTTTTCCCTTTCTTTTTCTTTTGCCTGCCGGCCCATTTGAGAATATCGGTTGTGGGTTTTAGTCTGATGGTCAGGGACTTACTGGTCTTTTTGATTTTGGTTTTCGCTGGGTGGGCGGGAGTGTAATCGGCCACGGCAGCGGCCATAATCAGGCAGTCACATCGGCCGAAATGTCTCTTCACCGCGTCGAACATCTGGGCGGCGGTTTCCACCTTAATCACTTTTGCCGTGTTCGGCGGCCTTAGAGCGGTCGGTGCGGTCACGAGCGTTACTTTGTGGCCGGCGCCGACAGCGGCGCGGGCGAGTGCATAACCCATCCGGCCACTGCTCGCGTTGGAAATGAAGCGAACCGAATCAATGTATTCGCGCGTGCCGCCTGCTGTAATTAAGATTCGCATCGGGTATCTCGTGAAGCGGATCTCGTGCTTGGCTTCACACTTCACGCTTCTTGATTCTTGAGGCGATTTTTTCGATCGCTTCCAAAATATCCTGCGGCTCCGACATCCTGCCGAGGCCTTCGGCTCCGCAGGCGAGCCTGCCCTTAACGGGACCGACCAGCTCAAAGCCTATCTCCTTGGCCGCTTTGACATTTCTCTGCACGGCTGGATGGGTCCACATATTTGTGTTCATCGCAGGAGCCAAGAGTGTCGCCCCTGATGCAATCAGAGGCCAACAGGCACAGAGGGTGGTGCTGAGCAGATCATCGCAGATGCCGTTTGCAATTTTGCCGATCATATTGGCGCTCGCCGGCGCCACGACCACGATATGAGCCCAATCAGCCAAGGCGATATGGCTGATTCTGTATTCTTCGAGTGTGCTCCACATACTTGTGAAAACGGCTGAGCAGGTCACGGCCTCGAACGTCTTTGGCCCGACAAATCGGCAGGCGGCCTCGGTCATCACCGTATTTACCCTGGCGCCGGCGACGGTCAGCTTGCCGGCCAAATCGACGGCCTTGTACGCGGCGACTCCGCCGGTAACGCCCAGCAGAATATTTAGATCGTCAAGCACTTCGTATCTCGTCTCACCGTCGAGTCGCACGACAGAACTGAGTTCATCTCCGATCCTTCTCTGTGTTCTGGGCGCCCTGTGTACCTAATCCGTCATCGACAGCGATCTTGTCCTGGAGAATCTCCTGGACAACAATTTCGAGCATCGTCTTGTCCTCGGCGTCCTTAATCAAGGGACGAGCACCCTGCAAAAGCTCGCTCAGTCGTCTTTGAACCAGCGCTGTCAATTTGAACCGACCGCCAACTCTGTTGATTATCTCTTCACTCTTGAGTTCGTCTATCATCTTTCGTCTCTCATACTCCATATCCGCCGGAAAGAGGCGGACCCATCGGTTTCGTTTTTGCCTTCTTACGCTTCAGGCTTCGCGCTCTCGATAATTTGCACACATTCGCTCACCGCTTGCTGCAGATTCTCGTTGATGACCATGTGTTCATAATATTGCCAGGCAGCGGCGATTTCAGCACTGGCCTCGCCAAGTCTTTCTTCAGCAGCTTCAGTGGCTTCTCGGCCTCTGTGGTTCATACGCTCCGCCAGGGTCTTCTCGCTCGGCGGTAAGATAAAGATCATGACCGCCTCGGGGAAAAACGCCTTCGCTTGTTTGGCACCTTGAACGTCGATCTCCAAAATAACCACCTTGCCGGCCTGCAGCGCCTCGGCGACTTTGTCCTTCGGCGTCCCGTACAGATGGCCGAATACCTCTGCATGTTCCAGCAGCAAGCCCTTATCGATCCGCTCTTGAAACTCCTTTTCGGATATGAACCAATAATCCTGGCCGTCAACTTCGGCTTCGCCCCTCGGCCGGGTAGTCACGGAAACGCTGAGGTAAACATACTTGAGACGTTTGACTATCTCCTTGCAGATGGTGCTCTTACCGACGCCGGACGGGCCACTCACTATCACTATTTTGCCTTTTTCTTTCTTTGTATCGCTCATCCCAGCCTTAGCACTAACTTCTAACGGCCTTAGCCTTCCATAGCTTTCTACTCCACATTCTGAACCTGTTCCTTAATCCGATCTATCTGACATTTTATATCGACAACACAGCGAGTAATCTCCGTATCAGAGGCCTTGCTGGCAATCGTGTTGGCTTCTCGGAGCATCTCCTGGCTAATAAAGTCCAGCCTGCGCCCCGCCTGGTCATCTGCCCGACAGCACTGGGCAAATTGTTGCAGATGTGAATCTAATCGAGCTATCTCCTCAGATATGTCTGATCTGTCTGCAAAAATCGCCACCTCTCTGGCGAGAATTTCTTCATCCAATTTCAGTTCTGCATGGGCGAGCAGCTCGTTGACTCTTTTCTTTAGCTTCTTTGCATATTCCGGCTGAACAACGCCACTTCGAGCACGTACTTGCTCGAGGTCCTCTTCGATTGCCCGGCAGCGCTTCTTCAAATCCGCTTCCAGGAAGTCCCCTTCGGCGACGCGCATTTGCTTGAGCTCATCTATCGCTTTCTGACTGATCTGCAAAATGCCCTCTTTGATTTTCCTGGCCGTGGCCTCATCCGGCAATGCCGGCTGAATGATCCCCGGCAGATTTAGCAAGTTGCCGATGTCAATCGCCCCCTTAATCCCTGCCGAGGACCCGGCTCGACTCAACTTTTCGACGACAGCCTGCAAAGCCACCTCGTCTATATCAAAAAGCGTACCTGCCGACGCGTCCTTAAGCCGGAGCACGTAATTCACCGTCCCGCGCGACAGGTTCTTTCGCAGAAGTTTTTCAATATCTTCTTCCAAAAACGCTGCCAATTCTGGCAACCTTATAATGGCCTTGAAGTAACGATTGTTTACCGTCTTGATTTCGACGCTGTAACTTACGCCGCCCACCTGACCTTGTGCCTCGCCATATCCGGTCATACTGTTGATCATAACACTGCGCTTCCAAGCTAAATACGCTTCTACGTGCCGCTGTATCGTACGCGTATAAGAACAACCGCCGCCTTAACCGCCGGGCAAGTTTGTATCGCTACCACGGTCCACGTCGCCGGTTGGGGTCTCGGTACGCTCTACGGGAAGTGTTTGCCCCATGTCCGCCGGCTGTTGCTGCTGAGCTGGCTGTTCGACGCCAAACTTACTGGCATCCGGCTCGGGCTCCTTGTAGAACTTGGCCATCACCACCGCAAGGGTCAGAAATACGCCCACCAGCACGATGGTGACCCAGGTCAGGAAGTCCCCGGTTTTGGAACCTAAGATCCCGCTGGCCATAGCTCCGCCAAATGCCGCACTCAAACCACCGCCTCTACCCTTCTGAATCAAAATGATTAGAACCAGCGCTACGCAGCAAATGACGAACAAGACGGCGACGACAGTCATAATAAAACCTACTGCCAAGAATGGAAAAACAGTCATATTAGCTCCCCGAATTTCTAACCTATACCACGTTTCACAGTTTACGCCTTATGGATCATACGGCTGCCCGAACGATCGCGAGAAAATCGTCCCCTTTCAAACTGGCCCCGCCGACCAGCAGACCGTCTATATCCTGCTGGCCCATCAGGTCTGCCGCGTTGCTTGGCTTTACCGAGCCGCCATAGAGAATGCGAATAGCCTTAGCTGATCGCTCATCGTACATCCGGGCTAACAGCTTACGTATAAAATCGTGCACTTCCTGCGCCTGTTGGGGCGTCGCCGTCAGGCCGGTCCCGATGGCCCAGACCGGTTCATACGCGATAGTTACGGCGGAGAGCTTTTCGGTGTTCAAACCAGCCAGGCCATTTTTGAGCTGTCGGGTGACCACCTGGTTTGTCTGTGACGCCTCGCGCTCCGAGAGCAGCTCACCCACACACAATATCGGCAGCAGTCCGCCGCCAATCGCTGCCGCGACTTTCTTATTAATCAGCTCGTCCGTCTCACCGATGACGTGCCGACGTTCCGAATGGCCGCAGAGGCAGTAGGCGCAGCCGATATCCTTCAGCATCGAGGCACTTATCTCGCCGGTAAAAGCGCCTTTCGGCTCGAAGTAAACATCCTGGGCAGCGACGGCTACGCTTGATGCGCTAAGGGCTTTGGCTACCGCCTGCAGATAAACAAAGGGCGGACAAACCGCCACAGTTACACTTCCGCTCGCTGCTGCCTCCATTGCCCCTGAAGCAATACGCTCCGCCAGCGCTACGCTGGTGTAACTGTCCGTGTTCATCTTCCAGTTACCCGCTACAAAGGGTTTTCTCATAAGACGCTCCTACACTTCTGACCCATCGCGGGTGCATTGTGGTTCGGGTCACGGGCTGTGGACGACCACCCACAATTACAACAACTCCGTGGCACGCGGGAAACTGCCCAGTATCGAAAGCTGCAGACAATGTTTACGCGACTGTTCCAGTCCTTCCCGCACATGTTTCTCTGTCCTGTGTCCTACAAAGTCCACAAAGAAATAATACTCCCACTGCCTCTTCTTGCTGGGCCTGGATTCTATATTTGTCAGATTGATGCCGTATTGCTTGAAGACATCGAGCACATCCGCCAAGGCACCGGCCTTGTGAGCGGTGCTGAACAATATAGCGGTCTTGTCTTCGCCGGTCGGCTTGGCATCTTCTCGGCCGATGACCAAGAACCTTGTAATATTATTGGCAATGTCCTCAATATTTTCGCAGACAATTCTCAGCCCATAAAGCTCTGCAGCAATGCGGGAGCCAATCGCCGCAGCCCGTGGCCCATCGGCAGCCATTTGTGCGGCCTTGGCAGTGGAGGCCACCGGGATCGTCTGCGCCTCCTTGAAAGTGGCACTGAGCCAGTTTCGGCACTGGGCAAACACTTCCGGCTTCGAGTAAATCTTCTCGATTGCTTCGAGCGGACAATTGCCCAAGAGATTGTGATGGATCGCCATTAGAACCTCGGCACAGACCTTCACATCCGAATCGATCAGCGCATCAAGTGTCTCTATCACCCCGCCGCCGGTGGTATTCTCCACCGGTGCAAGGCCCAGATCGCAATGACCCTTGCTGACCTCATCAAAAATACTTGTGATATCTGCCAGCGGCTCATATTCGACGCTTTGACCGAATTTGAGCATAGCCGCGGTATGGCTAAAACTGCCACCCGGACCGAGATAGCCGATTCTCAATGGTCTCTCCAACACAAAAGAACCACTCATCAGCTCGCGCCAAATAGCCGCGAGACACTTATCCGGCAACGGACCTTTATTCGCCTCAGCAATCCGGGCAAAAACCTCTTTTTCGCGGTCCGGCGCGTAGACAGGTTTGTCAGTTTTGTTCTTTAGCTTTCCGATCTCCACGACCACGCGCGCACGCTCATTGAGCAACTGCACGAGCTGATGGTCAAGTTCATCTATTCTCTTTCTGAACTCTTCAAGAGACATAAGTCAAAAAAGCCAAAAACTGCAAAGCCAAATGGTTAAGCGGGTTGAATCATCTCCTTTTACTTGCCCGCTTTCACGGGGACAGGTTTACTGCCGCGCAAGCACAAGCCCTACATTCTTCGCTTCCCTCGCGGCCAACTGCACGGGCCGCTCTTTATAAAAACCAGTATATTTAACAAAATTTTGCCCTTGCGTCAATGAATTTGGCGCATTAGATAACATTTTAGGGACGCGATATAGGCAAAAAAATGCAAAAAGTTATAAAATATGTGATTTTTGGGACAAAATGGGGCTACTTCGGCCTGGCCGGCGCCGAATCCGCCTTGTGCCGAGCACACCTGCCCGGCTCGGAACCCGACCAGATCAAATCGCT
>Ga0209427_10006831_pt1 | contig 12976 bp, 11 predicted proteins | sample DeeMarSWOR136_30_FD_187465 | JGI IMG/M metagenome (GOLD analysis project Ga0209427, IMG submission 187465) | Marine sediment microbial communities from White Oak River estuary, North Carolina - WOR-1-36_30 (SPAdes) (version 2) | ecosystem: Environmental > Aquatic > Marine > Intertidal zone >... | reverse complement strand
CACATAAACCTTCAAAAACCGTGCCAAAATTCGTATGTTGTACGTTGTATATCCCATTCGACTACGCCCCTAAGGGGCAAGCTCAGGGCAGGCTAAAAAAATATCGCCGGTCCGATTTGACAAAACAAAGCCAATTTTCCGGCCCACGGCCGGAAATCCTAAGCACGAAATCCTAAATCCTAAACAAAGGCAACTTGACAAAACAAAGCCAATTTCCGAGAAGTGAAATGAATATAAACCTATTACTATCAAGGTATTATGAGATTCTCCCCGCAGTTGGAGGCCCCAAAAACAAAGCCAATCAAAGCCAATTCATTCGGTAATGACCCACGCCAGGACGCAGAGGACCAGGGCGGTGACGGCCATGAAGACCACGATCGAGCCGAACAGGATGACGACTTCTTTGAGGAAATGGCCCGCCGTGATCTTCGGCAGCTTCGTCGCCTTATAGACGATGGCGATCGAGGCCACCAACGGCAATAGCAACAGCATGGATTGCGGATTGACGCCGATCCGTTGCGGTATGGTGAAGTTTGCTGTGACAAATGCTGCGACGATTGACGGCATCTTAGTCTCCAACGGGTTCGCTGCCACGCAGGTGAGCCAGGTAAACGGCGTTGACAATGCACAAAAGGTTCAGCAGGCCCGCGATGCTCGTGTAGATTTGCCCGATCTCGTTCGGCCGGCCGTAAACAGCGTATTCTTCCGTCTTGGTCATCTGTCCCAAAGCCGCCACGGCCGGGGAATTCATGATCTGGGCCACGTACCACGGTTTGGCTCCGACGGGATTGATCACGCCGATTGAGCCGACATAAAGGCCTATGCCAAACGTCGCGGCGATCGTTACAAATATGATGATCGCGTGCCGGTTCTTTTTGAGCAGCAGATGCCCGGCGCCCGGCACCAGCCAGCCGGCGAGTCCCACGATCAACAGCATGAAAATGTGGCCTTCTTTCGAACGCGGCGCCATCAGGATTCGGCCTCCGATTCCCCCGGTGCATCAGCATTTGCCGGCTCTTCCCTGGCTTCGATCAGCTTGAAATTCACGCGTTTCAGTATGTTTTCCGGGTTGAAATGAACCGCCGCGAGACTCTGGGACCGGGCGTGTTCCTCCTGGAACAGTTTCGTTGCTTTGACTTGCTCGTACTTCTCTTTCCAGAGACGTTTGATGGAAACGTCCTTGATGACAAAACACTTCATCTCCGGCTTCAGCTCCATCACCACGGGCAGCGCCTCGACGGTATTGCTGTCCGGTGGAACGAGCGCGTAGAGCTGATCGACGAATCGCCGCTCTCTTTTGCTGTCATCCAGCAACGACAACATCACCGGATCCCCCTGCCACTGCGCGGCCAGCGTCTCCAGCGTCGCAGTTGACATCCTGCGCAGGCCCGTTCGGTTTTGGAGCCTGAACGTGTTGGGGTCGTCCTCATTCTGTGGGTCCGGCCGGCCGTACAGCGTCTCAAATGCGTGGATGGCCTTGTCCCAATCATCCATCTCCACCAGATTCACAAACTCTTGGGCTTTCGTTTTTGTCGCTTCCATAGCGGTCAATTTCTTCATATCCTCGATGACTTTCTCCTTCACCGAGTAGATGTTTTCATCGGCAGGCTCGTTCGGGTCGAGTTGAAGCGACTGTGTGCTGTAGGTCTCGTTGACGCTTTCCGGTGCTGCGGCCTTGCGAGCCTCGACCACCCGCACGAGGGCCATGATGCTGCCGGCGCCAAACGGGTCTTTCAGCGGCCCAATATTTTCGTACAGCCTCGGCTTGGGCACATCGAACGGCCCCAGTTCACTGGCCCCCAGCTCGTCAACGGCAAGAACCACCTGGCTCAGTCCTACCGGATGGGCCGCATGGCCTCGCAGGAAGAGGCCGCCAAGGGATTCGTCCATTCGCATATCGACGGCGCTGAGCAGTCCCGTCTGTCCGGCGTACACCTTGATCTTGTGTTTTTCGCTCAACTGCCGAGCCGCGGCTTCATAGTCCCCGGCCCTTTCTTTGAGCTGCTCCAGCGTCCTTGAGCCCGGCGTATCGGCCTGCGCCTCGTCAAGGCCGGCTTCGGTCAATGTCCGGGCCTCTTGCAGGATGCTGTCGGCTTTGGAATTGATCTTGTCTGTCAAAAGCTGCTTTGAAATGGACCCTGCGACTTCGGCGTAACTCTTGGTTCGTTCTATCAACGGTGAGTTCGGGTCATTCGGATCGGATGGCACGTTTTCAGTGAACAATTGTGCTTTGCGCCTGTTATAATAGTCTCCCGCTTCATCCTGCGTCGGGGGAGTGATGATTCCCCGAACGTCGTCGAGCTTGACGGCAACGTACTCCAGGCGGACCCGATCCGGCAGCTTATACCCGAAGCCGTAGGGATTCTCTTCGCTGACGTCGCCGGAAAAAAACGCCTTGTATTTGCCAAAGTGTCTCGTGATGTCTTCTTCGCTCGGCTCGGGCGCGCAGGGATCGGCAAACACGCCGGTGTCAAATTCCACAAACTCGACGTCAACGCTTTCGGCCTCGATGCTGGCCGCGTGCAGGATCTGCCGGGAGGTCAGACCTTCGGTTGAGCACATGATTTGGCCGTACTGTAACACGCTCAACAGTTGGCCCACCGTGGCAAGTATCTGCTCCTCCGGAATTCGCTGCTCGCTAATAAGTGGACCGACAAGCTGCGAATAAGTCCGGCCGCCGAACAACTGGGGGACGGCCTGCCCAAGGAGTTGCCCCACCTGGGTGTTTGAAACGCCGATTCCGGCCCGCCGGGCCTCCTCCCGCAGACACCACCAGTGGACATGCGGGGGCACGCTTCGCCGGTACAGATCATTGATCTGTTTATCGCTGATGTCGTACAGATTTCGCCGAATGGTTTGTTTGACACGATTGATTAAGTCCGGCGAGCCTCCTCTGTCCGCGGAGAAGAGCAACTCGGCTAAGAGAACGCCTATTAAATCCTGCGCCCGGAGCAGATCATCGGCCCGAAGCATCCGCAGCAGTTCCAGTTCCCGGCGGGCTTGAATCAGGTCTTGATTCGTGATCTTCTTTCCCGCGACGGTTGCGACCGTGTCTTTCAGCCCCCGGCTGCCCTGCAGCAGGGACGTCAGCGCCGAACCGCCAATAAAGCCGACCATCAAGACGATCACCACGACGGCCATGATCTTCGTGTTGTTTTTGCGAAACCACTTGACTAAACTCATGTATTGACTCCAATTAGGTCAGGCGACAGGCCCGAAAGGACGCGGGACGAGAGCCGATGGACGAAAGCGATTCGTCGACCGTCCATCCTCCGTCGTCTGTTTTCCGCTCAAGTATAGGCAAGTCCCTACACTTTGCAAGAAAAATAGCCCCGCTGCTCACGGATTGAAGACAACCGGATTTTCGGGAAGAATTCGCGTCTGTCGACAGAATTTCGTTTTCGATATGACGGTAAACAGATTGACCGCTGCCGGTCCTATGCCTATCATACAAGTTCAAATGAATGCCGCCGTGAAGAACAATGCTGCCAAAATGCACTTGCTGGATCTCCGTCTATACATCCTTACTATCGTGGTTGTGTTGGTCGGAGTCGGTTTGTTGTACTGGAGGAGTCATCAGCCCCGGAGAGTGAATCGCAGCCACGCTCAGACTGTTGCCGGAGAGTTTGAATATCTAACGCGCCGATTCGATTTCCATGCTCCGTACGATTCTTGGCTGAGCAGAGCCCGGGCGCAGGAAGATCTGGATGAGATGGAATGGTTGCTGGAGAACCGGTACTCCTACCTTCACCTCAAAGGCGTGGACTACAAAGCCGCTCTGGACAGCATCCGCTGCTCGCTCGGTGACGGCATCCCGCGCAGTTTGTTCGGCTACCAGTTGTCAAAATTTATGGCCTTATTCGGCGACGGCCACAGTCGCGTTGCCAGCTCGTCAGTCAGACTGAAATCGCTGTGCACGAGCTTTCCGCCGCTTCTGGTTGGAGAATCAAGCGGGCGGCTTATCGCCTTCAAGCCGGACCGCTCAGACTTTATCGATCCCAACGCCCCGTTTCTGCGAGCCATCGACGGTCTGCCGGTAGATTCGTGGCTCGAGGCCGCCAGCCGATTCGTTGAAAGCGGTTCGCCTCAATACGTGCGCCACCACACCATCAGAAACCTTCGGTATATCGACTGCCTGCGTAGAGAACTCGGCCTGACGCAGGCCGGCACCGTCCAACTCGAGCTGGAATCGGTGGACGGCTCGTCAACCAAGCGGATTGAACTGCCTCTGGCCAAGGAGCGACCGATTTATGGGTTCTGGCCGCGGTCTGAGACTGAGATCACGTCGTGGGAGGATATCCGTCCCGAAAGCCGCATCGTGGGGCCGAACATAGGCTACCTGCGGTTCGTCATGATGTCGGCCGAACCGGAGTTCCTCGATGGCCTTGTTGAGGCGATGGGCCGGTTTCGTTCGACCGACGGCCTGATCATCGACCTGCGCACAAACGGCGGCGGCAGCCGCTCGCCCTTGCGGGTGCTTCTGCCGTTCTTCATGGCGCAGAGCGATCCACCCCGTGTTGTCAATGTCGCGGCGTATCGTTTGGGAACGAAAGACATCGCCGAGGATTTCAAAGCGCGTTATTTGTACCCGGCCTCATCACCACGCTGGTCTGAGGCGGAGCGAGAGGTTATCGATCGTTTCGCCGACACGTTTAGGGCCGCGTGGACGCCGCCGAAGGGACAGTTCAGCCCGTGGCACTATTTCGTGATAAGTCCAACCAAAGACGAGAGATACTATGACTACAACAAGCCCGTGGTGATCTTGATGGACAGTGGGAATTTCAGTGCCTGCGACATCTTCCTGGGTGCCTTCAAAGGCATGAGCAACGTCACCCTGATGGGCCAGCCCAGCGGCGGCGGAAGCGGCTGCTATCTGGAGTATCAACTCAGCCACTCGGGCATTCGGATCGGTCTGTCTCGAATGGCCTCCTTCCAGCCAAGTGGCGAATTGTACGACGGCAATGGCGTGCAGCCCGATATTGTGGTTGAGCCGCTTGGTACGGACTTCATTGGTCAGACCGATACCGCGCTCGATACTGCGATTCGGTACATCGGCGGGAAAAATAATTCTTTGCACTTGCGCCGAGAACGGCATACAATGGTTAACTGATCCGCCAGGCTTGCCTTGTGGGCTGCGGATGTGGAATTGCAGGCTGAGCAGGCCCAACGAGAGAATACGCTAGTCGCGTTAGTATTATGGAGGTACGAAAATGAACGACATGCAGTCCGGATCAAAGGATTTGCTGGACACCACAGATTGCCTCGAAGCCGTTGGCGTCTTCAAAGGATGGAAAAATCTGTTCTTCGTCATTATGATTCTGTGCCTTTTGCTGCTGCAGGCGTCCTTCTGGGTAGTCGACAGGGGTTGCATCAGTCCGGCAGGTCCGCTGGACGAGGAGGCCGAGACCCCGGCCGCGGCTGGCGTCCTCCCGGCGTCCGAGGCCCCGCAGGAGAGCGCCTCTGAAGCGCCGGCCCCGGCGGAACCAAACCTGCGCGAGCCGGAGCCTCCCGAGGCGGTCGACCCAAACCGACCCGCGGAGCCAAATGCGGCGCCCGGGCTCTCATCTGTCGATTCGCGCGTTCAGCGAGCCGTCACGTGGCCGTCGGGAAGCTTCCTGTCCGGCATCACTTTCGATCAATTGTCCTGGATGATCCGCCTGGTTAACGCCGTGCTTGTCCTGACGGCAACGCTTTACTGCCTGACGCTGCTCTTTGGCCTGAAGGTCTCAATGCATGGCAGACTCGGTGGAATAAACCATATCAGCAGAGCGTTCTTTCTCTCGCTTGTCCTGCTTGTCCTGCTGTTGCCTTGGCAGAAGGTCTTTGGCGACCTGGTTGTCGGCGCGGTCTATACGCCTGCTGAGCTGGCTGAATGGTGTTCAGCGGAAACCGAGGACTTATTCGACCTCGTCCTTTACTATTTGCGGTTCAGCGGCTATGGGGCACTGATGGTGCTGCTGCTGATCTTCTCACAGATTCGTAGCGTCCGCTGGGCCAAGTCCATCCTTCGCCGACTCGAGATCATCTAACCGTCCGCTCGTCGGTGGTATGTCGTCGGTCGGCATAACACATACAACATACGATATACGACATACGAGAGACGAGATGGTAGAGACCGGTCAAAAGGTGTCTGACGACAGTCAAGATTCTGTTGGCATCGTGGAGACAAAGATCGTGCGACTGGCCGAGCCGGAGCAGCCCCTGGAATTGGAGTGCGGCAAGAAACTGGCTCCGATTGACGTGGCTTATGAAACCTACGGGCACCTTGACGAGGCCGGTGACAATGCCATCTTGATTTGTCATGCTCTCAGTGGGAATGCCCATGTCGCCGGATACAACAGCCCGGCGGACAAAAAACCGGGCTGGTGGGACGCGATGGTTGGACCCGGCAAGGGAATCGACACCAATCGCTATTTTGTTATTTGCTCCAATTTCCTGGGCGGCTGCGGTGGCACGACGGGGCCGTCCTCGATCAACCCGGCGACCGGCAAGCCCTACGGTCTGGACTTTCCGATTATCACGATCGCCGACATGGTCAAAGTCCAGAAGCTGCTGCTGGACAAGCTCGGGATCAAAAGACTTCTGGCCGTGATTGGGGGCTCGATTGGGGGAATGCAGGTCCTGCAATGGGTCATTGATTATCCCGATTTTGTCAAAGCCGCCATCCCGGTGGCCACAACCACGCACCTCGGCGCGCAGTCCATTGCATTTGACGCCGTCGGGCGCAATGCGATATTGGCGGATGCCGATTTCGCCGGCGGACAATACCAGGACAAGCAAGGGCCGGACAGAGGTCTGGCCATTGCGCGCATGATCGGGCATATCACGTATCTCTCGGAACAAGGGATGCGCGAGAAGTTCGGCAGGGAGCTGAGGCGTGCCGACCAGTACAGCTACGATTTCAACTCCGAGTTCGCCGTCGAGACGTACCTGGACTATCAGGGCCAGACCTTTGTGGAAAGGTTCGATGCGAACAGCTATCTGTATATCACGAAAGCGGCGGACTATTTCGATCTTGAGAAGAACTTCGGTTCACTGACGAAGGCTTTCGCTGACGTCACGTCGCGGTTCCTTGTGGTCAGTTTCGCCAGCGACTGGCTCTTCAGTCCCGCCCAATCCCGGGCCATTGTCGAAGCGCTGGCCGCCAATCGTAAGGACGTCACGTACTGCGACATTGCCTCTGCCTATGGACACGACGCCTTCTTGCTGGAGACCGATACGCTGGGCGCCTTCATCTCGTGCTTCCTGGACGTGACGTACCGGCCCGATACCCGGAAACACGCCGAATTCTGCTGCGCGTTCAACAGGCGAACGACAGGTGAGTCTGCAGAGAGCCATCGCGTTCGCGTGGACTACAAGCTGATAGAATCTCTGATCGAACCGGACACCACGGTGCTGGATGTCGGCTGTGGAGACGGGCAGTTGCTGGCAAACCTGGTCAGGAACAAGGGCATTAAAGGGAAGGGCATCGAGCTTCGGCAGGAGTTTGTACTCGACTGTGTATGTCGAGGGCTGCCGGCCATCCAGCAGGACATCGAGGAGGGCCTCCGGTATTATGCCGACAGGAGTTTCGATTATGTGATATTGTCGCAAACGGTCCAGACTCTAAGAGCGCCTGAAAAGGTGTTAACCGAACTGCTGCGCGTCGGGAAAAAAGTCATTGTTAGCTTCCCAAACTTCGGTTACTGGCGATGCAGAGCCCAGTTATTGCTGAGAGGGAAAGCCCCGGTCACCAAGCCGCTGCCATTTGCCTGGCACAACTCGCCGAACATACATGTTGTGTCGCTGAAGGATTTTGATGAGTTTTGCGAGAAGCTGGGGGTAAGAGTCGAGAAAAGGGTGCCATTGGCAAAGGCTCGGCGAACAGCGGTAAGAATCGCACCGAATCTGTTTGCCGAACAGGCGATCTACGTGACGAGCAAAGAGTAAAATTCCGCCGTTGTCAGGAGAATGGAATATGGCGCAACTTGAACGCATAGGCGTATCGCTTGACAAAAAGCTGCTGTCGAAGTTTGATGAGCTCATTTGCGGGCAGGGTTATCAGAGCCGGTCCGAGGCGATCCGCGATCTTGTACGGCGGCAGTTGAGCGAGGAGCGGCTTCAGCATCCCCAGGCCAAAGCGGTGGCGGCCGTGTTTCTGGTCTATGACCATCACGCAACGAAACTGACCAAATCGCTGATAGACCTGCAGCACACCCATACCACGAGCACGGTCCTGCACGTGATCTCGTCTCTGCACGTCCATCTCGATGAGCATGATTGCATGGAGGTGATCGTGCTTCGCGGGCGCGTGGGGGAAATCAACAAGGTTGCCGAGAGCATGCTGAGCATGAAGGGCGTAAAGCTGGGGCGTGTCAATGTTGTCGCGACGTAGTTTTCCGTTGACGATCTGGAATCTGCGGGTTATAATTCGATTCGCTGCGTTTTTCAGAGACAGTTGAATTGAGTGGTAGGAAAACGCCAGGGCGATTAGCTCAGTTGGCTAGAGCGCACGGATCACACCCGTGAGGTCACAGGTTCGAGTCCTGTATCGCCCATTAACACAAATCCTTTCCGAAAAGGAGCTTATTGCCAGGATCGCAATTTACGCAAATCCACCAAGTACGCCCAAATAGGCTCCTTGCGATACCGGGGAGCTACTTGCCCTTGATATCGTAGGCCATGAGGGCGTCGCCGTGGCGGATGGTGAGCCGGCCGTCGGAGATGGCCACCGACGAATAACCAATGCCCAGCCCCCCCACCGACCACAACAGTTCCGGCCCGCCTTCCGGCCATTTCTTCAGCAGCCCGGTCTCCGCCGATTTCCCATCGCGAGAAGCCCCCCGAAACTGAGGCCAGTCATCGCCATAGCCCATCCCCCCGGCCAACAGAACACCCAAAACCACAAGAACAACCCATTTCGTTCGATTCATACACAACATCCTTCGACTTGAGGCCGAGAGATTGATCCTGAGAAGATGTTTGCTCCTTCAATGACTTGGCGCTTGCCGCAGAGCAATCAGCAAGATTGGGCCAATGATCCGTGCGACGCGCGTGCAGCCTGGATGCGATGCATCGCATCATCGTCAAAGAAACGCGAGCCACAAGACCGGCACTTGTAGTGCGCCAGCTTCTTTACCGTCAGCCCCTCTTCAAGTCTGCACGTTTCCACGACGCGAACCATCCGGCTCCTTCCACAATCCGGGCAGGGAAACGCCTCAGATGTCGGTGCTTTTTTTTGATGAGATGAGGACATAGAAAACGTCAATTCCTTCTTTCTTCAATATCTTACCTTTAGTGTAAACGTCCACCCCGTCAAAGGTCAGCCCCTTGATCGTATCCATTTTGCCGCATATCTTCGATCAAATCAAGCCTTGTCGGATATTGGAAATTCAGTTTCAAACGGACCTGTCCGGCGTAGTCCCTTGGGGACGAACACCGATGAACACGGTTTTGGATTCGCCACGAAGGCATGGGGCAATCGAAGATTCTTGATACTGGATGCTTCATACTTCAAGAGCCTACAGGGCACCTGTGGCAACAGAACAATCCCTCATTGGAGATGCGACCCCATTTCTTCTCTTCTCTGATCAATTTATAGCCGGAGCGTATGGAAAGACGAATCCATTATCCCGCGACTATGCTACTTATAGTCTGTAGACTCACAGGCCTCATTTTCATAGTTTGATTTGTGGACTCAGCAGAATCCGATGCTAACGGGATATCATAGCAGATGAAAAGAAAACAACTAAGGGTGCCGAGCAAGAAACTCAGGCAAGTCCTCGCTAGCAATATCCGTTCGTTCAGACGTAAGAAGAAGCTGTCACAGGAAGAGTTGGCCGCGATGTGTGATCTTCACCGGACCTATGTAGGGTCGGTGGAAAGGGGAGAGCGGAATGTTACCCTGAGCACACTGGAAGCATTCTCCTCGGCTCTCGGGGTCAGCGTGATAGATATGTTGTCCGAGAGAGGTGCTGAGGATGACGACTGAAGCAGAAGGCCCAGGACGCTATGTCAAAGCTATCCAGGAGAAAGGTATCTCGATATATGATCACATTGAAATCGGAGATCCTCAACTCTGGATTCCAACACTTGAGCTTGAAGTCTTGCTGAACCGAGCGCTGGCCGGCATTTCACTTGCAGGGCTTCCTCTGCGGACCCGCTCCAAAGTTGTCAAAGAGTATGTCTGCCGCGCACTTGGTTATGCCGTGCCATCGTCTTTCGCCAGAACGCAGCCCCGTTTCCCTGGGCAGTTCTTTGATACGTATATTCAGAAGTCCAACAACCTACAGGTCTGGAACGAGGAACTTGTGCCCACCCGTCGCTACGTCATCATTCGCGTAAGTGACGATAATGTCATCTCCAAGGTCAGGGTTGTCACGGGAGACAGCCTGGCGCGGCTCGATACTACTGGGACGCTGACACAGAAGTATCAGGCCCGTCTTACCCCCAAGGGCGAAACGACTGAGTTGATAACGGCGGAAGACACGAAACTCCTTCGGTCTCTTGTGCGTGCAGGTGTCGATTTAGCTTGCGTTGCGAGCCCAGTCAATCACCCTACCGGGGGGCAACTGCTTCCGATTCGGGAAATCTTTGAACGGCTCAGCGAGTTGGTTGGAGGCTCATTCGCGGACATCGGTTATGGCCAGGAACGTAATCGTGGTGCGGAGCTTCACCGGCTTGTCTGCCAGCATCTTGGATACAACGACTACCGAGATGACGGGCGATTTCCAGATATCCGGCACCAACTTCTCGAAGTGAAGCTTCAAACCTCGCCCACTATTGACCTCGGCCTGGTTAGGCCGGACAGCACTGATGTTCTCGACGTCCCGAAAATTGAAGGTCGACAGATTCGCCATTGTGACGTCCGCTACGCCTTGTTCTGTGCGGAAACCGACGGTGAAACTGTTACCTTGACACGGTTTTTCCTCACCACAGGGCAACACTTCTTTCGTCGATTCCCGCAGTTCCAGGGCAAGATGTTGAACAAGAAGCTCCAGATTCCACTACCGGGGGGTTTCTTCGACACGTAACCCGAAAGCTTCCCAGACCATTCGATTTAGCTTAACCTGCAGGGCCTCGGCCTGCTGCGATGGAATACAATCGTAGATCTGTTTGGCCGTTGCAATGATCCTTTGACCGACACAGCTCCGTGGATTGGGGAGCGGGAACTTCTCCACATACTGTGTGATGAAGCGCCGCCTTCTCGCATAGAGCTTGTTCTGAAAACGGTAGTCGTAGAAGCGCTGGATGAAGGACGAATTGCCTACGGCTGCGGCAAGCCATAGTAGGTCCTTTTGCGACGGATTCTGGCAGACGATCCAATAGCAATCCCCGTTAACCACAGATCCGTTCTGGTCGATCCAGAATGTTGGTACCTCGGCGATATCGCGAAAAACAAGTTTCGTCTGGTCCCACGCGGCTGGATCTTGTGGTACCCAGATTTCATACCATTTCCGCCCGGCCTCAATTACGTATTTCCGCTCTTCAAGACTAGCACGATGGTGCTCGAGGTAAGCTCTGCTGCACGGATAGATGGACAGGTCTACAGCCCGGCGGGTGCCCCCATCTATTTCATGGGGATAGAGAATTTGTTGCGGTCGCTCTGTTGCAAGGGCCTTAAAGTGACGCGCGATGTGGTGTGTGACAAGGGGTTTAAGGAGTTCTGGCCGTTCGTTTTCCGCCAGATTGTGCCAGTCCGAGCGGATGAATATCTTATCGGCACAGGTTTTTACGCCGACGCGGATCTTCCCTATGTCTCGGAAGGTGCCCCACGTGCTTCTGTCTACAGCTTCGAGCCAGGTCTCAGCAGCTTCGGTGGCAACGCGCCACACGCCATCTGAGGTGCCGCTCGTATTGAGCATACCATGCTGGACCAGGAAGCGGCGTCCATCCCGAATTTGCACAATGCCATTGTAGGAGAGAGCCTGGATTGGTGTAAGTGCATTCTCTGATGAGGCTTGGTTGGTTTCGTATATAGACGTGAACTCGGGAATGCTCGGATTGTGCAAGTTCTTTCCCTCGGCCAACAGAACAGCGGGAAGCACAGCGGCATCAAAGAGCTTGGTATCTCCAAGGTCCCAGATGTGGCGAAGGTTGAAGCGCTGCCGAAGCGCCTGACGGACTGATGCACCGGAGCGTGTCGTCATAAACCGGTTCGAGACAATAATTCCGGCAATACCGCGTGGCTTGAGCACCTGCGCCATAGCGACAATAAAGGCATAGTATAGATCTACGCGGCCAGACAAGCCAAACTGCTTTGCCAGAACCTGTGCCTGTTGAGCTCCCATTATCTGCGTACGGACATAAGGTGGATTTGCGATGATAATGTCAAAAGCCCCAGGAGGTTTTGGCCTGAAGAGACTGTCGCTACCGTCAATCCCGAAGTTGCCAAGTACATATTCCAGAAAATTCTGTGCTTCGAAGTCTGCTGATACTTTTGGGAATAATTGCCCGATTCTGGAGGTGGATAGACGAAGTGCATCGTGATCAAGCTCAAAACCGTGCACTTCAATGTCTATGTCACATCGGCCATGGAGTTTCTCCAGAAGACTTACAAGCAATTCACCGTCGCCTATTGCCGGGTCTAGAACTCTCAACGGTCGAGCAACAGGGAAGGTTTCGAACGCCTCAACAATTCTCTCTGCCACAAAATCTGCCAGCTCCTTGGGCGTGTAAGTTGCACCTGCTGCCTTCTCCTTGGTTACGGCAGCATATCGAGTTCGTTGCAGTGGTCGCCTTCGTGTTTCCATGTGGCAACATCCATGACCTATTCAAATTCAAACAAATGGCTGCTACTCATAGTATTCAACCCTTTGCGATCAGTCAACAGTTTTTTTCGATACGCGTGGATAATCTCATATGTACCTGTTTAGCGCGTCAATCCGTGTTCTTGGCCCCGAAAAGGCCGTTTGATCACATGAGACACGCACACATAAAACTATATGACACCCGCAAGCCTCGTTTTTGGCGTCAAAAACGGCGCTTGAGGCGCTAA
>Ga0209427_10006830_pt1 | contig 12976 bp, 13 predicted proteins | sample DeeMarSWOR136_30_FD_187465 | JGI IMG/M metagenome (GOLD analysis project Ga0209427, IMG submission 187465) | Marine sediment microbial communities from White Oak River estuary, North Carolina - WOR-1-36_30 (SPAdes) (version 2) | ecosystem: Environmental > Aquatic > Marine > Intertidal zone >... | reverse complement strand
AAGAGTCTATCCTCTGAAGAAATCCGAAGCGCTTTCCGGAATGAGTGGGGGGTAACATTTGGTATCGATTCTATATCCACTCCTAAAGGTAACAGTTTGATATTCTGAAGATTCCCTCCATGTTTCAAATATTCATCATATTCATGCTCCGTCTGAGCTAGATTCAACGAAGAATTTCTTATCATTGGTTTAACACATTTGTTATCGTATATCTTTCTCATAATTCCGTCTTTGGCTGGTAACATACCGAAGGCACTATGGATCAATGGCTTACTGTAGAGTTTTGAATAGTGGTAAACACAAATTGGTAGAGCTCCCCTCGTTTCACAGATATGAACAATGTCATAGTTTTTTAAGTGTTTCTTAAGGTGTAAACATAATTCAAAAGATAGCGATGTGTTAAACCGAGATAGTACATCGCTCAAGTTACGAAAGTACTTAATGTTAACTCCCTCAAGCATTTCTTCTTTCATGTTTATTCTTTTTCCGTAATCCAAGAAATTAGTTGTAATAACATCAACACGATGTCCCATTTTTGCTAAGAATCTCGCATAATCAAACATTATTCTTACCGGACCTCCGCTGCGGGAACTACGCACATAACTGTTAATGGCTTGGAGTATTTTCATCTCTTTTCCAGAATTGCATCCCTGTAAAGGGAGATGAACTGCCTTGTTATAGTTTTCCAGTTCAATTCTTTCTCGACCAATTCTCGGGACCTCATGCCCATTATGGACCTCAATTTTGAATCAGAAGCGAGCAACAGTATTTTTTCAGCAAGTCCCTTTACAGCACCCATTTCGAACAAGAAACCGTTGTCGTTTTTCACCAACGTCTTGTTATATTCATCTTCAGGCGTGATCAATGGCAACCCCACGCTCATAGCCTCGATCGCTCCGATTGAGATGTCGCCAGGCCACACCGCGATATCCGATGCACTGTAGAAGAAAGGTAAAACCTCTCTTTCCACATGACCTTTGAATATGATATCATGATTTAGTCTCAGTTTTTTTGCAAATTCAAAGAGGCTTGATCTATATTCATCGTCTATTCTTCCTATCAGCAATAATTTTAGGTTCAGCCTTTTTTTCCTCAATTCGTATATCGCCTCTAGAAGTACTTCGATGTTCTTGCTTGGAGAAAGTTTCCCACTATGTACAATTACGGTTTCATCGTCCTTTATGGAGAGCTCTTTTCGTATTGACTCCCTTGCAGAGGAGTCAAAGACAAAACTTCTGCTCTCTGCTCCCAATCTGATTATGGAAAGTTTATTTTCCAGGCCAAGTTCTCTACACAAGAATTCCAATTCATTCTCACCCACCGCAACAAAATGGTATACCTGATTTTTAATGATGTTGCCTGCAAAACCCCTGAACAAAGCGTAGGCGATCCTCTTCCTAATAGTGCTCCTTGGGTCTGAATTGATATCCGAAGCATGACTGTCGTAAATGAGAGGGATATTGAGTTTCTTCGAAAGCCATGCAACATGAAGGGGTATAAAAGAGAATACATCGTGGCAGTGGACTACGTCCGGATGTATTTCCCGTAATGTGCCCTTCAACCCTTTAATGATCGGTCTCGCGCCGAATTCAAAGATCGTCTTTAATCTAACTACCGTTATACCCTCTTCGTCGTATTTGCCGGCTGGAATAAACCTTTGGCTGTTACTATAGATACCGGGATGAAATCTATTGGATGTTATGACAAATACGTCATGTCCCATCTCTTTTTGAGTGTTGGCTAGATATGTCTCTTGATAGCCAACCTGGGGTTGATAGTAAGCAATTATGTGGGCAATTTTCATTCTTATTCTTTTCTTACCAATTTAATTATCGGTAATAGTAGAAATAGTTGAGATATTATGAGAAGCATGCCGCCCGAGATAGGCCCGCGTAAAAATTCAAATATGAACGGGAAAACACAGGCGTATACGAGTATTGTGCTGCTATTCCTTGTATTCCTTTGTAAATATATGTATATGGCTTTTGAAAAGACCCCGAATGTAAACATAGCTATGATAATAGCGGCATACCCAAGATTGAAATATGCCTCACCTACTACCGTTGAGGCAACACTCAGACCTACTTCCTTGGGGTACAGGTAATGAGCCATTATTTGACTAACCTCAAGAGGCTTCTCCGGCCATATTGGCCTTGGAATAATTGCAAACAATGGCCTGATAAATGAGATTCCATAAAAATAATCTATTTCCTGCGGGACTTTATCAACAACGTTTATTAAAACACCAAAAGCTCCATTATACTCCGTGTTGTACCTTAGTAGCAGGGAAATGTCTGCATCCAACAAATATCTCTTAAATTCATGGAATCCGAGGTGGACCGTTGATCTGAAGACATCGAGAACGGGGACTAATAAAAACAACAGTGCGCCTGCAAAAGATATTTTAGGAAGCGATATTCTTTTCACCGTGTAGTGTCTGACAATTAGCAAACTTATAATTAATTCAACAATTATACGCCTTCCGCCTTCGAACATAAAATAGACCAGAAAGACAACGGTCAACATAAACCACAAAATCTTAACAGTCACGCTCTTCTTTACCGAGACGTAGACAAATAGGGATATGATGCTAGTAATGAGAAGGAGTCTATGGAAATATAATAGATAGTTCGTTACATATGAGCTGTAAAAGAATCTCCTAGCCCAATGTAATGAAATATACGTCTCTATTCCTCCCACATCGGTTACCAAGAGAGTTGTAATAGTTGCCCCTATAAATAAATACGTAAGTCCCATATTACGAAATTTCGACATAGTGACGGACTTTTGCAAGGGTAAAGCACTGGCTAATCTCCTTCCAATTTCGGAGTAGTAACCGACGTAAAACATGAAAACCCCAAGAATGCAGGCCATAACTGTTTTGAAAACTATATAGTCATCTTCTGGCCGGAGTTCCATGAAAAAGAGATCCTTCAGCATGATATCTTTCGGGAATAACTTGAACAATACGAGCCTATCAAAGAGCGGCATTACGTAATAGTAGAAAAAAAGAAAGGATATTAAGAAGATAGGATTAAAAATATCTATATGTTTTTGCCTGAACTCCATTACTAATACAAATATAACTATCAGAATTAAGAGAAAAAAACTTGCTAATGTAAGCGGCAAATCGGATTTTGCTAGTAAAATGGCGGCAGCCGCGCCGATGATAGCTGCAAACGCCAGAAACAGGTTGTTTCTTCTGGAGATTTTATCCACAAATGTAGGCTTGAGCATATCTGTTATTTCTCGTTTTAATTGTTTATTTTTCTTCGAAAATGACATTCAAATACCATAATCCTACAGTTATGAAATAACTGCTTAATGGATTATCCATTGGAACCAATATCTTTCTTCGCTGTGTCAAATATTAGATCGCCTGTAAGAACACTTGGGTACCAATTTCGTAGACTTGCAAATAAACCGCTTCCCGAGATTTTTTCAATCTTGAGTCCGACGTGGTAGATAAGTTCAAGACACCTTTTCTTAATGAAAAACTGTATCATCCCAGGGGGACTGAACATCTGTGATGGAATTCTACCAAAAAATAGGGATAGTCTCCTCGGTAGATATCCTAAATTGGGGACTTGAAATATGAACTTTCCGTTTATCTTTAGGATTCTAGTAACTTCCCTAAAAAAATCTTCTAATGAAAAAATATACGGAAGTAAGGCAATACACGTGACAACATCAAATGTATTATCTTTAAAAGGGAATGGCATATTGTTCAGGTCGTACAGGATGAACTCGGCTTGAATCTCTCTTTCCTCTGCTAACTTCTTTGCCTTTCTGATTCTATTGTAGACTATATCAACCCCGTAGTATTTCTTGAACTTACCCTTTTGCATAAATATCAAATCTCCATCAAGACATCCCAAATCCAGCAGGAGATCACCACCTTTTATACATGAAGAAACTATGTCATACCGAGTTGTGTTGAACCGCTTGAATTTTCTGTGATAAAAAGTATCGGTAGTAGCCTTGGGTCTATTTGGTGCATAGATATTTTCAAAGAGTTTCAAATAATTGTTCATGGGTAATGCTCATTGGCATTACTTATGCCCTTAAGGCCCGCACATTCGTATTGTATTTGTACTGCAAATAAACATATCCTAGCCATGTAGTGATAACGGATGAGCAGGCAAGCCCATTGACGCCATATCTAACCAACATAGAGTTTAGGATAAATTTACCGACGAGGACAAAAGACGCGACATGCAATAAATAGATATGAAGGTTCTGTGATCTGAAATATGTGCTCATAATATTCCACAACCCACCGGGAACTAGGCTGATAGCAAGTATTGTTAAGACCATTGCGACGCTACGAGTAGCATCAACTGTAAAATTTCCCCTTTGCAATAGGAGCGAAACGAAGGGTCTTGAGAAAATTATCAAAACTATTGAAACGATGATGTAGGCAAAGGCACACCAAAGCAATGCTTTTTTGGTGAGAGCGATGGAGCGTGGATGGTCTTTTTCCGCAAATCTCTCGGAAAGCTCAGGGAATATAACCGTGGCTATAACCAGTGAAAAAATTGTATAGGGAACATTTACGAGCAGGTTTCCATAATTTAGTATGGCGATACTTCCGTCTGCCAGGGTAGACGCGAAGGCTCGGTCAATAAGGCTGTAAAAATGGAATATTAATGAATTTAAGCCAACGATCACAATGAGGTTAAAGATGTTATTGTTTTCGGGGACATAAGTTACATTCTCCAAGTGGTTCTTGTCCTCTTTTGAAGAGAATTTTGAGACTATGGGGATAGATGAGAAAAACAGAATCACAAGCGTTGAGGCAAGCATTGCCCAGACGAGATTAACCCCGCTGATTTTCTTGCTCAAGGCGATGCACACAAATATAAAAAACAATGACCCTACACCCTTTGAGAAAGCGGGAAAAAAGAACTTCCGATTACTGTCCAGGACCATCTTTACCATACCAGATAAACCCAGCAACAGCGTAATCGGCACAGCGATTCTCATCCATTTAGTTGTCTTGGCGAGTTTCTCCGCATTGAAACCCGGAGCCAGCAGATAACAGATATAGGGGGACAAAAGATACACCGCTATCCCACCACAGGTAGTTATTGCAATTACATGCCATGTCCATGTTCTGGCCTTTAAGGTTGCAACCCCATCCCCATATTTTGTCTTGATTGAAACGTAGGTAGGCAACAAGACCGTCACAATAATGCCCATTACTTCTATCCCTATGATATTGGGAATACTGACGGCAACAAGATATGTTTCCAGCTCAATTGACAAGCCATAATAATAGGCAACGATAACTTCGCGCAAATATCCAAATACTATGTTAAGCCCTGAGACGACCATCAACCAAAGTGTTGTATATTTAAGAGATCTGGTATCCATACTCGTTAATCAAATTTACAACTGTGTTGATCTCGTCATGCCTTAATTGTGGGAAAATTGGGAGTGATAGGGTTTCCTTTGCAAATGTTTCTGCAATTGGGAAACTACCTTTTGAGTACCCAAGATAGCTGTAGGCTTTCTGCAAATGAATCGGCACCGGGTAATGTATCATTGTATTCACTCCGTTTCTTTTCAAGTATCTTCTGAGAGCATCTCTCTCGGGGTGTCTTATCGGGTACAAATGAAATACGTGCTTCCCGTACGCCATTTCATGGGGTTTAGATACAAGGGGATTTTCGATATTATTTGAATAGAAATCTGCAATTTCTCTACGGCGAGCGTTCCATTCATCCAGATATTGTAATTTAACCATGAGAATTTTGGCTTGTAATTCGTCTAATCTGCTGTTAAACCCCTTAATCTTATGATGATATCGGGTCTCTTGCCCGTAGTTTCTCAGCATCTTCAACTTCTTGGCTTCTGCTGAATCCCTGGTAACTATAATTCCTCCATCTCCATAAGCTCCCAAATTTTTACTTGGATAAAAACTGAATGCAGCATAATCACCAAACGAACCAACCTTTCGGCCTTTGTATTCAGCCCCATGCGCCTGGCAGGCGTCCTCAATTACCTGAAGTGCAAACTCATTCGCCACATCGAGAATATCGTCGATATATGCGCTCTGACCGTAAAGGTGAACGGGAATTACTGCTTTCAACTTTTTTCCTAAGCGTTTCTTCTCTCTAACTAGAGTATCTCGAAGTTGAACAGGGTCCATGGTATAACTGTCAGGCTCTATGTCTACGAATACAGGTATTGCGCCTGCAAAGCTTATTGCCGATGCCGTTGGCACTGCCGTGTTGGGGACCGTGATGACATAGTCTCCGTGTCCTATGCCAGAGGCTACCAAAGCCAAGTGTAGGGCTTCCGTGCCCGAACCAACTCCTATCCCGTGGACACCCCCACCTATATATTCCGCAAAGGCCTTCTCGAAGCGTTTACATTGCTCACCAAGAACAAACCAGCCCTTTTTGCACACGCCTTGAATGGCTTGAGTCAGCTCCCCTGAAAGGTCTTGATACTCTCTCCTGAGGTCTCCAAACGGTATCATAGTCTTATCGTGCAAGGTTCTCCTAGAATCGTAGCTATTTTGGACATAAATCCGTTGATTACCAATACATATCTCTATGCCGCCTGTAATACTCAGTGGTTTTTGACAATCCATTCTTCAAGGTAGTCTTAGGCTGCCACCCAGTAAACTCTTTAATCCTCGTAATATCAGGATAAAAGTCTCCAGGTTCCTGCGCAGCCCGTTCTTTAGTAAACGGTGCAAATTCCCACTCCCCATTTCCGACAACATCCACAATCGTTCTCACTAAATCAAGAATCGTACAATACCCGTCGTTACCCACATTAAACGTTCCGCCATGGACCTTATCGTTGATTCCTGTTCTAAGTATGGCCTCCACACAATCATCCACGTACAGGAAATCTCGTAAGATCTTTCCATCCCCAAATACCTGAATTGTCTTGCCTTCCATAGCCTGGCGAATAAACCAGTTCACTACCCCAAATTTATCATGTACCATCTGTGACCGCTCACCGTAGATGTTAGATAGCCTCAGATTAACGGCTCTTAATCCGCGATTATCACCGTAGAATTTTACTATTTTTTCCGCAGTGAGATTAGATAGCTCAAACAATCCTTTCGGATTGGTAGGGGTATCCTCGGATACCGGCAGTTTATCGACAGTGCCGTATACTCCCCGTGTGCTGGTGAACACAATCATAGCATCAGGAGCATTCAGTTTAACGGATTCCACTACGACCGCGGTACCATGAATATTTATATCGATGTCCGGATATGGATCAACTTGCCCCAAGACGTGACTACACTGACCGGCCAAATGAAATATAAAATCTTTATCCTTTGCCAGAACATTCATGGCATTTTTGTCACGTATATCGCAAATGTTAACGTGAACCTGTTTTTTTACTGATTCTATGTTGAATTTGTTGCCCCCGTGATTGGGCCATAATACATCAACAATTGTGACATCTGCCCCAAGTTCGACTAACTTGATAGCGAGATTGCTTCCAATAAAACCAAGGCCTCCTGTAATTAAAACTTTTTTGTTTCCGTATTCATTTGCCATCAAAAAACCTTTTTTGGTTTATCTAGTTGATCTCGTTGATTTGGTTTATCTAGTTTATTTCGTTCATCTCGTTTGTTCGGTTAAAAACCTTGGAAACGTGCTCAGTGCATATTTCTTACTCTTTGTTATTTGTTGCTTACTGCCTAGTGCATGCTATTTTTCGCTAGTTCTTTGCTGCTTACTGCTTCGTATTACCTGCTCCTTATTTTCCCCTTGCTTGCTCTCTGGTGATTCCTTTGCCGTTTGAAGCAGCCGTAATCCGGAGGATCATGGCCCATATGACTGTATAGAGAAAGGCGTTGGCAGGGACTTGAATGTTTCTTTCCACAATGCTGTGAAACATCAGTGCAAGAATACCAACGAGGCCGCCGATCCCGATATACCTCTTAGGTTCCCCGGGGGGGAGGGCACGAATCCCCGAAGCTGCTTTCAAAAAGAGAAAGAGGAAGAGAAAGAAGAGCAACCCCGCACCGATGAGACCAACCTCCGAAGCCAGTTGGAGATAATCATTTTCCGCGTGGGTTGCAAGCCCCACTATATGGAAGGATCGATACAGAGGAAAGACCTCCATAAACGTACCCAGGCCGCAGCCCAAAAACGGGAAGTCCCAAAGGATCCGGAAGGTATTGACCCAGAACACCCATCTCAATTTGAGGCTTTCTGTGGCCGTGAAGAAACGGCTGATCACGGCATCAAGTCCGATCCATGCCGCCCAGAGCAGGGCCAGACCGAAAATCATGATTGGGACCCCGGAAATCCTGCGCTCGCGGTGTGTCCTCCTGAAAAGGAAACTGATCAGGCTGAATGAGATAAGGAGGCTCACAATACCCATCCTTGATGCTGAGAGGATGAGTCCAAGAATCATCAGGATCAGGCCAAACAAGAGGAGCAGCGTTTTGCCGTGGAGGGAGGAGAGTCGGTGGCGCCAACCCATGAACCGGCCGTATTGATCCGCTTCGCGGGAGAAGAGCAAGCTAATGCCGAGGGGGATAACCATGAGGAGATAACCCGCGAAGTAATTGCGGTTGACGAAGGTTCCCGTGACTGAAGTGATTCGGCTTGACCAATCCAGATTGAGAATGTGCCGGTGGCCGCTGAAGAATTCGAAGATTCCGTAGAGGGATTCGAAGACACCCACGAGCAAGATGGCAATAATGAGGTGATTCGCCACCCGATCCCAGTTATTTGGAATCCTCCAGTGGAGGAGAAAAATAAAGAGGCCCGTGAGGGCCAGCCACTTGAAGAATTCAACCTTGGTGGCAAGGGGACAGAGGGTGAGGGGAAACCATGATTGAGGATTGAGGTTTGAGGATGAAACAATTTCGGATTTCGCATTTCGGATTTGGGATTTAGCATTGGGGAGTTCGGATGAAGGCATTTTGGATTTCGGATTTCGCATTTCGGATTGGTTATCGGTTACTGAACTAATGACCGTTAACTGATTACGGAGTTCATATGTCTTGGGGGAGATGATTTTTACTATCCCTGCTGGGAGCGGGATCATCTGGAGAAGAACAATGGCAAGGAAGAGACAGAGGAGGAGGATGGGCAATCGTATCGAGGATTGAGGAGCGAGGTTCGAGGCTTGAGAATTCTGGATATCGGCCGCCGGATTTGTATACGATGAAACAAAGCCCTTCATTCCCCAGAGGATGATTATCAACAGGATGCCCAGTTCCATTAATGAATAGGCCCAAAGTACTTGTGAGCCGAAGGCAATGGGGGTGAAGACCAGGAGGAGAATCAGAACCCATTTGATGAGGAAATCTGTCATTGGTTATTTGTTATCGGTTATTGGTTAATCGTTATTCGGTCACTAGTTACTGGTTGATCTGGTCTATTTGGTCTATCTGGTTTATTTGGTTGCAATTACTGATAACAAATGACAAATAACTAACTCCTATTTGCTGATAACGGATAACTAATAACTGATAACCGTTAACTAATTTACAATCAGGTTCTGGGGAGTCGCTCTCTTCTATGGTATTTTCCGCCGAGATGGTTGTTTTTTGAGGAGGGAGGGTTGAGGCACGGGGAAAGACGAGGAGAAAAAGAAGAAAGGAAATGGAGAAAAAAGCAGGCAATCTTCTTTTGATATCCAAAACCTCTTTAACTTAATCAACGAATATCCTGGCGATTTCCTCTGCTTAGGGACAGAGTATTATGGTACGATCATCATCATCATCGGCGGCTGCGAGCACAATACCAATTCCCGCTACCCCAACGGCCGTAAGGCCAATCAACATCCATGTAAATGTACTCAGTCCTAAGGGGGGTTCGTCAAGAGCCGCCTTCCCGGTCGGATATTGACCGACCGGGCGTTCGCCGTACTGGACCACCATCTCTCCCGAATCTCCAAGAGCCGTGGCGGCGGGAATCGTTATCACCTCCTTGGAGGAGAGTGTGGCCAAAACGACACGATCCTGACTCTGGATGGACAGGGGACCTCGAATGCTCTTTACCGTCACCGCACCGTTGGGACGTAGGGCAATCGAACCAACGATCTCTTCGTTCCCTGGAGAAATTAAAGGGGCCTTGGCGGCCTGCACCGGAAGGGACCTGCCAATGGACAAATTCGCCACCCTGAGGCTCATTTTTGCGTTAGGGGGGATACGGAAGGAAACCCTTCCTTGAAAAAGGTTGAATTGGTCCTCGTCCTGAAAGGAGAAGAGGCAGTCTTGCCCCGCCTCTATCTGGATATTGTTGGCCAGAACAACGAGGGCGCGGCCCTTTTCAGTCCTAATCCTCACCCCTTGGAAGATCGGGAAATGGGCTGGATCCACTCTTTTCCATACGTTTTCCCTCGCCTCAAACTTCACCCCTCCACGAGAGATCATTTCCCCGATGGGCAGGCCTCCCTCCTTTGCGTCAGCAGCCATTCTCGAGAATCCACCAGTGAGAAGCAAAAAGGAAAAGCAGAGGAAATATATGAAGGTTTTATATACCAGGCCCTGTTTCATCCAATTCCCTCCTCTTTAAGGTAACGCAATTCCCTTGTAATCTTTGAACTTTATTATGCAAATTTTATTATGCAAATATTAAAAAACATTGAACATTTTCTCAGATTTTTCCTTTATTGTCAAGGATTTTTTCCCCTTTCGTCCCGTCTTCGGCTTATCCGACAATGGTTTTCCCCTCTTTCTCACCAAGTATAGCCCCCACAAAAAAGCCCGTGCTTCCAAGTCGGAAAGCGCGGGCTCAATCTCCTAGTCTCTTAATCTCGCAGTCTCCCAATCTCCTGCTCTCAAACCCTTATCCGCCCACTGAAACCTTTTATCAAAAACTCAATATTAAAGTCTGACCCCACGAGTCTCGCACTTCCTCATATGAGATCCGCGACCTTACCGAGAAATTCTTGGGCAAACTCAATGGTTCCCTTCGCTTCGCGTTCAGAAATGGCACCCGCTAACCGATATACGGCCTGGTGGCGTTTCCTCCGGATTCGATCGAGTTGGTTAATTTTGGGTTTAAATGATGATTCGAGGGTCGCATGGAGAAAGCGGATGACGGTCTTGTGCCTATCAGATCCCTTCGGCCGGTAACCTTTGGCATACATCATCGCAAGGCCAGCCTGAAGCGCAGCGTTGTAAGCCACAATGAGCGCCCAGTCCAGGTCAATGTTCATGAGCTTGTGAGCTGTCTTCATGTCCCGTTGTGCGAGCCGTAAAAGATCCTTAATTTCTGCCTTTGGAACTCGGCAGTGTTCAATGAGTCCTGCCCTTTCCAAGGGCTGATAGGTCATTCTCGTCTCCAATTAAAAAGACTTTCTCATGGGTCAAGACATCCATGGCGAAGGAATTTCGCTGTTTCATGCGCTTTTGCCACTCTTCCCCTCCGAAAACCGTATAATTAACCGTGCGACCAAGCTCCTCCTCGATGTTGTCAATGGTTCTGTGGAGGGTGTCGAGGTCCACCTCACCAATGACCATCAGGTCGATGTCGCTGGAAGCTAATTCGGTTCCTTTAGCTGTGGAGCCGTAGATAAAGGCAACCCGGATATCCCCGAGCGTTGATAGTGCCTCCCTAAACCTATCGCCGATCGCCTCGGTCTTCAGAATGAGAAGCTTCAACTCAGGAAACAGGAAATGCTCCCCATTGGCTTTGTAATACGTCGCATTTGCACGGGTTTCCTCCTGGATTAGCCCCAGTTCAGATAGGTTTTTGAGTTCGAGGCGGACGTTGTTATACGTCTCACCGGTAATGCGGCTGATTTGGCGGATGTAGAAAGCCTCGGCCGGGTGGGTAACGAACAAAGTGAGAAGCTTTACTCTGACCCTGGATGTTAGAAGTCTTTCGAGCATCCTAATTTCCTATTGAACATATTTTTTGTTCAGTTGAACACTTTTTCTGTTCATTTTACCGGTCCATACTTGAGATGTCAACCCGGGAGAATATCTTGCTTAGTTATTTGGTTTATCTGGATTACAGGGTTACAGGATTTGTTAGGTTAGTAGGGTTTCTTGGGTTTCTTGATTCTATTGAGTTTCTCGGGTTTGTGGGGCTGGTTATTTTTCAGGGTCAACTTCTTTTTTGGTGCGTTTCCTTGTTTTTAAAAGAGGTACGTGATGAGGCCGCTATTTGATACTGAGATGGATTGAGATTGTTCGAGATTTGTTGAGACTTATCGAAAAGTCTCCCAATCCCCCAATCTCCTACTCTCAAACCCTTATCCGCCCACTGAAACCTCTTATTAAAAACTCAATATTAAAGTCTGACCCCAAGTCTGTTTTTAAATTTTCTACGGCTCTACACTTATAGCTCTTCCAAGATTTTAATAAATTCCCTTCTTGTTAACCCTGCTTGTTCGATGATGGACAATAATGTACCTCGAGGGATTTCATCTTTGAGAGGGACAATTACAAGGAAGGTTTTTTCTTCTTTTTTCTTTACGAAGGCGAGATGACTACCCTTACCCCTCTTGGGGGCAGGCTCAAAACCTAAATGTTTCAGAACCCGAATTACATCTTTTGATGAGAGTATCGGAAGTTTTGGCATCAACCCATCAATTCAAAGCTGGCGGTAAATTTTTCCTTTGTTGTAAGGCTTGCTTCTATGTCCTCCATTAGGTCAAGTTCCTTGGCGTTTTCAACATAGAGGTCTACCGCCTCTTTAAGGTTGTCTACGGCTTCTTCAAATGTTTTTCCACAACTTGCCACCCCTAACTCAGGACATTTAGAGACATAACCCTTTTCTTCTTTCCAAACAACCGCAGTATATCCCAATGTCTTCATAGTTCCCCCTTCACTTTTTGTTAATAACTTTTTCAGATACATCCCTTTTCCTGAACTTGTTTATTTCATAATAATGCTTTCTGAATGGATTATCAAGTATTACTAGAAGCAGGCCCAAGTAATTAGTGAACAATCCCGACAGGTGTACCATGAGGCATTAGCTATCACTGTAGAGCTCCATTTCGGGTAAAGACTTAAAAGACGGAGGTGGTC
>Ga0209427_10006827_pt1 | contig 12977 bp, 12 predicted proteins | sample DeeMarSWOR136_30_FD_187465 | JGI IMG/M metagenome (GOLD analysis project Ga0209427, IMG submission 187465) | Marine sediment microbial communities from White Oak River estuary, North Carolina - WOR-1-36_30 (SPAdes) (version 2) | ecosystem: Environmental > Aquatic > Marine > Intertidal zone >... | reverse complement strand
CTGGGAGAAGGCGATGAAGTCCAGTTCCTTTCCCCTCAGCCCCGCGGATTTGAGGGCCTTGCCGATCCCCTCCCCCATGTGGGAGGCGTGGTGGCGCGCTGCCTCCCTCGGGTGGATGCCCCCCTCCTCGGGGACGTGGGTGGTGATCTCGTTGGCGAGAATGGTGCCGTCTGAGGTGGCCACGCCGACTCCCAGGTTGTCGGCCGTAGACTCTATCCCCAGGCAGACAAGACGGTCCATTCCCTCGACCTTCAACGAGTAGAGATGAGGACACGTTAAAAAGATATAGGAGGGGTCGACGCCTCGGCTGCGCCCGGTTATTGCATCGAGAGCCCGGGTTTGGTCACTTCTCCTTGGCGGTTATGTACCTCAGGTCGCCAGTGTAGGCCGCCTTGAGCACCCCTGCCATGTACCTCTCGATGTCCCCCGCCTCTGGGTCCATGGGGACGGGCATGTTCATCAGCTTCATCCTCAGCTGCGGGTTCTTTGCGGCCTCCAGCATTCTCTCCAGGTGCCCCTCCGTTGCCCCAGCCTCTCTCAGGGTCGTCGGGAAGCTGAGGGAGCCGTTGAGCCTCATCATCCCCTCGGCGACGGCATCTCCAAGGGCCCTGCCAGAGAGCCCGGCCGCTCTCACGTCGATGAGGCCGGTTCTCTCCATTATGGGGGCGATGGTTCTCAGCTGGTCCTGTATCTCTTCGGCGAAGAAGGCGGTGTAGTAGGGGTAGAGAATGGCGCAAGCCCTGCCATGGCTGAGGACGTCGACGAGGGAGAAGCTCCCCAGGTGGGGGCCATTGGTGCCCCCTACCATGATGGCGTAGCCCCCGAGGTCAGTGCCCAGCCCCAGGGCTGTGAAGGCCTCGGCCTCCCTGTCGGCGACGGCCGCCCTCAAATTTCCCAGTATCAGCTCCATCCCGACGGAGGCTATCCTCTTGATCTTCTCGTAGCCCGCACCTGAGGCCCCCATGAAGACCTCCCAGAGGTGAGCGATGCCGTCCAGCCCCCCGTCGAGGACCAGGCTCCTCGGGGCGTCGTAGGTCACGCCGTAGTCGAAGAGGGCGCCCCCAGGGACGACGGCTTCGTCGACGATCAGCTTCTTCTGATCCACCATGGGATCGGTAATGTTCGAGTACTTGGTGAGGTGGGCGGCGGAGCCTGAGGCTGTCTGGACGGCGAGGATCGGGTAGATGTCCCTGCCCGTGGCCTCTCTCACGGTGGTGACCATCCCGGTGCCGAAGTATGGTTCCACTATGGAGGCGGAGCCCCAGTCCACGCCCAGGGCCTCGGAGACCTCGGAGGGCCCGTAGGTGGCCAGAACGCTGGCGGCCTTGGCGCAGTCTATCGTGCTACCGCCCCCCAGGGCGATCACGCAGTCCGGGTCGTGACTCTTGATGTTGAGAGCGACCCTGTAGAGGTCCTCGCGAGGGCAGTTGGGCCTGGCGCTCAGGGCCTTCCCGTAGGAGATGTTGTTCTCGTTGAGGAAGCCTGAGATGCGTTCAACAGGCCCCCGTGCCCACTCCGAGTTGGAGCAGATAAGCAGAGCCCTGTCACCCACGAAGGATTTGAACGTGCTCATCCTGTCCAGGGCGCCTTGGCCGAAGATGTAGGAGTCTCCTTTCCAGTCCCGCAATAGTTCGCGCGCTTCTGAGACGACCATTCGAATCGGTGAGAAAATGGAATCCCAGTTCTTATAACGTTTAATCCGAGACCTAATTGCTCGGCTGGGAGGCTGAGGCATCCCTGATGTAACCAGGGAGTGATCCGGCGCTTCCCACGACGACCCTGTCGAAGCTCCTCCTACCGGTTACGTGCTCCAGGGCCCCCCTGAACTCGACGACATCCCCGGGCTCGAACATGTCGCAGAAGAGGCCCTCGTAGGAGGCGATCTCTGAGACCTCGCCGATTATACCCTTCAACTCGACTTCGCTGACCCTGTAGATTGCTGGGAGGTAGATGGACTCGCTGCTGTCCTCGATCACCGCCCCTCCCTCCACCGGACCGGCCTGGGTGTATCTGAGGTCGCCGTACTCCTCGGTTATCTCGGCGTCCGTCCTAACCGGGTGGACGGAGAAGTAGGTGCCATAGTAGACGCCGTAGTTCCACCTCCTCTCGGAGAAGGCCATAAGCTGCTCGAAGGTCAGTGGAAGCCTCCCGGATCGGCTGCGGCTCCACTCCTTCTTCCGCTCCTCGCTGAAGGGACGCAAGGGCTCATTCTCACCCCTGTTCTCCAGGATGGCCTTCTTCAGCCTGCGGGAAGCCTCCATCCCGTAGACGGTGAGGTCGATGTCCGAGAAATCTGGGCAATGGCTTCTAGTCAGGAGAGATCCTGTTACTCCGAGGTCGCCTGCCTCGATACCGGACGTGTCGCAGAGGAGGCGTACCAGCTCGACTAGCTTCTCTTCTAACTCGTCGTCTCCCCCGTCGCGCAAGATAGAGGCGAGGCGGATCCTGGGGTGGTGATAGATCTTCACTCGCGCTCTGGGTACGGAGGAGACAGTGATGTTTCTTACGGGGCATCGGTAGACGTACTCCGGGTGCCTCTCCATAAGGAGGTCGTAGGTGGCCTCCACCTGGGAGACGTGGTAGAAGGGGATGACCCTCCTGTAGCCTGAGTCCCCTCTCCTCCATCTCCCCTCCTCGGAGGGGACGTACTTTACGTAAGCTGTGTACCTGTCCGGAGGGTGGAGGTAGCCCACAACGCACCAGATCAGGTCGTCCACAGTCTCGATGAAGTCTCTGTCCTTGGGACTCTCCATATCCTCTCTTACAAGCGGTGCTGGAGCCGATAAGAGTATTGTCGGTGCTTCCTACACTCTCCGAAGCGGTTTTATGGTCCTTCTCCATGATTCTCCACTAGAGGGACGCTTCGTGGTCACCAATCTGCCTCCCGAGGCCAAGAAAAAGTGGAACGAGGTGACACTGACCCGGAACCCAGAGGAGCGCCTCCGCCTCATGACGGAGTTCCTCTCACTCGTCCCCAAGCACAAGGGCACAGAGAAGCTCTGCCGCCAGGTCAAGAGGCAGATGGCCCAGCTCAGGGAGGATATCGACGAGAGGAAGAGGGCGGCGAAGAGGAGCCAGGGCCCCTCCTACTTCGTCGAGAAGGCGGGAGCCGCCCAGGTGGCGGTGGTAGGCCCTGCGAACGCCGGGAGGAGCAGCCTCCTGAGGGCGGTCACCAACTCCACGGTCGAGGTCGCCCCTTGGCCCTTCTCCACCCGTGTTCCGACGCCTGGGATGTTGTCCTACGAGGACATCCAGTTCCAGCTTGTCGAGGTCCCGCCCATAGTGGACGGCTCCTCGGAGGGGAAGGCCGACGGCTTCCAGGTGCTGAGCACCGCCAGGAACGCAGACGGCCTCATAATAGTTGTGGACCTGACCGACGACCCCGCGGGCAACTTCCTCATGGTGAGGGAGGAGCTGGAGAACGCCCGAATCCTCACCGGTGAGCCCTTGGGAGAGGTGGAGATAGTTAGGAGAGGGCACGGCTCCGACATCCAGTTCATCTGGGAGGGGGAGCTGGAGGGATGCACCTCTGAGGAGGTCATCGCCCTCCTTGCGGACTACAAGATAAGGTCGGCTCTCGTCCGCATCAGGGGGAGGGTGACCATAGACGTCGTGGAGGACGCTGTCTTCGGCAACGCCGTCTACCGTCCAACCCTCGTCCTCGCCAACAAGGTGGACCTCGCCCCCGACGAGGTGGTCATAGAGAGCCTCAGGGACGCCGCCGCGCCACTGGAGGTGCTGGCAGTCTCGACCGAGAGGTCCCCCGACCTTGCACCAATCCTCGGCTCCAAGCTCTTCCATCTGCTAGGGATCGTCCGAGTCTACACGAAGCAGCCGGGAAAATCCGCCGCGAAGGAGCCCATCATAGGCCGGAACGGCATCACCGTCGGGGAGCTGGCGAAGATAATCCACAGCGACTTCTACAAGCGCTTCAAGTACGCCAGGGTGTGGGGGCCGAGCGCCAAGTTCGAGAGCGGGAGGGTGGGCATAGACCAGGAGCTGAGCGACGGGGACGTCGTCCAGTTCCACGTCTAGGGCCCGAGCCAGTCTATGTATTCCCCGGGAAGGGAGGAGCCCACTACAATTCTGAGACTCCCTTCGCCTCCATCAACCTGCTCAAGCACCCCCCTCGCCTTCATCATCTCACCAGCCGAGATGACATCCCTATATTGCCCGATCATGGAGGCCACCTCCGTAACACCGCTAACATCGAGGGGCTCTGAAACCACGGAAATGCACTCCTTCACCCCGTAGATTGCAGGCCTGAAGACCGACTCCTCAGCTGAAGAACACAAGCACTCCACCTCCACAGACCCAAGGGGGCTGTAGGACCTGTTCCGCCTCGGGAGCTCCGAGTACCTCCTCGTGGCGTTAACAACGAAGTCCTCCTCCTGATAGACACCTCGGTTCAGCCTCTTGGCGTCGAACCTCTCCCCTCTCTTCAGCTCCAGGCGGCCCTCTATCTCCAGGTCTCCAAGTGCTCTCTTCACACTCCTGAAATTTGACGCCCCGTAGACAGAGACGTCGATATCGCTCCCCTCGTGATGGGTGCTCAAACTAAGGGAGCCGTGAACGCCGAAGAAGCTAAGAGGTACGTCCGACGCTTCGGAGAGGAGCCCGATGAGGGCGAGGGCCTTCTCCTCAAGGTCATCCCGTGGCCCCCTCCGCCGTAGGAGCATGAGTCGCTCCGATGGCCTATAGACCCGGGCAATATGGTCCCTTGGCAAGGTGATCATCAATCGCCCCAGCTGCTCCGAGCGGTGGAGGTAGGCGGGGAAATTATTCCGAAAGGCTTCCAGGAGTCTCGGGTAGGACTCCGGGCTGTAGAGCTCCCTCGGCCTGACGAGGGTGGTGCCCCTCATCTCCCATGTTACGTCTAGCCATTCTAGGTCGAATCTGTCCGAGAGTGCCTCAGGCACGTACTTGAGGAAGCCGTGGTATCTGTCCGACGGGTGCTCATAGCCGAAGACGTAGAAGACAAATCCGTGGGTGGTTACGACAGCGTCCCCGTCCCTCAGGTTCGAGTAGACCATAGCCCTCCGATCAAAGGTGCGATGAACGATTAATAATATTCATTTCCAAGCCTTAAACACTCGGAGCACTAGTGTATTTTCGTGACTAAAACATGGGCATCGAATATCTGTCCTCTTGGGAGGTCGAGGACCCCGACGGGTGCCTTGCCATCAGCGCGAGAAGGGTATCGTGGATTCGAGCTGACAGAACCCGGGTGCGGTATATCTCCAAGGATATGGGCGTTGTGGGCGACTTCAGGCACGTCTTCGATGCTATCATCTCCGAGGCCTATACCGAGAGCGCCCAGCATAGGGGCCTCATCAGGCTCTGGGAGCTGAGGAACGACTGGGAAAGCAGGATCTGGATTTACGCCAGACAAGAGGTTGATCGCTATAACCTGTGGACTGTCCACTTTGAACAGAGGGACGGAAAAGACGACCTCTGGGCTTTCCATGGTAGTCACGACTTGAAGATGGGGGTGAGGTACAGTCTAGAGGTCTTGAGAAGCGGCGGTCTATGCGCCTTGAGGGTCTACTCGGGTTCATCCAATGGTGAGCCTTTTGAGGACAGCGGCGGAATCGAGGGGGCGGACACCAAGTATAGGTATCTTTGGCTCTCCTCTACCCTTAGGTCCCGGAGGAACACGGGGAACTGGAGTACGGGCTACATCGAGAACCTTGTTATCTAGTTAAATCCAGTTATATCCGGGAAAGCACGAAGTCCACGACGATGCCGGCTATGTCTTTGTCAGTGACCGTCTGGAGCCCCTGCCAGCCAGGGGTGCTGTTCAGCTCCACAACGTAGGGTGTGCCATCCTCCTCAGACGCCAAGATGTCGACGCCCGAGTAGTCGAGGCCTATAGCCTCGGAGGCCCTTAGGCTGAGCTTGACGAGATCGGTGGGCAGCTCAAAGGTCCTCGCTGTGCCCCCGCTGGAGATGTTCGTCTTCCAATTCTCCGCTGTCCTGAGCATCGAGGCGACCACCTGGCCGCCAACAACGAATGCCCTGATGTCCCGGTTGGCGTGGGGGATGAACTCCTGGAGGTAGTAGACGCTCCTGATCATCTCCAGGGCCCTGAAGATCCTGTAGGCGACCTCGACGTCGCTCACCCTCATCATCCCCATGCCCAAGGAGCCGAAGATGGGCTTCACGACTACGTCTCCCCCCAGTTCCTCGAATGCCTTCATAGCCTCGTCAAACCTCTCGGTGACAACGGTCCTCGGGGTCCTTATGCCCGCGTCCTCCAGGATGGCCGAGGTGTAGTACTTGTCCACAGCCTTCTCGATGGCGTCGGCAGGGTTGACGACATAGACGCCGAGGTCCTCGAGTCTGTGGAGTACGTCCATCCTGTAGAAGACCTGCTCTGGGCTGCCTCCGGGCACCTTCCTGACTATGACGGCGTCGTAATCGTCAACAGTGTAGCCCCTCACTGAGACCCTGGGTGGCGCCTCGATCCTGGAGAGGAACCTTGTGGCTGGGAGGACGTAGGCCTCGGCTCCCCTCTCCCGGAGGGCGCCCAGGAGCCTGACGACATGCCACTCCTCCCTGTCTGAGGCGACTATGCCGACCTTCAAGTCTTCGCTTCCCGATCACTGCTTGTCAGCGACAAGTATTTCCGCGTTTCCTCCGACGGCGGCGTCTCCCCGGTAGCGCCGGAAGGGGGCGTCGATGAACTCCCCGGCCTCCTCCAATCCCAGCTGGTCCCTGAGCCTCCTCATGTAGAGCCTCATGAAGGAGGGCGTGTAGGTCGTGTCGTGGACATAGGTGGGGAGGAGGGCCTCAATCTCGCCCATGCAGGCGATGAAGCCCCCGTTGCCCTTGGCTTCCGCCCCCATCCTCCTTGCTGCCCGGCCGAAGACGAAGATCTCGCCCCCGTTCATGTGTACCCCTGCGAAGGGGCCCACGTCACCCTTGACGACGATCATCCCCCTCCTCATGAAGGACCCGGCCTCCGGGCCCGCACTGCCTCCGATGACAATGCAACCTCCAGTCATGCCCTCCGGGCTACCCCTGTAGGCGGCGCCCAGCTGGCTCCCGGCGTCACCATGGATCCTGAGTAGTCCCCCTTTCATCTCTGCCCCTGCCCAGTCCGAGGCCGAGCCGGTCACGATGAGCTCCCCTCCCTCCATTTGTGCACCGACGTGCATCCCGGAGCAACCCTCGACGAGAACCCTGCCCCCCGTCATGCCAGTTCCGATGTACTTGACCTTCCCGGCATCTCCAGCAACGATGATGGCTTGCTCCGAGGCCTTCTCCGCCGTCTCACCCTCCACTTTGAAGTAGTCTCCAAGACTCAGCCTCGTGTTTCCGACGTAAACGGGGAGCTTCTTAACCTGGTCTAGGTTCTTTCCAGCCACTTTGTCGGGTGAGATGACCTCAGCCTCCACAGGTATGTCGGGCTTCTTTATGGGAGTGAGTGTCAGTTCCTTCATCTCACTCCACCCCCAGGGAGTCCTTGAGGCCCATCTGGAACTTGCCCAGCTTGCCCCCGAAGTTGACAGCCGTTATCTTCAGCACTCCGGGCACCTGGACCGCCGCCCTGATGCCTGCCCCCATAGCTCTTTTTACGGAGGGCTCGTCGAGGCCGTTGAGGACGACCTCGATCACCGAGTTGGCGCCATCAGGTACCTGGGACTCGGGGAAGGTGTTCTTTATCGCGGGGCAAAATGGTGTGTTCGTCGAGGCCCTGAGGAAGGCGTACTTGGAGCCGACCTTGCTGCCGCTTCTGCAGAGTCCCCCGGGGAACGGGGTCACCACTCCGGGTACGGTGTGGATCGCGTCTATCGACCTCTCCGAGGCCTCGAGGGTGGCGTCCTCCGTGGCCCCCATGACGAGGAAGTTGCCTCCCGCCACTGCCCTCACGGCGCCGAACTTGGCCTCGGCTAGGAATTCTCCCTCCATCACGGGGATGCGCCAGAACCTCTGCCTCTGGAGCCAGCCGTCCCCCATCCTCATCTTCACTTGGTAGCCGTCGCCGAAGAAGCGCAGGCTCGCCCCGACGTCCAGCATGTCGTCAGCCTGCTCCTCCGGGATACCATTGAATATGGCCGTCGTTGGACAGGTCAGGACGCACTGGCCTATCCTGTTCAACATGGGTGTTGCCAGCCTTTTCTTCGAGAAGCCGAATACCATCACCGAGGTGCCAGGCCTCCCGTCGGGGGTCTCCTCCGGTGGGATCTCCCTCTCCACTCCGGCCTCGCAGTCGCAGGCGATGACGCTGGTGGCGAAGCCCGACATCTCCGCCGCCGCCGTGTTGGCCCACTTCCTGTTCTTCGCCGTGATGATTATCCTGGTCCCCCACATGCCGAAGCCCTCGGCGAAGGTGTCCTCGATCTCGACTCCGTTAAGTCTGAAGCTCATTCTAGTCACCTCCCGCGCGGATGGCTTTCTGAGTCGGCAGGTAAGCATCCTCCACGGGATAGTTCTTGAGGCCTACGGTGTAGTGCTTGCTGAACTCCTCCTCAAGGTCCTTCATGAACTCGGCCTCCACGTCTTCTGGCACCCTGGCGTCCGCCCAGAAGGTGGTTCCCAAGGGTGTCGCCATGACCTCCCCGTCCTTGACGACGATATTTCCCGCCTTGATTGTGTAGGCCGCCTTGATGAAGGCCTTCTCCAGGTCCGCGTACATGGAGGGTCTCCAGGCCGTCGGATCCAGGTGGTAGACGGAGACGTCGCCGTCAGCCCCGGGGCCCAAGTGGCCCTTGTCCTTGAGTCCGAGGACTCTGGCTGTGGCGGCCCGGGTGACGGTGGCTATCTCCCCGAAGGTGTACTCCCTGTAAACGTTGGCGAGAGTGGTCCTCCTCATCACCGCCTTGTTTATCTCCAGCATGGTGTCCGTCCGGGCCTTCCTGCTCATGAGCCAGGAGATGACCTGCGGGTAGAAGACGAAGGGGCCTCCGTTGGGGTGGTCGGTGGTCATGTAGACCCTCCACGGGTCGTAGATGTGTAGCGCCAGTTCCAGGCCTATCGCCCACTGAATGGCGTTGGCCGGGTTGTTCTTCTTGAAGCTGTAGGGGACTACGCCGGCTCCCGCCTCCATCTCGACGTCGCTGTTCACCCACTTGTTGCCCGTGATGTTCCAGAGCCTGAACTGCCAGGGGCCGTCGCCCGTCATCGTGGTCGTGTCTGTGAAGATGGCCTGGCCCAGGTCGAGGGTCGTGTGGGGGTTGGCGTTCACGTACTTGGCTATCTTGGAGGCGCCAGATCTGACGTTCATCCAGTTGGTCCCGTCGAGAGCGTTGAACTGGACGTGGACGACGTGGATCGTGTTTCCTCGCCCCTCCTTGGGCTTGATGCTCCTGACGGCGTCCATCGTCTCAATCGTGGTCTCGTAGTTTCCTGGGACGCCCAGGTTGTTGCAGTGGAGGTGGATCGTGTGGGGGAGCCCCAGCTCCTCGTTAGCCCTGGCGAGGCTCGTGATAATCTGCCTCGGCGTCACCTCGAAGTTGTAGACGAGGTCGTCAAGGCCTCCCACGTTTTTCCCCCACTTCCAGTTCTCTACTCCGCCGGGGTTTACTATCTTCACGGCGTAGCCCTTGGTGGCCCTGAGGAGCCAGGCTATGAAGGCCTTGAGCATCTCCATGTCGCCGTCTCTCACGTACTTGAGGGTGAAGTGGTTGTTGCCGAAGAGGGTGAACGCCCCCTTGTCGAAGATGGGTGTGTCGTTCAGCTCCTCGTGAACGTGGCGGGCACCGATGGGTGGCATGGCGGCCTCCATCACCGTCGTGTAGCCCATCTGGGCGTAGCGGTAGCCTGCGACGAAGGTGGAGGGGCAGCTGTAGCCGACCCCCGCCCTGGTGACACGGGTCCTGGGCACCGGGTCCTTCCTGTGGTCCTCAGGCCTCATTACACGGCCGATGTTGATCTTGGAGCCCGCGATGTGGCTGTGGAGGTCGACGCCCCCGGGCATCACCAGCATCCCCGAGGCGTCCACGACTTTGACGCCCCTCTCTCTTGTCTCCTCGACGACCTTGCCTCCGCTTATGTGGATGTCCACCTTCTCGCCGTCTATCCCGTTAGCCGGGTCGTAGACGTATCCACCCTTGACTATGATGTCCCCCATTGTCAAGCCTCCCCCCTCAGCTCCCTCACCCTCTCAATCATCCTAACCAGGACCTCGGCGTCGGTGAGGGCCCCGGCGTGGGGCTTCACCAGCCTCTTGAGCCTGATGGGTACGCCGTCCATCCTGTAGGCCGTTCCCTCGCACTCGACACCCGCGGTGGCCACGGGTATCACCACCCTGCTCAGCATCGTCGTCGGAGTCACCTTCTGGTCGAGGGTTATCGTCGGTATCCTCGCAAGCCTGCTCGCTGCGTCTACTGGGAAGGTCGCCCCGGGGTCGGATGCAACAATGACGGCGGCGTCGGCCTCCCCGCTCGCCAGCAGGTCGACGGCCGTGTACTCCCCGGGGTTGTAGCGGGGGTAGCCCCTCGCGAAGTCGACGGCGTAGGGGTAGCCCGTCTGCCATGCTGTGACGCTGTTGGCCCCGGCGACGTTGTAGTGGCCCCTCATCGGGGTGAGGAGGAACTTGGTGTGGTGGTTGAGCTCTGCGACTAGGCCGACGGCAGCGTCAATGTTCATGTGTCTGCCGTCGCTCTGGGTGAGGCCGAGGCCGAAGAAGACTATACCCATCTTCGCAGCCTTCATCCTCCTCGCGAGTTCGACGATCTCCTCCATGGGGACGCCCGAGACACTCTCTGCCTGTATCCTCGAGCCCCTGACGGCGGCCCTGAGGGCCGAGAGGAGCTCGAAGTCGCCTCCGGGCTGTATCTTGAGGAACTGGTCGGAGAGCCTCTTCATCCTGGTATCCCTGACGTCGACGGTGACGATGTAGCGCCCCTTCCTCCCCTCCGGGACGTACATGCCCTTAGGCATGACAGAGTACCTGAGGATGTGTCTGAGGTGGGCCTCCGTCGGGTTGGATCCCCAGAAGATCACGAGGTCGGCCCTGTTCTTCACCTCGCCTAGGGTCGTCTTCGACTCCCCCACCTGCTGTAGGGCGAGGATGGTTGGTCCATGGCAGACCGAGGAGGTGTTGTCGACCACCCCTCCACAGACCTCCGCCAGCTCGACCGCCCTGCCGATGGCCTCGCACTCGGTGGAGCTCAGGCCGTAGACGAGGGGCCTCTTGGCGTTGGCCAGGACCTTGGCAGCCTCCTCAATCGTCTCCTCGACGGAGGCCTCCTTTCCGTCTACAATCGGTGACTCCAGCCTGTTCTTCCCGTGGTTCATGAACTTGGAGCGGGAGATAGCGCAGGCGTTCTTGGTCCCCGTGATCTCGTTTCCTTCGACGGTGATCTCCAGGTCGTCGCAGAGGCAGCCACAGAACGGGCAGACAACGTCTGTATGCACTGTCATAAACCCTTTCCTCCCATCTCCTCAACCAGCTCAGTGAGGGTCTTCACCTTCGCATCCCTGGCGTCACATAAACTGGCTCTGATGCCTTTGTAGGCTGGCATACCTGTGCCCTCCGTTGTGGAGCCGAAGACACGGTTGGCCCAGGGGCCGTATGGGAAGAAGGCGAGGCCGCTGTCCAGCTCCTTCGAGACGCGGCCCGTCACTACGACAGAGCCGTGGTCCGTGTTCACCTCGACAGGCAGGCCGTCCTCCAGGTCCAGGGCTTCGGCGTCCTCGGCGCTGAGTTCAACGTAGGAGGTGCTATTGAAGTACTCGTCAGAGGTCTTCCCGACCTCCAACCCGGAGCCCTGCTGGGATGTCCGACCGCTTATGAGGGTGACTTCGACCTTTTTCATGAACATAAACCTCTGAATACACTCGATATTACTGTAAATAGACTTAAGACTTTGGCGTCAGGGCCCCCAGCTCCTCATGGCAAGTTTTATCTGGATATTTCCGTACACTATTGCGGTTCGATTCTGAGATGAATCTCAAGAGGGTCCGCCTCGACCTACCAGAGGGCTACAACTACGGCCTCTCCATATTCAGCGGCTGGAGCCAGCTAGTCCCCTTCGCCATAGACGCGGAGAATAGGGCTCTTTCCCGGGTGCAGGTGCTCTCCAGCGGCAAGATTGTCAGGGCTACAACAAGGGAGGGGGATGGAGGCGCCGTCACCATCGACGTCGAGTGCGGGTTTGAGCTAGACATCGAGGACTTGGAGGAGGTGAGGGGCGTCTTCGAAATCATCCTGAGACTTAACGATGACTTCTCCCCACTCTACGATCTCCTGGCCAGGTACCCCGAGTTCTCCTGGGTGGAGGAGGCGGGGGCGGGGAGGTCCATCAGGTGCCCCACCGTCTTCGAGGACGTTGTCAAGACCATCTGCACGACCAACGCCAGCTGGGGCCTCACCAAGGGCATCGTCCGGAGGCTCTGCGAGAGGCTGGGAGAGCACTTCTCAGGTGAACTGCACGCGTTTCCCACGCCGGAGGCTCTCGCGTCGACCACCGAAGACATACTGAGGGCCGAGGTCAAGTCTGGCTACAGGAGCCCCTTCCTGTTGGAGCTGGGCAGGAGTGTAGTGGGCGGGGATCTGGATGTCGAGTCCTGGAGGGGCAGCCCATTCGACTCAGCAGCGTTGAAGAAGGAGATGCTGGTCGTGAAGGGGGTGGGCGATTACGCCGCCAACAACATACTCCACCTACTGGGCAGACACGACTTCCTCGCCCTCGACAGCTGGATGAGGAAGAGGTACGCGGAGTTGCACAACGACGGCGAGCCCGCCTCGGATAGGGAGATAGAGGATCACTATGCCCCCTTCGGGGAGTGGAGGGGCCTCGTGATGAACCTCGACATGTCCAAGGAGTACATCCTCAAGAGGATCCAGTGAGTCGCGCTCTGGCCACATCAGGCTTGATGACGACTGCTCTTCCCCTCATCGAAGATATCCTCAATCCTCCGGCTTTTACGGCGCGTAAATAATATCTGCTGGTGGGTCTGATCCCCTCTGAGTGGTTCTATCATGGAGTTTTCAGGATTTGGGGGTCCACTTGAGGGTCTGCCGAGGC
>Ga0209427_10006825_pt1 | contig 12979 bp, 12 predicted proteins | sample DeeMarSWOR136_30_FD_187465 | JGI IMG/M metagenome (GOLD analysis project Ga0209427, IMG submission 187465) | Marine sediment microbial communities from White Oak River estuary, North Carolina - WOR-1-36_30 (SPAdes) (version 2) | ecosystem: Environmental > Aquatic > Marine > Intertidal zone >... | reverse complement strand
GTATTTATATTTTAATTTTTTTAGGTAGTATTTTGGTGTAAGTTATACTATGGTTCAAAATAATTTAGACTCAGTTAAAGATAATTTTATAGACCAAATTCTAAATCCTAAGAGTATTTGCGTTTTTGGTGCTAATAATGACCTAATGACAACAATGGGATCGATGCAATTACGAAATATTGTTTCTGGAGGTGGGTTTAATGGCAATATCTTTCCTGTCCATCCAAGATTAGAAAAAGTACAAGGAATTCAAGCTTATCAAACTGTATTTGATATTCCAATAACACCAGATCTAGCGTTTATAATCTTACCAACGAGAATTGTTCCTCAAGTTATGGAAGAATGTGGCCAAAAAGGTATTAAGCGTTTGATCATTACATCAGGAGGCTTTAGAGAGAGTGGTCCTGATGGAATAAAATTGTCAAAACAAATTGATGAGATAGCTAAGAAATATAATATGAGATTTATTGGTCCTAATTGCTTAGGAATATATAATGGATGGTATAATTATCCTGAAAAAGAAAATGCTTATTTCAATACATTTTGGATTTATTTACCACATAAGAGAGGAAATATTTCTATAATAAGCCAATCCGGTACTTTAGCAGCGCAGACTTCTTTCCATTCCAACGACATAGGAGCTAGAATCGGAAAATCTATATCTGTAGGGAATGAAAGAAATATTGACTTAGTAGATGTATTAAAATATTTTAAAAATGATCCCCAAACAAATGTAATTGGACTTTATATTGAAGAGATCAAACAAGGAAAATATTTTATTAAATTAGCAAAAGAAATAACCCCTGAAAAGCCAATTGTTGCAATATATGCTGGAGGGACCCAAGCTGCGGCACGATCTATAATGAGTCATACAGGTTCAATTAGTGCTGATAATAAAATTTATGAAGCTGTATTTAAAGAAACAGGTATAATTTCTACAAATTCTGTTATGGATTTCTTATATTACCTTAGAACGTTATCGCAGGCGCAATCATATAACTTCTTTCCAAAAGGAAACAAAGTAGGAATAATAACTGATTCTGGAGGTCCTGGCGCAATGATGACGAAAACAGCTGAATTATATGGGATGGAAGTGCCAGAATTTTCACAAGAATTACAATTAGAAATTAGAAAAGATATTCCAATTACAGCAAGTTCTGTGAATCCTATTGATATTACTTTTCATGAGAATTTTATGAATATGTTTATAAAATTCCCCAAATTAGTAATGAAATCTGGAGAAGTTGATGCAGTTATTGTGTTTGGGGTCTATGATTTTGATGATATAATGAAAGTTATAGAAAAGTCTGGTATGAAATTAGATGAAAACATGAAAAATGTAAAAGAGATATTTGAAAATGTTGTTCTAAAATCGATTAAAAGATTAATGAAAAAATATCATATCCCAATCTTCTTTGCAGGGCCATACCCATTTCACTTTCCTTGGATGCAAAAATTCGTAGAATATGATATCCCTATTTTTAGTATGTGGGATGATGTAACTAAATGTCTCAAAGTTTTATGTGATTATTCGGAAATTCGAAGAAAATTTTCTTACTCTTAAATCAGTGAAAAAATCTTTCCACTAATTATTTATATAAATTCATTCTATTTATTAATAGAATCTATTGAAAATGCTAATTTAAATAGTAAATCTTTAAACAACACAAAACTCTAATAAGTGTTAAAATGTGCCTGTAGAATATTTTAATCCCCCGTCAGCAATTTTAGCTTCGGGATCAAAATTAGGGGTTGAACTTGGAGGTTCAAAAAGTATTCTTAGTATTGATGGATATCATAATCTATACTCTGAAGGCGTAATATTCAGCGAGTTGAGTTGGGGTGCATTTTATCAAGAAGAAGGATTAGAAGATCAAATAGATACGTTTGAAACTAAGGAATTTGATTCTGTTCGGGAGGATCCTGAAGCTCTAGTTAAAACTATCGAAAAAAGTATATATACTATAATTAATAACAATAGATTATTCTATGGTATTGCTGATTTTGAAGTAGATGCATTTCTTAATCAAAATACTGTTATTCCGGGATTAAAACTAGATTATCAAATTATAAATAGACTTTTAAAGGCTCATAAAAAAAGTAGAGATGAACAATTATTTCCAAAAATAGTAAGTGATGCAAAAGGAAGACGCAGAGTAAAAGTTGAATTTCAAGGAAGTAAAAAAAGGAATCTTCATTTAATCGGTGGGAGGTTAGAGGATTTCGCAAATACTCTGAGATTAGCATCAGGATTTGCCACAGGGATCGTGTGCACATCCCGTGGTGCGGCAAACCTTTATATTATGAGTGACAATATCGTATTTAAGGATGATGAACTTCCAGAACTTTATATTGATCAGGAAAACCTCCAAATTATAGAGTTAGGAATAGAGCGAGAATTATTATTCCCAATTAGTTGGTTTAGAATTGATCTTGGCATCAAATCCTTAGAAACATTAGAATTATGGGACAAAATAAAAGAAGATCCTAAGCTTCAAAAAGCTCTAGAATATTATGATAAATATATTACTTCATTGGTTTATAAGAAATTTCAGGTATTGGCGTCTACTGAAAAGATAGGACGAGATATGGAAGAAGACTTTTACAATATGTCCCCTGAAGAAAGAAGAAAGGCACTTCGAGATATGGCAGAAGCAATTCATAAATTGACTGAGGAGTATAAAAAATAAGGATTCACTTTTCTTTTAAGACTCTAGGTGCCTTAAAATAACCATCCTTTTTATGTTGCGCATTTTTTAAAGCCTCCTCATTAGAAAGAGATTTCCAAGGGATATCTTCTCTGAAAACATTCTTCAATCCTTCTATTGGATGTGTCATAGGCTCAACATTACTAGTATCCAGATTATCTAATTTCTTGAAATAATTTAGAATATCACCTAATTCTTTTGAGAGTTTTTCTTTTTCTTCTTCTGTAATATCTAACAGTGCTAGTTTCGATATGTGGTCTATTGTTTCTTTCGAGAACTCTTTCTTTTTAGGCATTTATTGACTCAATAAATTATAATCATAGATATTAAATAAGCTTGATCTTGAGGAATAAATAACTAGTAGAATTGGATTTAAACTTTTAGAGATATAATCGAACAATGGTGGAAAGAAGAAAGAAGATATTACATGAAATATCCTCCTCCTTGATCGAGAAATGATCAAAAAAAGATAAGTGATTACTACTAAATTAGTTTTAAAAAGTAATCATAAGAGTTTTTTAATATCTCTCTATATTTAAAATATGTCTGATAAAGAAAATTTACGAGCAGAAATTCCTAGTTATGCATACATCTCCCTTGCTAGACGGGGTATGGAAAAAATTTCCTTAGATCAGTGCTTTTTAGAAGGTTGTGATAATCAAGATCCTGAATTATTGGAACCCTTTAAGAAAGAAGAATACGAAGAAGAGCTTAAATCAATCAAAAATATCCATATCAAATGTAAAAAATGCAATGGGATTTTCATTTTAAAACTTGAAACTATAAAAAGAGTAGCAAAGTCAACTAAAGATAAAGATGAGGAAGCACTCTCTATGGGCTTAGTTCATGCACTAGACGAGAATGGTAAAAATTTAGGACATATAGGCTATTTTTAAAGTAAAGTTATTTACAATTTTTTATGGATAAAAACATCAGTAAGAAGGATTTTTAAAGGAGGATTTTCCTTTAATTCTATAGTTTGATGAGTTCTATTAAAATTCTCAAAAATTCCCTTTAATTCTTCAGTTTTTTGAATACTCTCAATAAATTTATCCATTCTTTTTTTAGCTAGATAAGATTGACCTTTAAATAAATAACATGCTGAAAAAGTAGAAAAGGGTTTCATAAGTACTGTATGTTGCCCAAATTTAGCACGATCAAGCCCTTCTGAAAACAACTCACCACTAAACGAGTCAATTGCAGAAAGAAATCCTCCAACAAGATCCTCTTCAAAGGACCATTCCTTAGTAAATATATGGGAAAAAATTGGTACTCCTCCCTCAGCTAAAATTAGAAGTAATACCGGATCTTCTTCAGAATATTCAAGAGAGCTTAAATCACGATTCCAGAGTAAGCTTTGCATTTGATCATCGATTTTTGCTAATTTCATGCGATCACTTAACGTGATCTCTTCTTCCTTTATCGCTTCCCATTTGGATTGTTCTCTGAGTAAATTGTCATGTTCTAATGAAATTTTTCCTGCTAATAAATGTAAACCATGTTTTTCAGCTAATTCTTGTGCTTGAGTTAACAATTTACGAGCTTGCTTTAAATCTGAGGTTAATAATGCTAATTTAGCTTGCAGTAAATAAGTCTCAGCAAGTACCCAAAATGAATTTGATTTTTTAGCAATCTCTAATAATTGATTAATATATGGTCTTAAATCATCAAGTACTCCAATGTCATTAGTGATACGTAGTTCATCAAGTAATAGTTCACAAAGTGATATTAAAACATCTACGTTAAAATCAAGATTTGGTATAATCTCTCTTTGTATTACTAGCTTTAATATTTCTTGTGCTTTGGCACGATTATGGATCCGTTTGCTCTGTGCTAATATGCGAGCTTTAGAACCTAAATATATTGTTTCAATCCACTTATTATCATCTCGATCATTAAGCTGCTTGATCTCTTCCAAATAATTCTGTGCTTGTTCAATATCACCTTTAAGCACAAGTACTTCTAATAAGTTACATAAGCTTACAGCTATAAACCAATTATTTTGTGTCTCTCTTGCTAATTTTAGACTTTTTTCAAAATATTTTATAGCTAGATCAAATTTACCTTGACGTAAGTAAACAATTGATATATTACTGAGAGTTGCTGATGTCCATTGCATATCTTTTTCTTTTTCAAAATGCAGCAAGCACTGTTGATAATAATTTAATGCCTTCTTGTGTTCTCCTTTAAGATGATTTATAATCCCGAGATTCATCATATTCCAATAAATCATTTGTTGGTGGTTGATCTCCTCAGCAAGAACTTGACAGCGTTCTGCATAATCAAGTCCCGTATCTAAATCACTTTTTAAAAAGCTATAACCGAAACCAATCATACTAAGTGATTCTACTATTTCAGGTTTGAGACCTAATCTTTCACGTATTTTTAGACTATGTTCTGCATATTCTATGCATTGCTTCATTTCACCTCTAAACCAAGAAATAGCTGCTTTATCAAAAGCTATGGATGCTTCTCTTTGTTCAAGATTAATTGAAGATTCATGAGTAAGAGATTTGAGTAAATCTTCACTTTCTACCACTAATTTATCAGCTTTATCCAAATCCCCTAACCATACCAATGAGAAAGTCATATTTACAAGAGCATCAATCGATTGAAGAGATTTTCTCAATTCTTGACTTTTTTTATAAGCTTGCTCGCCACTCTCATAACCTTCCTGATATCTTCCTAATTTATTCAAAAGTGAACTTTTAATAAGATAAATTGTGAGTTGATCCAAATCTGTTAAAATATCTTTTTCTAAAATATTCAATATAGAAAGCACTTGTTCATATTTGCCCTCATTCATTAATTTTTCAGCATGATTTAATTCTTGGGATTTTAGTTTAATTTTAGGCTTTTTATTGCCTGATACACTGCTGGGAAAGAATATTTCTTTTAACTTCTTGAAAAACTCCTTCCCCTTTCCAAGTAATTTTTTTTCATTCATATTTAGAAAATACAGCAGTAAATTCTAGTTTCCATATGTTTTGAACTTATATCCATATAGATATATTGATTATTCACAATCTTATAAATTTGATATAAAATCTTTAATAAATATATCTTTAAAATTCTTTTAATTTTTCTAATTATAGCATGAGATTTGATTTTTATTTATTTGACTTGGATGGTACTATGCTCCATCTTGGTAATATAAGAAATTATGTGGATCAAATTTTACTAGAAACCTTCAAAAGACTAAATGCCAGCAATCCTCCGAAAGGGGATGAAAAGTTTAAACTTTGGTCTCCTGAAGAAGATTTTTTTGAACTTTTAGAAAAATGGGGCGTGATAAACCCTCAAGATTTCTGGAAAGTTTATGATGAGATAGATTTTGAAAAAAGAAAAATCCTTATTGAACAAAATCGGATTTATCTATATAAAGATGTAAAGAATGTCTTAGAAAAGATTTATAATCATAAAGATAATAAAAAACTCGCAATAATTTCAAATGCGGCATATTATATTGTCGAATATGTTATAAACAAGTTTAAAATCAGCCATTATTTTCATGAAAAATTTAGTTTGGGCTATTATAAAAATGATCAAGAATTAGCTAAACCTTCTCCAAAAGGAATTCTTACAATATTAAGAAGATTGAATTATAACTCAAAAAAATCAGAAGCTATTTTAGTTGGAGATTCTATGTTCGATGTAATTGCCGCAAAAAAAGCTAATATATATGCGTGTTTAATAAGAAGAGACATAGATGATCCAAAAAGGCAATATAGACAGTGGGACATTAAACCAGATTTTATAATTGAAACATTAGATGAACTACTAGACTTGTAACTTTCGAAAATCTAAATAATACTAAGAATTTTGCGCTAAATCAATGAAATAATATATTTTAAATGGTTAAAATTATATAATCAAACTGATTTTTATTTAATATTGAAAATCTTAATAGAATAATCCATATGTCGACAAAAACAATAGAAGAAGACCAACTCAGAAAAAAAGTCTGGAAAATCATCAATTTAATTCAAGCAAATCAGCTTTTTGTTCATTACAAAGACTTGAGTATAAGATATTCAGAAGGAAAAAGTAAAAAAGTTCAGACAAAACTATTACCCGAAATTTTATCTTTATGTGTATTAAATGCGTTAGTTCCTAATTCTGCCATGCTACTAATCGGTGGTCATGGTGGAGGAAAAACAACTCTTGTAAAGCTATTAGGGAGAATGTTTACGGCAAATTCGCTTAATGAGATTGAACATTCAATTATAAGAGGTCATCCACAATTAACTGAAGAGAAACTAATAGGAACATTGAAATTGGGAAAACTTATGAAAGAAGGTGAAGAAGAAGTTGTATGGAGACAATTTGTTATTAATTTCTGGAAAATTATAGATGAAGTAAACCGTCTAACGCCTTATGCTCAAGATATCCTTTTATCTTTACTTGCTGAAGGTACTGTCAAGTATTATGATTCAATTACGTCAATTAATAAATTTTGTTTATTTGCAACGATTAATCCTCACGATATTGGGACATTCGAGCTCTCTCAACCATTTCTAGACAGATTTGGAATTTCAGTACCTATATCAATGCCCGCAAGTCATGATCTACAAGTAATTCTAACCGGAAAGGATGAGAAATACTCCGGATTTGATGAGTTGATTCAAGTTCCTAAAATTTTAACAATAGATGAGCTTATGGAAATATGGTACTATGTAAACAGAATTCCTTTTTCTTTTGATGTGAATAATTATATTCATGCCATAATTCGAGAATTTACGTTATGCATCAGAATAGATAAGGGATATAGTGAAGATATTAAGCCCAGTACTGGTTTATGTTCAGGATGCCATTTTAATACAGCTCAAAATATCTGTAATAAAATTGATTCTATACTTAGTGTAAGAGTTGCTAAGGATATTTTACGATATTCAAAAGCGCTTGCTTGGTTATTAGGTATAAATACTATTGATATAAATATAGTTAATACAATTGCTCCTTATGTAATTTCTCACAGAGTGGTGTATGTAAAAAGAGAATTAGATAAATCCCCTTATTTTGGTGATAAAGTTGAATTTTCTAGAAATTTATTATCTCTTGTACAAAAACGGTTTAAAAATCGAGAGATATGTTATCAAATAACTGAAAGATTTCGAGAAGGAAATCCTAAACAAGAGGATTTAACTGAGCTAAAAAAATTCGAAAAAAATGATTTAATTGTCAAATTAGATTTAATCCCATTTGTAACCTCTATTAATAATAAAGAATATGCTCCTATTGCTCAACAAATTAAAGGAGCAGCAAAAACTGGTAATATAAATAAGCTAGCAGAAATTAGGAATAATCTTATGGTAAATATAGATTTTCCCAATAGAGGTGATCTGATTGAATGGTGTAATCGAGAATTATATAAGCAAACAGTCTCAGATTATGTAATTAAATATTTCTATTGGAAAGATATTTGGGCTGAACTAGCTGCTGAATTTTCCAATTTAGATCAACCTTTAAAAGAGGCTTTTAACCAGAGACAAACTAAGCAGATACGTACTGAAGATTTATTAATTGAAATCAATGTTACTGGCATTAATGATGATTCTTTAGTAAATATTCAAATTTCAGGAGGTTCAGATGCATTGAAATTGAGAACTATTTTGGATAATTTGGAGTATATTAAAAAACAAGAATATAATTTATAATACTATGGTTCAATCAAGAAAAAAAGGTAGAAGTAAGCAAATTAAAACACATTTAGTTGAAAAACAAACTAAATTAACTGAGTTTGCTAAAAATGCATGGGCGAAATCATTAAAAGAATTCTATTTTCCCCCTTTAAATGAGCCTAATTTTGTTTTTGATTATACTCACATAGAAGGATTTTATATAGATCCTGAACATAGATGGCAAGTTACTATGAACCTTGCTAATACTCCGTTATACAAGGATGAAAAAGAGTATACTAATTATTTCCATATTATTGCTCTACATGAAATTTCACACTATCAAATAATTCCTTATGATGGATTAATCAATGCTAAATTACTCAGAGCTGCAATGAAATATGTTAATCAAAATTTTGCCCCTATTGTAGTAAATGTGTTTGCTGATTTAGTAATTGATACAAAATTGTATCAAAAATACCCTGAGCTCATAAAATGGGAATTAAAAGTCACTTATGAGCATCTTAAAGGCAAGGGACCAATTAGTAATTTTGCTAAATTCCTATTTCGATCATATGAAAAGATGTGGAAAGATGAAGTTCTAAATGATGATATATTAATGGAGATGGACTCATTAGCAGAGAAGGTATCTAAAACAATTTTAAAAGATTTTGAAAATGAATCAACATGGGAGCAGAAGGTAAGTACAGTTGCAAAGTATTTAAATACTTTAATTAATGACACTTTTACTTTAATAGGAAGAGGAAGTACCGCTGACAAAGGAAAAGAAAAAAGAACAATTCCAGGAGGAGCGGCAATTGAATTTCCCCAAGATATTCTAGAAGTTATGGATAATCCTCTTGAAAATAAAAACTCAGATAAATTGAAGGAAGGTAATGAAGATAGTTTGAGAAGTAAAGCAGAAGAATTTGCTAAAGATGTTCCTTTTTCAGAATTTGGTGCTCCTGCGGGTCAAGCAGGAATTCTAATAAAAGAATATCCATTAGCAACTTGGTACAGAGCTTTGGCTAAGAATCTCATAGTAATTAAAATCTATGAAGAAAAACCTGGAGGGCAATTGCCTGTTTATCCTGAAGTATGGAGAATAGGAGAGCGAATAGAAGAATTAGATATTGTCCAAACACTGCTAACCAGTCCTGTTATCATTCCAAATTTGACTACTAGAAAATGGGCATTTAGAGAAGGACCCGGTAAACTCATTGAAAAACAGATTCCAGATTTATTGATTGTTTTAGATTCTTCAGGATCTATGGGCTGGAACTATACATCAAGATCAGAACGAGGTAGAGGACCTTATCACACAGCGCTTATAGCTTCGTTTGCTTCACTCCATTATGCTGCAAGTAAAGGCGCCAAATTCAGTATAATCAATTTTTCAAATAGAGCTGATGTTTGTCAATGGTCTTCAAATTATCAAAAAGCAGAAAAAACTTTATTGCGGTATCAAGGTGGCGGGACATTTTTACCAATAAAACAAATCGCAGATCAATGTGCTAAAGCAGAACAAAATGTACTTGTTTTTATTATAACTGATTTTGGAATATATAATTGGAGTAAGAGTAAAAAAGTTATGTTGGATTTAGCTCAAAAAGGCCATAAAATTGTTGGATTTTTTATTGGTTCGAGAAAAATACCTAAAGATAAATTTAAAGGACTGTTAGAAAAAGTTACCTTTTATGGAATACAAAATCCTAAAGATTTGATTAATTTGGTCATAGATGAAGTTCAGAAGTATTATTTATAACTTTACAGGGTATTATCCATCATTTATTACAAATAGGATTTTATCTCTTGTTGATCCCTCTTAAATATTGCTTCATGAAATAACGTTGAGATTGGCAATAAAGTAATTTATCTTTAGGAGTCAGATGCCTGCAATTCTGCAGAACATCTTGAATATCTTGAAGTAACTTAAAATTATCATACTTTGCCTTTTGTTTTACTAAATCTATATCTTCGCTAATTGTGGATTCGATTATTTTATTTTCATAAAATAAATCTTTCAAATTGAGCACAGGATCCGAATCTTCTACTCTTGAACTTATCATATTTTTTATTAGCTATTGAATTTAATTTATGATTCATTCAATTTTTTATAAATACCTCAATAATAGCACTGAGATATCTACATATATATTAAAAACATATAGTTAGATCTTTTGAAACTAAGTGATATCGAGGTAATATCTTCTTATAGATATCTCAATAAATTAGAAATAAAAATCAAAAAAATTATAAAATGTTTTAAAATCTATTCATATAATACTTCAAGTATACTATCAATATCCAGCCATCCTTTTTGAGCATGTATAATAGTTCCCTCTTTATCAATTACAAATTGACCAGGTCCTTGCTTTTCCCATCCCTCATATTCTCCATGTTCAATACCAAGTTTTTTAGCTTCTTTTAATTTTCCTCTAATCTGGGTTAAAGCACCTGCCGTCATTAATCCTAATCCATACTCAGCATATAAATCATCCTTTGAACTTGGTATAACTGGGAAGGAAATCCTTTTCTTTTCAATGTATTCTTTAGCTATTTTTTCACCTGATTGAGTTATATATAATAACATAGCTCCTTTTTCCTCAATTTCAGATACCCTATTCATAAGTTCGTTCAAATCTACTAGACAAACCGGACAACCAAAATATCTTGAAAAGATTAAGACAATTTTTTGCTTCCCAATTAATTCTGCTAAATCAATTGTTCCTTTATTATATGAATCTAGCTTGAATAAAGGTGCTTTATCTCCTTCTTTTATATCGCTTTTTCCCATAATATCCCACATTATTAATATAATATGATTTTCAATTGTTGTTTTCATAAAAAATTTATTGAAAGATTTTATTAATTTATGTTATGCTTTGCTTTCTTCAACAGTCATCACTATAAATCCGATTAAAATCGGAGTAAGTGAGAGTAAGAATAAAAAATACCAGATAAAATACAGATAAACCACATCTTGAAAGTGCCAAGGCGCCCATCCGTGATAAGACACCATAAGAATAAAAAATCCAAGCCCTACTAATTTAGGTCCCTTTTCTTTTGCTTTATATCCGTAAAAAGCAAATACGTATGACATAGTAAAACAAATAGGTATCCAAATTGTATGAAGAAAGAGATACATTGTAACCTCAATAGGATTCTCAGAGGGAATGATAAATAAACCCAAAATCAACCATAGAAAACCCAAACCAAGAGTTAGAAAGGTCGGTATTGTTTGTAGCTTTTTATTATCGGTTAGAATTATTAAAATTCCATATAATATTCCCGCAGCAAAGCAAGGCATACCCCATCTCCAAGCAAAAAAATGAAGGGGACTCAAATTTTCGTTAGCATCAGGGAATCCTAAAGCTCTAAATATATGAGCAAGAAATGTTAAGCTATACGCAAAAAAGGATATACTCCAAATAATTAATGAGGGATTTTTTCTATTTGTTTTAAACCATCGGAGTAATAGATACCCTCCTATTGTCCATAATAAAATTGTACTATTAAATCCAAGGCCGAATAGAAAGAAACTTGATTCTAAAATAAGAACCGGTACGCCATGTGGTAAGTGTATTAACACATAAGTAGAAATGATTGAAATAATTATTAGTCCAGCGATATAAAAGAAATGAGTTTTTTCCATAATAATTACCATTCAAATTTCTTAAATTTTTTAACAATCTTCTCATCTACTACTTTTTCTTTCAACTTCGCGTCTAAATTATTATAACACTCTATTAGAATGTTATGTAATTCTTCTCTTTTTACATCGATTTCAGGATCTTTCTCCTTTAAATAGCCTTTTGTGTAAAAACCTTTATACAGATTAACTATTGAGCTCATCTTATATGAATATTCTTTTAAAGTATCATAAAACAGTTCACTATTGTAATCTTTACCAATAATTACTGAAAGCATTATCATTTCCTTATTTCCACGAGCCCAACAGCTGGTGATTTCAAAATATAAATTTGTTAATTTTAAATCTTCATCAATCAAAGATACTTCGAAAAATTTGTCGGTCATATCTAAGTCAAAAAAACCAAGCATTTTCTTACTAACTTTATCAGAAATTGAATCCGGATAAGAAAAGAAAATTTCTGGCCCAACTACAGAATTAAAATATAATAAAACTAATTGCATTATTTAAAATTTACCAAAAATTATTGCTTATTTTATAATTTTAGATATTTATTCTTTTATATTTTTATTTTATTTAGAAATTCTCCTTTAACCAATCTTCAAATTTAATCTTTCTTAATTGTTCTGCCCATAAACCTTTAATGTTGGACTCTTTTGGAAGTAAATTTTCTTTTTTAAGTAGATTATATAACTTTTCTATAGCTTTTTCAATTAAGATTTCAAATAAAGGAGTTTTTTCCTCAATATATCCTAATTTCTCTTGAATCTCATTTTTTAATTGAGCAATAATCTTAATCCAATTTTCTGCAAATACTACAATATATTTTTCTATTGATTCTAACTCTTCGATTGAAAATATAGGTATTACTAATTCGTATTTATCTTTAACAGTTTTAATCAGGTTATACCACTCTAAATTTAGCAGATGATTTTCAATAGTCTCTTTTGTCCATTGGTATGAAATAGTGCAATCATATTCTTTTTCTGTAATAATTAATG
>Ga0209427_10006824_pt1 | contig 12980 bp, 14 predicted proteins | sample DeeMarSWOR136_30_FD_187465 | JGI IMG/M metagenome (GOLD analysis project Ga0209427, IMG submission 187465) | Marine sediment microbial communities from White Oak River estuary, North Carolina - WOR-1-36_30 (SPAdes) (version 2) | ecosystem: Environmental > Aquatic > Marine > Intertidal zone >... | reverse complement strand
CAATAGTGCACCCCGGATTGTAACAGTCATCCTGATCGTCAGGTACTCCATCTCTGTCTTCATCTTCTTGTACAACATAGTATTCACATGAATCAGAGTCTGATCCGAATTCTGAGGTAGCAGTAGCGTGAATGACCCTTCTTCCATAGCCGTAATCTTTAATAGTCCATCCTCTGGAGCCGTGGCCTGCTCCTGCAATGATTCCCTGCGTGGTCAATTTTCGTATCTTTCCATCAGGCTCTTCCTCATAAATAGTAATAGTACAACTGTGGGAAGCTTCCCAGTGCACCTTGAGCATCTCTCCAAGGTGGTATTCTGCACCGCACCCCCTTTCTATCCAGACGGTCAGCGTAAGTGTTTGAGCCGGAACCTGTGTAATAGACTGTGAACAAAGGACGAGAAAGACTACCATTGCTATCGCTCTTTTCATAGTGATGTCTTGAAATCAACCTATATAACCTTTTCGACTTTTTGACTATTAGTGATACAGCATTCACATACAATCTGTGAGAAAGCCACATTATACCCCTTATTCTTATAAGGCTCAACCGCACACACAGAATATGCTGGATAACCTCTTCTTTCCCAAGACTGTTGCAGTCATAGGCGCTTCTCAAAAGCCTGGCAGTCTCGGTTATTATGTCATGCAGAACAACATCCATTTGAACCCTGTATTGTACCCTGTCCACCCCAAGTACAAAACTGTTTTAGGTGTAAAAACGTATACATCTATTCTGGATGTTCCAGAAAACATTGATGTAGCTATCTCTGTAGTGGGCCCTGACAATACATTAAAAATTACTGAAGAATGTGCTTCAGCCCACGTTAAATTTCTGATTATTATAACTTCCCGATTTGGCGAAGCAGCCCGCTTCAAAGAAGGAAAACTGCTCGAACAGAAGATTTCGAAGATTTCTGAAAAGTCTGGCACGAGAATTGTGGGGCCCAATTGCATTGGCGTGTTGAACCTTCCCTATATAAACTCCACGTTTGCTCCAGAGTATAACCTTTCTGCATTAAGAGGCCTTCCCATCCCTCCTCGAGGGAACATCAACATTATTTCTGAATCTGGTTCAATCTCCGGGTTAGTCACTGCCTGGTTGGTAGAACAGGGGCTGGGCCTGAACAAGCTGGTCAACTACGGGAATGGTATCGATTTGAGAGCAGCAGATTTCATGGAGTATTTCAAAAATGATGAAGACTGCACTGTGGTGGGTGTCTATGTGGAAGGAATCAAAAACGGTAGACACTTTATTGAAGCGTGTAGAACTGTGAATACAAAAAAACCGCTCATCATCTTAAAACCTAAAAGCACCTTAGCCAGCAGAGCTGCTCAGTCCCACACAGGGAGCGTTCTTACCAATGATGCTCTCTTTGATGCAGCTCTAAAACAGGTACACGTCCAGAGAGTCAGAACATACCCTCAGTTGCGTTCTGCCGTAAAGACCCATTCTTTGCTACCTGATGATTACCTGAAAAGAGACCATTTCTTCTGTGCAGGTATAACAAATGCAGGAGGACTCAAAGTCTTGCTGGCAGAGTCTCTGAGACAGAATCAGGTCCCCGAATCTGCACTTTCTCACTTCTCTCTGGAACTGGTAAACACCCTGGAGCGTATACTCCCTGAGCACGTGACCATTGCCAACCCGCTGGATGTTGCAGGCGATGCATCCTCAGACGTATACATTAATGTGCTGAAAACCTTGCTGGAACAGGAAAATGTTGACTGTATCTTGAGTATTCCCACGTTTGAGCCAGGGTACCTGTGCGAAACTCTGGTAAAAGATACACTCACCTTAATGACCACCTACGAAAAACCTATTTTAGTGACCTGTACAGGAGGTAGATTAGCCTCACTGTACAAAGAAAAATTCCAGAAATTACACATTCCCACGTACCAGACGCCAGAAGATATGGCTTTTGCCTACCAGATTCTGAGAAAACGGCACCAATATATTACTGGCCTTCCCTCAGGTTCTTGATAATTTTCTGCAGCTCTTCAATCAATTCTTTCTTGTCATCCAGCTCCTTCTGTAACTGCGTAACCTGAGTTTCTAAACTTGCATTGTCCTCTTTTAGTGTGGAAACCTCAGATTCCAATTCATCAAGTTTAGCATATAATTCTGTCTCTAAGGCTGCACGGGCATCCTGTTCCACTTCCAGGTTAGACTGCAGCGATCTGTTCTCCTTGGTCAGCCGGTCATACTCAGTTGCAAAGTAGGCCAGCCCTGCTGCAGACAAAATCAGCAAGACAGAGAGTAATGCTAGAGCCCATCCCCAGCTTTTGCCTTTCTCCTTGTCGTAGTGTCTTCTCCATTCGTCCCGTTCTATCTTGGTCTCTACTAGTTGTTTTTCCAAGAGAAAATTGTCCTCTTCGTAGCGTTTTGCAATTCTTTCCCATCGATCTGCAAGTTCAAAAGTCTCTTCCATGGATACCCTTGCGATTCCACTATTTAAAGTTTTATGTTTTTTAGCGCCACCACCCCTGCGCAGGAGTTGCACAGGTAGTACTCCTGTGTCCAGCAGTCTTCGCATGCCCATTTTCCGCAGACTGTGCACTGCTTCAACCCTGATATGGAATGGGAAGTACTGCACAGATCACAGATATATCTGGAAAAGGTCAGTGCATCCTTTTCAGGTGGAGCACCCTGCTTCCTTACTACCTGTATCTCACGCTTTAACTGGGTGTACAGATCAGGTTTTTCTTTTTCTCCCTTTTCCTGCTTTGGCCAGTTCCGTTTCAAGGGCATCCAGTCTTTCCTCCAGGTTGTTCAGCGTTTTCTTCATTTCGGTTTCGAAGGATTTCATTTCCGCTACCCGGATTTCATCCTGATCCAGTACAGAAGATTTCTCTCTCTTGAACCTGCCAAGTTTTGGCCTGGTAACTAGAGACCATTCTCTGACTAAATCTTCAAATCGCTGATCCAGATACTCATCGATACGGCTTTCAATGGGGCGTGTTACTTCAACTCTCCCTGCTGTATCTTTTAACAGGAAATAGAGCACGAAAAAGAGGATAACCACGATGATTAACAGAAGAAGGGCTTCAGCTGCAGTCATGGGAGACCCTCCTTGACCTTTTTCAGGCGATCTTCTAATTCTGAAAGTTTTTCAAAAGCGTACGTCTCGAATTCTGCCAGGGGATCGATCTCCTTCTCCAAAGCACTGATTCTCCTCTTCAAATCAGTCGTATCTTTCTTGAGAGCAAGCTGCCATTCCTCAATCAAGATCTCCATGTTTCTATCCATGTATTGGTCGATGTAGTCATCAACGAGTCTCATCAGATCCCTCCTTCAATCCCTCTTCTATCTCTCTTATACCAGCTTCCAGGCTGGCAGCTCTCTGTCCAATGTCAGATTTCTTCTGGTACAGCCTGTCAATATCTACAGTTACCTTGTCCACTCTTTTTTCCAGATCACGCAGCTCAAAATCTGTTAAAAGCTGCCATTCCTCAACAATCTCCTCAAAGTGCAGATCTAAGTACCTGTCCAGTGACCTGGTTAGTGTGGGAATTCTCTGTTCAACAGACTGCGCAAACTCAGAGACACTCCTCAAATAGGGAGAAACACCTCTGTATCTCTCTCTCACAGGGTACATGGTTTCACCTTATTTTTTTCTCTTCTTTCTTGATCTTCTCCAGGAGTTTTTCCAGTTTACCCAATTTCACGTAGTTTTCCAGCCGTTTCAAACGGGATTCTACCATTTTCTCCTTGGCAAAGAGGTCAGTCCCCAGTGCAAAGTTTTCTTCTTCAATCTCTTTTATAGATTTCATCTGCTCTGGAGTCAGCCGGGTAAAAGGATACCCTCTGGAGAGCATGTCCTGTTGCAGCAATTTGAGTTTTTCTCTATCCATTTCCAGTTCCAGCTTCCGAGTGCCTGTTCTCATCAGGCGGATCTCCCGCAGAATCATGTACAAGAAGAACAACACGATAATAACTACCCCAATAGTAATCAGTTCTTCTCTGGTAAGTACCAGATTCAGAGCCATGCTAACCCTCCAGCAATTCTGCACAGCGACGGAGGCTTTCTTCCTTTCCTACCAGAAAGACAATATCTCCTCTTACCAGTCTGGTGTCTCCTTTGGGGATGATGATCTCTTTGTTTCTCTGGACAGCTGAAATGACCACTTCCTGAGGCAACTCCAGTTCTTTTACTAACTTGTCAGCAACCAATTCAGAGGTCACTGTAGCTATCTGGATGTTTCCCTTAGACCCTTCCAGTACTTTCTTCAGCTTTGCTTCTTCATCAGGTCTCAACCGGTTTACTACAGCATCAGCTGCTTTGGACAGTCTGTCCTTTAAGGGAAGTTCTTCTGCAATCTTTGCGTAAGCCTCTTTGGCAGCATCTTCCACCCGTTCAGTGACAGGGGTAACTTCTTCTTTGATTCTGGACACTGTTTCCCTGGTAGCACCTTCAATTCTTTCTGTAACGGGAGCAGCTTCTTCAACAATCCTTCCATAAGCTTTGGCTGCCCCTGCTTTTGCTTCCCCAGCTTCTCTTTTCACTGTCTCTCCCACTTTTTCAATTCCTTCAGAAACACGTTCAGCCGCTTCCCCAGCTTCTCTTTTCACTGTCTCTCCTACTCTTTCAATTCGTTCAGCCGCTTCCCCAGCTTCTCTTTTCACTGTCTCTCCTACTCTTTCAATTCGTTCAGCAGCCTCCTCAACTGTCTCTTTCATCTTTTCAGAAACTGGAGGCTTTCTCCTGATGACCACAGTGTCTTCTTCATTCATTCCAAGGGCATCCAAATCATCTGCACCCAATCGGATATAACCTTCTTCTACCATCAAATCTGCAAACAGTGTAACAGTTATACTCTTGTTTTGAACTTCATTGACAATTTCCAGTTTGGATTCTTCTTGTACGCCAAGTTCTGAGAGCATCGATGTGTGCAAGCGAGCCCGTCCACGACCTGGAACCGCCCTTTTTCGAATCTTTAACCTGACTTCATCCATGATAGGTGGATATTTTCAATTCTTAAATACCTTTGTATATTTATAGTCATACAGTACCTGTGGTATAAAAGATAGTGCTGTGAGTGTACGAAGAAATGACTCACAAAAATGATTGCAGCAGCCAAAAAGTTTAAGTGAATAAGTCAAAGAAGACACCGGGGAACAGGGTAAGTCGTGGTACAATTCTGGATACCCTACCTCGTAACTATACCAGGTGAGAACCATGAATAATCATTTTCGAGCAGAATACTTGAAAGATGTACTCTCTAGATTCCACAGATTAAAAGAATTAGGAGATCGTGCAATCGATCAAGTTTCTGACGAGCAGTTCTTTACAACACTCAATTCCGAAGATAACAGTATTGCAATAATTGCAAAGCACATGGCAGGGAATATGCGCTCACGATGGACCAGATTTCTCGAATCAGACGGGGAGAAACCTGATCGGCACAGAGATAGAGAGTTTGAAATCGATCTAAAAACCACACGATCTACTATTATAAAAGATTGGGAAACAGGATGGAGCCTGCTCTTTACAGCAGTAAAAGCATTGGACCCACAGGATATGGATGTAAAAGTGAGAATCCGGGGTAACCAATACACAGTGTTAGAAGCTCTCAACCGCCAGCTCATCCATTATGCACTCCATATAGGACAGATTATCATGTTGGCGAAGCATTTTGCATCAGATACCTGGAAGACCCTAAGCATTCCACGGGGACAATCTGAGGAATACAACAGGAGGATGCGTGAACAATAACCCCATCTTGTCCAGATGTGTATTATTGCAGGTTGCAATTAATTCTTGAATATCTCATTCAGATTGTGTTTCAACCAAAAAAGGGGGTTACAGAGAAAGCACATCCAGTAAAAACTATTTTAAAATAATTCGTTTTTTCGTGACCTGATCAGGCAAAAATCAAACTATTTATGATCAACGATACAAATGGGAGAAACACTGTAGAGATCAGTTTGATTATGGTATCTATCTTAAACGGCCATTCAACCATGGATGATATCTTATTGGATACATCCAGAAGTAAATGTGTATGCACCACATCTTCTAAGCTCATTTTTCCTTCTATTGAAGTTAAAGAGATTTTATCCAAAATATTATCTACTTTTTCTTTCTTTTCCTGCCTTAACTTCTTGTGTATGGGCCACAATGGGTAGAAGAATCCAAATAATATTAACACTACCACTACCGCGACCACTATCACCTTGATCAGCAACACATGGAGCTCCTGATTGATGTGCCACATCACTGCAAAGGGGACTGCCACACCAAGTGTAACACCTAGATAGGTTGATGAAAGAATTATTTTCCCAAAGATTTCTGTTCCACCCATTTCTTTCAATGGATCTACTTTTAAAGGTGTATGTCTCGCAACTAATCCAACTAATGCTGTTGTCCCCATGATGAACCATGCAAGGTTTCCTGCAATGAAGTAAATCAAAAACCACCAGGGAGTACTCATTACAGCTGCCCCACGACTGGTGTAGTACACTGGAAACCCAGTATAAGGAGATTCGTACGCAGTGGTATTTACGTTCAAGACAGTATATATGTGCCACATCGAATAGATGAAAACGGAAATGAGACCACATACTGTGGGTTGCTTGAACCGTCGATACGGGTGTCCGAATATGAATCCACTGAGGGTTTCCTCGTACTGTTTACCCTGATCACTTTTTTTGTATCTTTCAGAAAGTAAAAGAGGCATTCTTTCCATTTCCAATGTTTTTCTGAGCATTCTGCAGTGTTTTTTTAATAAAATGAGTGCCAGAGTGAACAAGAAAAGAAGAGATGGAAACATGAAGTCGTGAAGTAATTTGGAAAACCCTCCAAATGCTGTAATTGGAATCACATAAAACAATACATAGAAAACGAAAACTAATAAAAAACAATTAAAGGGGTATTTCACTCCAAAAAAACGAGAAATCCAATCTAAAATATCTTCTAGAAGAAATCTTTTCTCCACTGGTGTATCACTCTTTTTTACACTTAAATAATAATTTAAATCTGGTGAATATCTCGTATTGCCCTGATCATATGGAAACAATCCTACATTAAAGGTACGACCACAGCTTTTACAGGCAATTGAACCTTCTCTTGCTTTTTTTGGAAGCTTTATTTGCCAGAATTTCCAGAAAGGCGATGGTGTTACAGGGAATTCATCTGAATAGAGTACAATAGGTGGATGTGTGTTAGTTGTCCTGTAACCTTCATTGATTTCCAATTGGGTTTTACTGGAGCAATAAGGACAGTATACGGAGGTTCTCTCAGGTGGGGGCGGATTGTGCGATTCATTCATTGGAAAGCACCTTTTTTGATATATTTTAGCTTGAGGGGGAACAGGTTGTATCTATTTTGATGAGCTTTTTGAATGGTTCAACTTAAAGGTTCCGGCATAGTCCAGTGTATACTACATCTATGATAATACAAGTGAGAGCAAAAACAACAAGAATAACAATCCAATCAAAACAACAGACGTTCTCACAATGAGTCGTTTTGCTGCCCTCCTCTTGTAATACCTTCTGGGCCCAATGTTTAAAATTAATGTAGCAGCCAGCCCACCAGCCATCAACCCTAAAACATTTTCAAGGGTCAAAACTAAAGGAGTTCCCACTTCTCCACGGTACAAAACGAGGGAAATCCCTGTTACCACTGCAGGTGGCAAGAGAGCAGCTGCTATAGCTACCCCTGCAATACTTTCAGGAATATCTCTGGTCAAAGCGACAACAGCAGCAAATCCTAAGAGTATGGCCATCACCATGTAGATGAAGTTTGAGTCCATTCGTGCACGGATTTCTGGTGTGAGAGAAAGATCAGTAACCTGTGAAATTAATACAGTAGCAATAACTGAGAAAATAATTACCATCATCAGCAAAACACTCAAGTTTAAAATACTTTTTAGAACCCTTCTGGGATTACCCACAGCAGCATGTATGGCAAAAGCGGAAATAGGGCCCAATAACGGTGATAAAAGCATGGCTCCAATGATGATGGGGATGTTATTCATGAACAATCCAGTTAAGGCGATCATACCTGCAATAGATGTGAGAACAATCTTGGTCGCATCTAGGCGTAAATAGGGTCTGGTAGAATCTATTAACTCTTCTACAGGGGTTTTCTCTTCTACATCAGTCTTTTCTGCAGTACGCAGCAGCGCAGAGGATATGACGAACTCAGGTTCAGAAACTTCGATGACACTTTTTCTGTATCGGAGATCAATAGCGTCTCTGAGTTTTCTTATGATGCTGTCGAGCTCTTCATCATGGAGGTAGATGATGACTCTTACAAGATCATTCCCTTCTTCTAAGAAATAGTATGCCTTTTTGAGCACTGATTTCATGTCTTCAAGCTCTTCTTTTCGGGTTGTCACAATGACCTTCTTCATTGGGTTTCTTTGGTAGCACTGCTTATAAAATAATGTGATTAGTGGTAACTGGTTAGCATTGGACAAGTTGAATGACTGGATGAATGCTCAGTAGTGATAGGGAGTCCTTTCAAGGGTATCAACCCTTTGACATAGAGAATACATGCAGTAGTGATTTTTTCTCTCAGTTATGATCTCTGATCTATTTCATCTGCCATCTTCTCACCCTCCTTCATGAACTTCAGGTTTACGGCCACGGAGGATTCTCTATAACTCCTAGTTCTGTCAATCCCTGGTGAGTGATGAACCACTTTTGATGGTTTGATACTTCCTCTGACTGTATGAATCTGAAAAAAGCAAGTCCTCTGAGAGCAGTATCCACTTCTTCTGCAGGTATTTCTAAATTCTTTGCAGCTTCTTTGCAGATCTCTTGCGTTGTAAGTCCCTTTCTGTGTTTTTCAAGTAGTTTTAAGATCTCCTCCTGGTCTGGCTTTAGTATTGGATCTGCCATTCTATCCCCTCGGAGATATTTTGACACTGATCTCTGGTACTGTATACCTTTTGCAGATCTGTAGAACACTTCTTCAGTACATTCAGGACAGGTATATCCAAGCTAGTCAATCTAGCTATATCCTTTTTTATCCCCTTTATTCCAGAAAGTTTGTGGAATACAATCTTTTTCATATAAATACCTCCTTTGCATCTTTCATCTTCCCCAGAACTTTAGAGCAGCCTTGCGGGACTTCTGCACAATGAAGAAGGTGAAAGATACGTGCTGAATACTAAAACAGCCTTTGGTCGATCAAACCTGATCTTTTGCAGTCCTGCAGGCAGATTCTCTATTCCCTAAAAGGAGATCAAAGGAAGGGCCTCATCTTCATCCGTTTTGAAATACATCTTTCTTTCACAGGGCATAACCAGAGACAAATAATCTCCCTTCAACCTCCTGTGAGCAGAGTGATTCGACCCACGAACCTGATACAGGATGAGTCTTGCTGTATTACCACACCAGACCTCACATGACCTGGTGTTTGCGATTCTCGTAATAAGAGAACCTTACATGTATGCCGATAGATTCTTATAGAATGTTCATAAGATTTACTAATGCTAAATTTAGACAAAATACACACCAACCCAGAAAAACTAGAAACCCTCTACAAATTTCATCTTGCTTTAGGAAATGACCCCAAAATTTCTGTGAAAAAACTTCATGAATCTTACAGTCATTTTAGTTCCCGTCAAAGTTCTATAACTCTATTCAATTACTGCAAAGAGAAAGAAATTATCATAGGACCATTCCTTTACTGCAACTTTGGGCTCTCAGTAATTTTTCTTAAAAGATGCAGATCACCATTGAAATTCTTAGATAAATTCAGAACAGGAAATAATCCCTATATCTACCGTGCCACTGCTCTTTGTGGAGATTATAGTTTTATGATTTTCTCCCCGGGTAAGAATAAAATTCAGTATGCTGAATCTATAACTCCATCCTTCCCAGGTCAGAAAAGTATACCTGATTTAACCTTTATTTTTGATGAAAAATGCAATCTGCCTGTTGATCTTTATCCAGATGGATGGAATGGACTAGATTGGAAAACCTTTCATTGCATGCGAGATCCAGCCATTCCATTTTACAAAGTAGGGAGCAAATTAAAAGTTTCCTGGATGACAGTAAAGAGACATTATGAAAAAATCCTGCATGACTGCAAAGTTATGGTTGCTTTTTTCCCACTCGGTCAACGTGGATACGATCAAATTCTCTTTGTATTTCAAACAGATTATGAAGGTTCTCTTCGAAATTCATTACAGCAATTGGATCGTACTTCTTATCTTTGGAAATCTAAAGATGAGATTATTCTAACAGTATTCACCAAGTTCTATAATGAAACTTGTGAAAAATTTAAAGAAATGGAAGAAAATGGATTGATACGCAATTTACGCATATCAACCCCGATTAGACATCACGTTTCTGCGCTGCCTTGATAATGTTATCCTGGAATTGGTGGCCCTATTCCAGACCCATCACCATCGCAGGGTTGAACACTATCTAAGGGTTCGAATGGCCATCCTTTCAGTTTCATGTTGATCACCTCATACTGTTATGCGAAATTTGCAGTATAGACTTTTTGCATGCGGTTTGTGTGCATTTCTTCCAGTATCAAAATTCTGAATTCGGTGGATAATTAAAATCATTTCTTGTAATAGATCTTGGAAACTATGGGTTAGTAACCCATGACACTTTTGAAATACTATGAAAAGTGAATGTGCAAAAATTTTAAGAAGTCTTGAAAATACTATTGGGATGTTATTAATTTTTTGCACATGAATCTGAAAGAAAAGCAGAGATTTTCCAGTCTTGAAAGGGCTAATCGTAACTACATGTCTGATAATACCAAACTCTTAAAAGTCTGTGCAAGTATATCAAACTCATCCAGAGATTGAACACACAGTAATACCAAATAAAATCTGGATAAAAAGACAAAGTAAAAGAAAGAGGGATAGTATGGCTGTCCGTTATCACGTATTGTTCGAACCCAAAAATGGTGAAATTTCAGTAACCCGCACATTTAACAGTACTACAGACACAAGTAGTATTCCAACAGAAGAAATCTCACAAATAGAAAAAATGTGTGAACATTTTAACTGGAGTCAATCTGATGTATCTTTGAAAATTGGTGAAGCCCTGTACACTATAGTAAATGGAGACAACACGTTATTAGAGAGTGCCATAGCCAAAGCTGATGCCCAAGGTGAACCCTTACAGTTGTTCATAGAGGGTTCTGCACCTGATTTACCTTTTGAGTTACTGTATAAATCTCAATTTATTGTACCTTCAAAAATTCATATAATACGTCATGTCACTGATTATGGTCATGAAAGAAAAGTGAACCCTGAAAAACGTCCTCTAAAAGTTTTATTCATGGCCTGTTCACCTCAGGATGTTTCACCAGTTTTAGACTATGAAAAAGAGGAAGAAACTATCCTCGATGTAACCAAGAATTTGCCTGTAGATATTGATGTGGAAGATACAGGTTCTTTAGAAGGGTTAAAAGACCGGCTTTCCCATTCTTATGATGTTGTCCACATTTCTGGCCATGCTGACATTGATGAAGAGGGTACACCCATTTTTTTGATGGAAGATGAAACAGGGCACCCAGTGCCAGTGACACCATTAGACCTCTGGGATGTGTTAAAACGGAATCCACCCCGGCTACTCTTTCTTTCTGGGTGCCGCACAGGTCAGACTCCACCCCATGAAGCTGCTGTCTCTTTTGCTCATGAATTAGTCTTGAAACACAGTTCTACCGTTCTAGGGTGGGGGTTACCAGTTTCAGATCCGGGTGCAAGGATGGCTGCTGCCAGTTTATTTTTTGAGTTAAGCAGGGGTAAATCCATTCTTGATGCTGTGTTCTCTGCTCGTCAGGAGTTGTATAATAAGAAATGGCCAGACTGGTCTTTGCTGCGTCTGTTCTCGGATGGAACACCCTTGGATGTTCCTTTAGTGGAAGAAGGCCAAGAATTAAAAGTAAAGACACGGGATATTCAATATGCATACTTACAGAATAGTCAGGTAAAGGTCTTAGAGAAGGGGTTTATTGGAAGGAGAAGACAGATCCAAAAAGGGATTGGTAGTTTGAAGAAGGATAAGCAAAAGGTGGGATTGCTCATACATGGAACTGGTGGCCTTGGGAAGAGCTGCCTAGCTGGTAAGTTCTGTGAACGGTTCAAAGATCATACACTGGTGATTGTTCATGGAGATTTAAATGCTGTCACCTTTTTAGAAGCAGCAAAGAATGCCTTTATACAGAAAAGAGATGATACAGGGTTAAAAATACTAGAAGAAAAAGAAGAAATGCCTGATAAAATCAGGAAATTGTGTTTATCTACATTTCAAAAGGGAAAGTATCTCATTTTATTGGATGATTTTGAGAAAAATCTTGAGGGATATGAACAGGGTACTCCTGTAGTTTCTGGTAAAGCTGCACCTATATTAGGATCGCTGTTATTGTGCTTGCCTTTGGCTGTCAAGATGAGTCAGTTGATCATCACCAGCCGGTACACATTCCCTTTTACAGTGCAGGAAAGGGACCTCGTCACAGAGAGGCTGGAACCAATTGGATTGACCAGCTTCCGGGGTGCTGATGAGAGAAAGAAGGTTGCTGAATTAAAAGAGATTGCTGCTTATGAGGATACAGTAACTCGTCAAAAGTTGATTGAAGCAGGACGTGGAAATCCAAGATTGATGGAGGCTTTAAATTCCTTACTAAAAGTGGAAGAAGATGTGGATGTTGAAGTTTTGTTAGAGATGGTTAAAGGTGAACAGGAAGAATTTGTCCAGGAATTGATCTTGAAAGAGATTTTAAAAAGTCAATCACAGGATTTTCAAGAGGTTATGCAGTGTACATCTGTATATGGATTGCCTGTGTCAAAGAAAGGTGTTGAAATCGTATGTGAAGGGATAAAAAATTGGGAATCCTTTGTGGATTCAGGTGTTCAATTAAGTTTGATAGAAAAGGGGAAAGACAAAGTGGCCTACTACTGGGTGACTCCTTTGCTGCGGGAAGCAATATTTGAGAAACTTTCAGAGGATGAGCAGATGAGGTGTCATGAAGCTGCTGTAAAGCATTATCAGGCAATTGTGTCT
>Ga0209427_10006823_pt1 | contig 12980 bp, 11 predicted proteins | sample DeeMarSWOR136_30_FD_187465 | JGI IMG/M metagenome (GOLD analysis project Ga0209427, IMG submission 187465) | Marine sediment microbial communities from White Oak River estuary, North Carolina - WOR-1-36_30 (SPAdes) (version 2) | ecosystem: Environmental > Aquatic > Marine > Intertidal zone >... | reverse complement strand
TCGGGTTTCTCACCTGACCTGTAACAAACACCTTGAAACTGTTGGCCTCCATCAACACGACAGTGACAATGGGATTGTCGATGAAAGTTTTTAACTTCTCGGTCAAACTATCCCTCAGTTGGAGAGGGGTTAGCCCTGACGCCTGCACATCATTAATAAGCGGGAGTGAAATCATGCCGTCTGATCTGACCGGGACTGTCATCGTGAGGGCTTCTTCTTTCCAGACTCGGATGTGAAGAACATCCTCGGGGCCGATCACATAATTTGGATTATCAACGGGCTTATCAGTGGCTCCTTGCTTTTCTTGAGACAAAGAGAAAGAAACCGACAAAAGAAGAACAATGATTGTTTTTATTCCCATTGAAAATACTTTTCTCATCTTTCCTCTCGGCTTTAAAGGATTCTCATTTGCATTAATGGTTGGTTTGTGTCTTCTGATCCGAATCCCCTCGTGTTATCAATATCCTCTCCCAGTTCATATTCTCAGTATTTTGCCTTGGTGGATTAAGAATCCCTGGGAAAGTTCTTCTTCCGAGACCTTATTAACAAAGCTGATCGTACTTACCCCATTCTTGGGAAAACAGAAACGGCGAACGGTAACCTGATGGCGTACCCCCATGCTCGAATGCCTGCATGCAGAAGAAGTGATAAGAGCTCGCTTTGTAATAAATTAAACATAATAAAAACAGGAGTGGTATGTCAAGCAAATCAACCACAGCAAATGAACTACAAGGGATGAAGAATGTTCTTGGAGGAATAGTGCAGAGGACGATTATCAAAAGAACTCTTTCATGATGGTGGAGATCGGTCAGCCAACGGTTGCAGGAAGCAGTCTTCAGAAAAGAGGCTTGCGGACTTCACAACTATTCTCTTCGCAATAGTAACTATTGTTGACGATTACTAATTCAAAAAGTGACTAAGGGTCTCACACTCAGAAACGGGTCCGTTCCGCCGCCTTTATAATTTTTGATCTCCGATAACCTAATCGACAGTAGGAGGAAGTGAGAGGTTTAAAAGGAGGGATTCTTCCACTTTCTCCTTTTCTGGGCATACATCAAAGCATCCGCCTTAGACAGGAGTTCATCTATTGAAATGGGATATTTAGGATCAAACTGCGTGGTTCCCACACTAATGGATAAGGGATACCGTCGGGACCCCTTGGCATTATGATCTTCTATGTTTTCATACAGACGGGTCACAATTATCTCACCGTTCTCATCGGCAGATTCTGAAAGAACCACAAATTCATCTCCTCCAATCCGAGCAATAATATCCGACTCACGGAAGGTCTCTTTAAGGATGTTGGCAAGGTCGATCAATGCTTGGTCTCCTTCATTGTGTCCATGGTGGTCGTTGATCCATTTTAAATTATCCATGTCGATAAAAAGGAGTAACAACTTCTCCTTTTTCCGAACGGATAGCTTCAAATACTGCTCTGCTAGAACGAAAAATCTTCGCCGATTATACAGGCCTGTAAGCTCGTCTATAAGGGAAAGAGCCAACAACGCTTCCTCTCCCTTATGGTCACGCATCATTTTATCAAATCGAATAAGAAATTCAGAAATAGAGAATGGCTTTTCAATAAATTCCCGTGCACCTGCAGCAATGGCAGTTTCTGCTGAATATTCCTCAGTATACCCTGTCATGACCATAACAGGAAGGTTCTCATAATGTTTTGAGAGTTCTTTGGTAAGGGCAATCCCGTCCATTTCGGGCATGACAATATCAGCAATTAAGGCATCGTATTTGGACTTCATCATCTTATCCAATGCCTCAAGACCGTTACTTGCGGTTACGCATTGATGTCCTTTTGATGACAACAGAGACGCAATTAACTTTCTCATTGGTTCTTCATCATCTACCACAAGAATTTTGTAATGAGTGGATTGCATATGTAGGGTTCCTAGTTTGTTCAAATTTCAAATTTCGGTAAGAGGGACATTTCTCATGGTTGGTATCATTATTTTCCTAAGAAGTCAAGAAAAGGCCATCGCTTTCCGTCCGACGATTGCTCGTGGTTTGGCTTTATCAGCGATCTTTATTTAAGTATGTTCATGTGATTCAGTTAACAAGCAACTTCGGTGCCAAAAGGAACTAGATATGCAAAGTAATTGATTTTTATGGATTTTTTTAAAAATTGGAATTTTAGGAGGGGACAAAAATGAGACCTTTTTTGTCTCAAATGGCGATTATTTAATGATTATCGTCAGCTTAGCGGGTCGTAGGCGATTTCGATATAAACTTCTTTCTTAATTCTGAATGAGGGTTTAGAACCAGATATTCAATCTGTGCTTCATCTATTTCTACTTGAATGAAAAAGATATCTTTGGCTTCTTCATTATCAACTATGATCTTTCTTCCCCAATTCAAGATTGATTCTTTAGTAATTCTTTCCTTATTTTTTCTTTTCTCTGGTAGGATCCAAATGAAATGGGCTTTCCCTTTTCCGTCACGTCGGTAGAAATCATAAGTTATCATATACTTGACACTCGATATTATTAAATATCGGATTTACTTTTTAAACTTCTTCGAATAATAAATTCAAATAATCTTGAGGCCAAATAGCGTCAACTTTTCTAAACTTCAGTTCATGATCTATTCAATGCATGTGAGTGAGTCAAATACTCAAAAAAGGGGATGTCAAAATATGGGGCTTTGATTCAAATCCAACCTAAGCGTACCTCCTCGAAGTAAATACTTTATTCGCAGTATGATAAAAAAATTAGGGCTCAGATTGGGTCTTGACATCTCATAGAAATTTTTAAATAATTTAGAAGTGTTGAGATCTCTCCAGTAATCCGGTAAATCCGACAACCTGGCTTCTAAACTCAAGGAAATTGGGTTTATTCTCAAATGCACAAAATCAGATGACAATGGGAGAGTATCAAGGGGTGTCTCCTAATGTACCTTGACTTTTATGGCTTCCAGGAAAAGCCTTTTAGCCTGACCCCCGACCCTCGCTTTCTCTTCCTGAGCAAGAACCACAAGGAAGCCTTTGCACACCTTCTGTACGGTATTAATAATCGTGCGGGATTCATTGCCCTCACGGGAGAGGTGGGATCGGGGAAAACAACGGTCTTGCGTGCACTCCTTAACCAGCTTGATGCAGATCATCACTGTACGGCTTTGATCTTCAATCCCTGCCTTTCGCCACCTGAGCTTATTCAAAACATAAACAGGGAATTCGGTATTCCAACCAATACCTCCAGCAGCTCGAGCCTCTTGGATGGCCTTAATCCATTTCTTCTCCAGCAGAATGCCGAAGGCCGCACCGTCGTCCTTGTCATAGATGAAGCCCAAGATCTGCAAGCACCGGTGCTCGAACAGATCCGCCTGATCTCGAACCTGGAGACAGAGAGGGACAAACTCATACAGATCGTTCTGTCCGGACAGCCCGAGCTCGTGCAGATTCTGAAGAGAAAAGAAATGCAGCAGCTCAGCCAGCGAATCACCGTGCGATACCATCTGCAGCCTATGGACTTCCAGGACACCGTCGCTTACATCAACCACCGACTCGAAGTGGCAGGAAGAAGAGGGGGGGCCATCTTTTCCGGGGGTGCCCTGAAGTTGATATACAGGTATTCAAAAGGGCTTCCGAGACTCATTAATGCAGTCTGTGACAGAGCGCTCCTGGCTGGCTACACAAGAGACACGGTAAGGATAAACTCCCGGATTGCTAAAGCAGGGCTCAAGGACATGAGAAAGAATATGGCGCCTTATAGCCAGAAAAGACGTCTCATTCTGATCCCGACAGCTGTCATGCTCGCCGCCCTTTTTGCGGCGGGCATCTATTTTAAGGGACATGACTTTATCTACCAGTTCATCGCTTCGAAGCAAATTAAGGCACTGGTGGAGCAGACGATAGGAGACCCGGCCGTCACTGGTGAAGAACTCTCCCGTGCCATGGCGGCTGAATTCGGGGAAGTCCCGGAATCAGAAAGTGCCCGAAGGGCTTTTAATATTTTGGCTGGCTTGTGGAATAGTCCACTCATCGCCAAAAGTGACAGGTTGAACCAGTTCGATGCAATGGAGCGTGCGGCTCTGGACCGGGGGCTCCGTCTTTATAGATTTTTGGGAAACCTGGGCACCTTGCTTCGCATCGATTATCCGGCAATGCTCAAACTGAGCATGCCAGGCATACTGGGGAAACGCTTCGTTTCGCTGGTGGGAGTGGAAAACGAACAGCTCCTTATTAACCCACCAATTTCAGGGAGGAGATCCATTTCGTTCAGCGAAATGGAAAAGCATTGGTCCGGCGAGGGTTTCCTTCTGTGGAAAGATCCCCTGAATCTTTCGACGGACATATTGTCAGGGTCAAAGGGAGACCACGTCAAACGCCTTCAGGGCCTTCTCAAAGAGGTAGGAGCCTACAGCAAGCCTCCGACGGGTGTTTATGACAGCGATACCCTTTCAGCCGTCAAGGAGTTCCAGGCATCAAAGGGAATCGAGCAGGACGGTATCGTAGGGGGTCAAACACTGATGCTCCTGTATCGTTCTATTGAGCGCTTTAACGTACCTAGACTTACGGGTGGACAAAAATGAGCGTGATACTGGATGCCTTGAAAAAACTCGATCGCGAAAAGTCATCCCGCCGGAGCGGAACGGTCAATATCGCCGTCGAGATTCTCAAGCCTGATTTGGCTCACCCCAGAAAAAGAATCCTGCTCTACTTTGCTGCCGTTTCCCTTGTCACTGCCGCCATCACCTATGCTGTGATGGTGGAATTCGGCTTCCTATCCAAACCGTCGTCTCCAGCGCCTGTGAGTCCTCCTGCACAAAGTCGGCAGGTGGCACCTACAACCCCTGAGTCCGGCTCCCCGTCGAAACCATCGCCTCCAGCGCCTGTGAGCCCCCCAGCAGAAACTCAACAGGCGGCACCTGCGGTCCTTTCCCGTGAACCGGTCCGTGATGTTCAAGACAAGGTCAGCCCGGAGCCCCTGAAAATCCAACCGCCTGCAGAAAGCCAAACTCCTGTAAAAAGTGAACCTCCTGCAAAAAGTGAATCCCCTGCAGAAAGCAAAATCCCTGCAGAAGGCCACCCCCCTGCTAAAAGCGAGAGCCCTGCAACCTCCCTGGAAAAGAAGGAAATAGTAGAGACGGATGTTGCTTCCAGAACCACAAAAAAATCGGCTGAGCACGTGCCAAGAGAATCCGCCACGACTCCGCCATCGCTAAAAGTATCGGGGATCGTCTGGAGGGAAGAACCTTCAGGGCGCCTCGCCGTGGTCAACGGCGTGATCTTACGCGAGGGGTCCGAACTCGGAGGAGTGAAGGTCGAGGAGATTCATCCCACCCGTGTCCGCTTCTCGCACAAAGACCGGCCTTTTGAAATATCTTTAGGATCAAGCTTGGTGATATCAGAATGATGAGTATGGTAAATCGAAAATAGCTTATGCCTAGCTGAAACTCTGAAGTAAACATAGTGAACCAAAACAAACCATCAAATAGCGCATCAAAAGAGTCAAATCTCAAGGCTTGCGAGGGCGTTGTGCTGTGAGGTGAAGAGTGAATCCTCCCAAAATCACTGCGGAAAAATGTACTAATTGTGGAATGTGTGTCTTGGTCTGTCCAAGCTTTGTCATCGATTTGATCGATGAAAAGGCCAGGGTGTCGAGAGAGGAATGGTGTATTGGCTGTGGCCATTGTGAAGCTGTGTGTCCGACCGAGGCCGTGCTCCACGGAGTTACTGTCTTTGAGGGGCATCCGAACCAAGGGGCTAGGCCTGCCGTTTCTCCCGAGGCACTGGAGCTTCTGCTTCGGGAGAGGCGCTCCGTGCGAAACTATACTGAAGATCCGGTTTCCCAAGAGGTGTTGAGGATAGTTCTTGAGGCGGGGAGATATGGGCCGACGGGAACGAATAGCCAGAATGTCCATTACGTGGTCCTGACATCACTTGACCAGATCTCTCAACTGAGAGAGATGACGATCGGCTTTTATGAAAAAGTCTTTTCGAGGGCGCGAGGACGGTTGAGCGGCTTTTTAGTTTCTTTAGTTGCGGGTCGAAAGATATTAGAATATCTCCGTGCGTCTCTTCCCAAGGTGGAGTATGCCTATGAACAGATGAGAACGGGCAAAGACCGTGTCTTCTATCATGCACCGGTTGTGATGCTGGCCCATGCCGAATCCTGGGATACATGCTCTTGCTTTAACTGCTCCGTTGCCCTCTATCATTGTTCTCTCATGGCACACACCCTTGGCCTCGGGTGTTGCTTTAACGGCCTTTTGGTGAACGCAGTCAACCGCAGCCGAAAAATAAAAAGATGGCTCGGTATTCCTGCGGATCACGAATGTTACTCAGCGATGACCCTCGGTTATCAGAATGTGAAATATCAGCGTCTCGTTCATCGTGATCCCCCCAAGGTGAGTTGGCGTTAGAATGGTCGACAGGAGATGATTGAGATGAGATTGCGAGACGGGGAGGAGAAGTCATCTGCGTCGATCGCGGGGACAGAGTATCCATTGGAGGCAAAGCAGTCATTTATCTTCAGGGAACGATCGATATGTAGGAACTAACCGGGCGGCTGAGAAACGTCCCTGCTTTTATTTCCCCTTCTTTTCTAACTCTTTCCTGAGACCTTTCACCTTTTCCCTAAACTCTTGAGTCACAGCATCGGATTGGATGTGATCGGTGATGACATGGGGGGTCATCAGAAGGATAAGTTCTGTCTTTCCGGTGGTATATCCATGAGTTCCGAAAAGGGCTCCGAGGATGGGGATCCGGCTCAAAATAGGAACGCCTGACTTTTGTACATCATTCGATTCTTCGATTAACCCGCCGATAACGATCATTTGACGTTCAAGTACCGAGAGAACGGTTTGCGCCGTCTTTTTAGTGAAAACGGGAATATTGCTAAGGGTTCCAAGAGAGGTACTATCCACCTTGCTATCCTCTATGCTAATCTCAAGGGTTACCAGTCCTCCATCACTGATTCGAGGAGTGACAGTGAGGATAATGCCAACATCTTTATACTCGATCGTTCCCTCGACGACATTGGTGGCCGCCGTTGCCGTCGTGGTATAAGTGGATGTAAGAATAGGTTGGGATCTCCCAATCTGAATTTTCGCCTCCTTGTTGTTCGAGGCAAGGATATTGGGTGAAGAGATCACCTTCAACCGCCCACGTGATGCTGCCGCTTGGATGGCAGCGGAGACCCTGCCACCGAGTTCCACAATAGAGTATCGAATGCCAATCGCGGAGAGGGGTTCGCTAAAGGGATCGGTAGGAGGCCTTGCACCCATAACGATTTCTTGAGCATTGGGGGGATTACTCGTAAGAAACCTCGACCACTCTATTCCAAACTGGGTCGAATCATCAAGGCTAACCTCTGCCAACATAACCTCAATCAACACCTGTTTCGGATAAATGTCGAGTTTCCTAATTGTTTCGAGGATCGCTCTGTAATCCCTCTGGAAGGCCCGGATCACCAAGGCGTTGTTCGTCTCATCCACGACGATATTGATCTCTCCCTCTGGAAGGACTGCAACCTCCTCCTTGGGCGGTGCAGCAGGGGGAGGCGTAGGAGGCTTGACACCCCGGGGAGTTGGTTCGGGGGCTACCACCTTCTCCTTGAATTCTGCCTTCTTCTCTTTCGGTGCTACGAATATCTGGCTCAGGACATCGGCCAGATCCTTTGCCTTCGCGTTCTGGACATAGTAGACGAAGACGCTTAATTTCGTTCCTTCGGCTGGCGTTTTGTCCAGTTCCTTCAGCCACCCCTCCACTCTTTCAAAAATGTTGGGAATGGAACTGATCACCAGGAGGGAGTTGATCCTTGTAATGGGCGTAAAGGTGATCCCGACCCCTCTTCCCGATTTTGTGGAGACCTCTAACGAGGAGAAGATCCGTTCCATCTCCTTGGCAATCTCCGATACATCAGAATTGAGGATCGGATATATCCTGACCTTCATCCCGGCAAAGATGTCAGTATCGAAAAGGGCAATGATGTCGAGGGATTTTTTGACATTCGATGCAAGGTCATTAAGGATAAGAATATTATGGGGAGGATGCTCGATGATATCCGCCCCATCGGAGAGGAAGGGTTTGATCATCTTGGAGACTTCTGCCACTGGGATATAATTTAATATAATGATTTGGGTGGTATAGCTCTCTTCCAGAGGTGGTTTTCCTGGTTCCCTGGTTATCGGGATAGGTAGCTTCTTTGCCTCACCGAAGGGGACGATTTCATAAATATTTCCTTTCTTGACCGCTGTAGCCCCATTCAATTGTAGAATCGATTGGAAGATGGAGAAAACATCCTCTAACGGAATTTGACCAACTGTATGGATATTGACGACCCCTTTCACTCTGGGGTCGATGATATAGGTTATCTTTAATATCTCTGCCATCACCCGGATCACTTCATAGAGGTCAGCATTATCGAAATTGAAGACGACCCCCGGTCCTCTCTGTGGTTCGGGGGGTTTTACCGGACGGGAGGGAGAAGTGGGGGAAGGTGCGGCGGTTGGCGGGGAAGGGGCCGGTCGAGTCGGGGCTGAAACTGCAGGCCCTGTGGCCTGTGCCGGAGGCTCTGCTGGTTTCAAAGGCTTTGGGGCTTCTGCTACTGTGGCAGGGGGGGCCTCCCCTGGCTTGGGGGACGGCGCCATCATCTCTCGGGAGGATTCAGGGATTTCCTTCTTCGGTGGTTTATCACCCGGCTCTGACTTCAATTGCGACTTTGTTCCGGCACAGCTGAAGCCTCCAGCCAGTACGGATAAGATGATTAATCCCAGCCATAACCATCGCATCTTATTCATTCTGAAAGAACTCCTTTCTTCAACCTCTATTGACCTTCAGTTGCTGGGGGTACATAGGGCCTCACAGGCCTCCTCCCCCTCGAGGGGCTCGGATAAGGGGGTAGCGGAGGAGATACCGGTCTTGGTAGCGGCGGTTCGATCAGCCTTTCCCTTGGAGGCGCCACAGGTTTAGGGGCTTCTGCTGCTCTGGGTGCCGGCGCAGGTGCCGGCCCTGGTGGCGGCGCTGGACCTGGAGCGGTCGTCGTTACTTGGGGAGGCTTACTCTCTGTCCTCACGTAGGTTCTTTTCTTTGGTACAGTCGAATCGTAAAGAAGGACTTCATAGGAATCTTCTCCAGTTTCCATCATGATACGATCGGGTAAGATTTTTGACAACTTATAGTCTCCAACCCGGTCTCCTAGTTTTATGGTCATCATCTCCCTCTCCCCTTTTCGAAGGGGCCTGCCCGGATTGACGATCGTGGCAGATTGGTAGTCTTCTTTAATCGTTACCCCGTATAAAATAATTTGAGGCCGCCCCATGGGTTTCGACTGGTCGAGGGTTGGTGTGACAGAGAACTCTTTTCTTTCGGGATTAAAGATATTCTTTTCGGAAATGATAATATAGGAAGCAATGGAAGTAGTGTCTTTTGGACCTCCCATGATGGGTGATCCTTCGGTCTTGGGCTCCCCCCTTTTTGTCCCGCCCTCTTCAAGGAGTCCTTCAACCGGTTGGGTCCATAATTCATAATTCTTGACAGCGAGAAGAAGGACGACGAAGCAGAGCAACAGACAGAAGACACCGTATCGCAATGACATTATCGCTCCTTTCCTTTCTCTTTAGTTTTGCTTCCTTTCATCAGCCCTGAAATGACGAGACTTCCCTGGACATGATTCGGCATCCGGATATTCAAGACAAGAAGGTCCATTTCGGAAATCGTTAATTCTTTTTCTTGGTGCTCGATGTCATAAATGAATTGTCCCAGACCGAGCATGCTGTTGGTAGGATTGAAATCGATCTGAATTGAAACCTTCCTGAAAGAATCGATCTCTTTGGGTTCGAGCATCCTGAAACTCCGGATGCTCACCCCGTTCTTCTCAGACAGCCGTCTTACGATCTCCTGTAAATTGGCTGCTCCGAGTTGAGGTGTCTCCCCCAAGAGGAGCGTTTTCTGAATCCCTTCATACTGTTTCAGAGCCCGATCGAGATCCTCTTCAAACACCTTCCGATTCCCAAGATACTCTTCATATCTCAGAAGGGCCCTCTTCTTTAAAGCGATCTCCTCCTCCGCACTCTTCTTGGCCTCAACGAGAGGAAGGATCCCAAAGGTGTAAGTCAGGATGATCACCGCAATGCCGATGACGGTCCAGAGGACTTTCCTCTGGGAAAACCGCGATCTCTCCAGGAAAGACCATTTCTTCAGGAAGGACCATTTCTCGAGCGAAAACCATTTTTTTGAGGGGAACCATTCCTTCAAGATCCTGACCCCCTTACTTCCAACCTCGCCTTGATTTTAAACCTTTCCCTCTCCTCATCCATACCCCCTCTTCGCGGTCTCTCCTTGGTCACCGGAGCTAAGAATTCGACCTTCTCAAAGAGGGCGGATTGATCAAGAAGGGGAATCAAGTCGGAGGCTGATTCGGCAAATCCGCTGATCTCCAACTCTCTTCCTCTATATTTAAAATTCCAGATCCAAACCGTGCTAGGTAGCAGCTGGGTCAATTCCTTCAGGATCTCTACCTTGCTGACCTCCGTCGATCGAATCTTTTCAAGTTCAGCAATTTCTTTTCTCAATTCGTCTTTTTGCCGCTGCAACTTTTCGACCGCCTCAACAGCAGGCTTTCTCTCCTTGATCTCGGTGGTGATGGTATTCAGTTCATTTCGGTATCGAACGAAGACACCTATCCCCCAAGCCAGACTCAGGATCAGCGCGAGGGAAGTTAAGATCATGAAAAGGGGCTTTCCGATCTCGCTCACCTTTTTCCTCATCTCAAGGGGTAACAGATTGAGATCGAAGCGGGTCGGGATCAATCCTTTCAGCGGTAGTCCAATGGAGGGAAAGATCTTGTCCAGCCTGGAGGCGCCAGTTTCCGCTTCAATGCGATATAGAGGAGGGAGAGAAATCCCTTTAATCTGGTCGCTTTCTCTGAGAGAAGGCAGCATCTTTTCAGAGGCATCCAATCCATAAACGAAGAAGGTTGACCTTGAAAACGCGTCCGTCTCCAGTCCAGTTCGCCTAAGGGTATTAGTGATTCTTGACTCCCTCTCTTCTGAAGGCAAAGGCAGATGGAGGCTGTCTCTCCATTCCCCTCCGTCGATAAGATTCATCTCCAAGAAGGGTTCCGTCAAGTCGAGTAAGACCGCCACTTCATCTCTCTCCAAGGTTTTGTGATAAAAGAAGAGGTTCAGGGCTGACGTGGAAGGGATCTGGATGGAAATGGGTTGTATCCCCACCTTTTTCAATAGGGACAAATAATAGTCGACTTCCTCTTTCTTGATAAAGACAGCGAAGAGATGAAGCCACTCCTTCTCCTCTTTGAGGAGATGATAGTCGAAGTAAACCTGTGCTTTTTCGAAGGGGGTATATTTGGGTATTTCGTATTCCAATACCTTTCTCAGATTCTCCTTGGTGGCCACAGGAAGCCGGATGAAACGGACCACCACCTTTTCCCTCGGGATCGAAACTGAGACCTTATCTTTATTGATCGAATGTGTAGAGACGAATTGATTGACCAGGTTGATCACCTGAGCCTCTCGTTCCTCTTTCTGCTCTTCTGGCAACATGGAATGAATCTCATAGTCCACCAGCTTGATCCTCCCAAAAGACTTCTTCAGGAGTGTCAGGACGAGATGGTTCTTTCTTAAATCGATTCCAAAGCTCGAATCGAAAAAAAACATCGCAGGTCCCTGCATGAATTTCACCAATGGTCCTACCATGATAGAGAAAGCTTACCAGTCAATGAGCCTATCCACCCATTGAATGGTCTTATAACCTTCCTTCTCTCTAAGGTCTATCTTGACGATCGTCCTCAAGCCTCGAGTTGTTTTCCCCTCTTTGAGTTTTGCTCGCGACTCTATGGTGTAATAGGGAATGGTGGATCGGAATAGAATCATCCTCCCGATGTCTCCTATGAAGGGAGTAAGCTCAGGAACCCTCTGGAGCAAATCCTGCTGGTTCTCAAACCCCTTCTCCTCTCGGGCTTTCACCACGAGTTGAGAAACCTCTTGGGGTATGCCGAGAACAGCATTGAGAACGAAAGGTGTGGCACTGTTGATATCCACCTGTTCTCCAAAGGAATAAATGGTGAAGATATCTTTTAACCCGATCCGGTCAACGGATGCTTCCTCTCCTGTGCTGGTCAGCTTCCTTCCGTAAAAGAGATCAGGGGTGATCCCCCGGACAAGAAGGAGTTCTTCAATGGAATCCAAGTTGCCGTTCTTACAATCATAGGGGTCTTTGAGCGATTGGTAATAATCGTTTTCCGCCCCATTCACACGGTAGAAATCATTTGGATCCCTCCAATCGAGAATGGAATCGGCGACGATATCCTTCGTCTCTTCCTCTAAGCCCAGTTGTCCGACGATCTTGCGAAGCGTTGATTCGGAGACGGCATTAATATTGACCTTGCCTGCTTCGCTCATGATCCTGATCTCGCATGTTCCCAGTTCGAATGGGAGGGAGTATGGCCTTCCATCTGGTATCCACTCCCTTTGCTCGGGAGGAGTCTCCTCCGGTTTCAAGGTGCTCCTCATCTGTCGAATCCTGGGATCAAGCTTGTAGATCAGTTCTCCTATGCCACGCTGGATTCCTCCCTCCGCCATGGCATAGCATTGAAGCTCTTCCTTATAATTGGTTGTAATATGAACTTCTGTCCTCATGGCAAAGCTGAACTCCAGGACCATAACCGAAAGGATGGCGATCACCCAAAGAACCATGATCAGGGCAACCCCCCTTGATTCGAATAGAGAAGGGTAGATTTTTCTTTGCTTAGTCTTTTTCATTATAATTTATGATTTCGAATTTTGAAACGAAAATGTAGACTTCCTGATTTCTCAACGGCCTGTTCTATAGGACATGCCAGGAATACGTCTTCTAACCGGACGGACCCTCACCTCCTCAAACTGATAGGCTGGAAGGGATGCGAAGATCGCGACAGGGATTTCTTTTTTCCCTTCCGCATCCTTTTGAATGATCGTCATCCTCAATGCCTTGGGTAACTCCCTCTCCTCTTTTGCATCCCACTCTT
>Ga0209427_10006822_pt1 | contig 12980 bp, 13 predicted proteins | sample DeeMarSWOR136_30_FD_187465 | JGI IMG/M metagenome (GOLD analysis project Ga0209427, IMG submission 187465) | Marine sediment microbial communities from White Oak River estuary, North Carolina - WOR-1-36_30 (SPAdes) (version 2) | ecosystem: Environmental > Aquatic > Marine > Intertidal zone >... | reverse complement strand
CCAACCTGACGCATCGTCGCCAGCGTTGCCGAGGCTACCCCGTAAGCCGTCTTTGGGGCAGAACTCATAACCGCGTTGGTATTAGGAGAAGAGAAAAGAGCAAAGCCAAAACCAATCAAAATCAAATTACCTATAATGAGCCCCAAGGGGGTTTCAGTATTTAGAAAAATAAAGATGACAAGTCCTACTGTGGTCAACGCCATTCCAGCTGAGGCAATTAGCCTTGGTTCAATCCTATCTGAAAGCCTGCCAGCAGCTGGTGAAAGAATTGCCTGTGTGGCTGGCATGGCGACCAGAATCAAGCCAGCACCTTGAGGGTTGAATCCCTTCAGATACTGCAAATAAAAGCTTATGAGGAAAGCTACAGCAAATGTGGCACTATAATTAATCAACGCTGCCAAGTTGGAAAAGGTGAAGGCTTTGCTGTTTCTAAAGAGGCTTATATCCAGGACAGGGCTTCTTGCTCTCATCTCCCATCTGATGAACACCGAAAGCCCTATGACGCCTCCTACAATCAACCACACTCCTGACATCGCTGGTAGGAGCGTAAAACCGTATACCAGCGCTACAAGCCCAAGGATGTATATCACGGAGCCAGCAACATCGAATCTCTCGCCCTTTGCCCCAGTCCACTCACCTTTCAGCTTCCATAAAACGACGCCGATAACTGCCAATCCCAGGAGCGCACTTAGTAAGAAGATGCTCCTCCAGCCAAGATGTTGCGTCAGGACCCCACCCAAAACCGGACCTATGGAAAGGCCAATATATGTTGCCGCGACATTTATTCCCAGGACTTTCCCCCTCTCGTTGGCGGGAAATACCGTAGTAAGCAATGCTACTGCGGTTCCGGCAAGCATGGCACCGCCAATTCCCTGAAGAACCCGACAAGAGATAAGCATGGTGACTGAGCTTGCCATGCCGGAAAGAAAAGACGAGAGCGTGAAAATAGCTATGCCACAGGTGAAAATCTTCTTCCTGCCATATATGTCTGCTATTCTACCCAAGGGAACAAGAAAGGTTGCCGAAGACAGGAGATAGGAGTTGGCAATCCAGCCTAACATGACTGCATCCAATGATAGCTCTTTCCCAAGTGAAGGCAGAGCAATATTCACAGCAGAGCCCATAAAGGGAAAAATAAACGACGCTATAGTGGCGACAAGAAGTACCACTCCTTTGCTGCTACTGTTTCCCACAGGATTGTTCATAATCAGCCAGTTTAACTTATTTACTGGGAATCTTTCTAGGGGCGGTCGGCATTCTTTATGCAATTGTTTTTCGCTTTTAAAATCTCTTCCCTTTCCCTTTATAAAGAGGAGAGGGATAAAAGTTGAAGAGCTGGTAAACAACTCACTATGTGACAGTTGCCTCAGCCGAAATATCGCTGTAAACTTCTAGTGCTCTGTAGTTTCATATCAGGGCATGCAGGAGAGCGCAAAAATGTTTTCTACAAAGGCCGGGGCTACCAAGCTACTGATTGGTGTAGTCGTCGGTTTAATAATATTTAAGTTAGTCGTTAGCTGGCTGACCGGCAGTATCAGCATGGTGGCTCAGGCAGCCGACAGTTTATTGGATTTGTTTGCCGGAATAATCACCTTCTCTGCTATTCGCATTGCAGCTAAGCCAGCCGATGCCGAACATCCGTACGGTCATGGTAAGGTAGAGGACATTGCTGGCATTGTGCAGGGAATTCTCATCTTTATCGCTGGCGGATTGATAATCTATTCGGCAATAGTCCGGATAATAGAAGGCTCCAGCATTGAACTGGCCGAAGCTGGAATAGCTGTGATGGGGGTTTCCATTGTGGTCAGCATCTTCCTATCCCGGCATCTACTAAGAGTTTCCCGAACCACCGGCTCTATAGCCTTGGAGGCTAATGCCCATAATATTGCCGCTGATGTCTACTCTGCCTCAGCCGTGTTGGTGGGACTGGCAATAGTGCGATTCACCGGGCTCAACATTATTGACTCTGCGATTGCTATCGGAGTTGCCATTTACATCCTGAAAGTTGCTCTTGATACTATCCGTAAGCCGATATCAGGACTGCTTGATGAAAAGCTGCCTCCTTCACAACAGGCAGTTATCGAAGATTGTTTAAAGAAACACAGCCGCGAGGTGTCCGGCTTCCATGCACTACGGACCCGTCGGGCTGGAAGCCAGAGCTATATAGACCTTCATTTGGTAATGACCAGGGACATTAGTTTAGAGCAGGCTCATCAAATATGCGACCGCATTGAGGTCGAAATAAAAAGCACACTTCGCGAGGCCAGTGTAACCATTCATGCTGAGCCGTGCGACCAGGAATGTGAGCAGTGCGCTGCAATCTGCTCACAACGCCGAACCAACTAGTTACACCAGATTTATTTATTGGCATTTCCTTGGTCTCCATTATAAGGGCGAAACGAGTTTTTCGTGGGGTATTGGCTAAAATGAATGACATTTTTATACTTTCAGCCTAGGCAGAACCCAAAAATAAGGGCCAGGGCACGCCATCACTAGAGCTAACACCCGCCGTCGTAAACTATGGCGAGGCCAATTTCCAGGCAAATTACAAATATGATTGGACTTCTGAGAAGGAATTTATTTCCCATAACAACCGCCAGTCTTTAGCTTGATTGCTTGGGGGCTTTCTTGGTCTTGGCTCTCTTGGATACAGCGTCCTTATATACCCTTGCCATGCTCTTGCCATGTTGGGGAATCCTGGCCTTTTCCTTTACTCGCCGCTTTTCTCTCCGTGCTTGCTTGGTTTCCTCGGCGAGCTGGTTCTGGTCTGAAAGCTGCTCGTCTACCACTTAATTTCGTATGAGCCGAGGATAAAATCGAGGTCATTTTGAAAAGCAGAGAGCTTTTCTTGGGGGAAGAGGGTTTCATCTACGTCAAGGAGCATTTTTGTTTCGCCCAGTGGTGAGCCCAAAATATGTGCCCTGCCGCATTCCTTCTGGTTTTCCTCTTGCTCGGCCTGTGTTTTTAATGCCAGCGTGGTACGCGATTGGGTGTCGCCGCTGGGAAGACCATATGTTTGCGACTCAGTCTCAACAGCCATAATCCCTCGTTTCTGCAACAAGCCTTGTACCTCATCGCCGAGCATCCCGGGATTTAAGCCCCTGTAAGTCTTTTTAATCTGTATTGTCATTTTATTCTCCTGCCGAATATTATATCACTTTCTTAGTTTCGCTGTTCATATGATATAATTTGAAATCTGAAATGAAAAAAGAACTGATGCAAATCTTAGCGTGTCCCGTATGCAAAGGGGATTTGGAGCTTAAAGTGGACGAAGAAAAGGGGGAAGAAATAGTTACGGGTTCCCTTTATTGCTCCAATTGCAATCATTCCTACCCCATTGTAGATACGATTCCCAATTTGTTACCGCCGGAACAGCAAACATAACTCAAAATCATTCCGCATAAATCCTGCGGTTACTTCGGGAACGCTGGTTAAACCCGTCCATATACGAATCGGGATCCCTAAAAAGTCAGAGGCCTTTTCGGTGTTTGTCAAGGGCTATATGCCACGCCTGTTGTAGGCGATTCCCAAACTTCAACATTCAACAACTTTACCGGAGAGCCAGAAAAACAGGCCTGGAGCGCATCATATACAGTGGCAGCAATATTCTCGCTGGAGGGTCCAAGCGTATCAAGGGGGGGTATATCATTCAGGCAAGTATGGTCGAATCGAGCCAGGACTTCTCTCAGGTGCTGCTTTAGCTGGGCGAAATCGTAAGCCAGGCCAGTCTCATCGAGTCCGGCTGCTTCCAATCGAGCTACTACTTTGAAGCGGTGGCCATGCAGCTTTTCACACTTACCATGATAATTCGGGAGGTAATGGGCGGCATCAAAGTGCTCTTCCACAAATAAATGATACATTAACGCCCCCCTGTGTATATCGCATCCTAAACAATATCCAAAATTCAAGTGCTAAAACGTTTAGTGCCTTTGGATTGTAGGCATTTGATATTGTTTAGAGCTTATAGTATTTAATATTTACCCTATCCCTTCCTATTTCTTCTTCTTTTCCTTGTTCTGCTTGGGCTTTTTAACATTCTTTCTGCCTTTAGTTCCCATCGCTAGCCTCCTGTCTTTATCATTCTTTCCAATACTACCACAACATTACCCGCTTTATCATCACTATCCTCCCCTACCTTATTCTTGTTTATTACTACTAATATAATACCATTTTCGCACCCCATTTTGTCCTTTAACATCGTCGGCTAATTGAGCAATGCTCTTGCCCAGCTTGGGATGAACCAAGTCTGGGTCGATTTCTGCTAATGGTATAAGAACAAAAGCCCGGTCTGGTGAGCGGGGGTGCGGGATAGTCAAGTTCTGGGTTTCCATAATCTTGTTGTCATAAAAAAGGATATCTATATCTATAGGGCGCGGTGAATTTATTTGCCCGCTGGGGACTCTGCCCATTTTGGTTTCAATATCTTTAGCGAAATGGAGAAGCTCCTCAGGAGGTAAATTGGTGGCGATGCGGCAAACTATGTTGAGGAACCATGGCTGCTCCTTGTAGCCTACCGGCTCGGTTTCATAAATGGATGAGACCTGCTCAAGATTAACTTTTAGAGCAAGCAGTGTCAGAGCCTGGCGGAGGTTTTCTTCCCGTTCTCCCAAGTTTGAGCCCAGACAAAGATAGGCAGTGGCCAATTTGTTTACACACCTCTCACAATAGCATCGCTCATCTTGCACACACGCACCATCTCCTTGACATCGTGCACACGAACAATATCGGCACCCTTGGCAATGCCGATTGCTACGGTGGCCGCCGTTCCTTCTATCCGCTGGTCGCCAGGTGGAACGAATGCCACTTCACTCGATCTTTGTTCAGGAGTTAAATCAAGCACCCAGCCTATAAAAGACTTGCGTGAGCTACCCAGAAGGATAGGCCTGCCCAGCGCTTGAAGTTCCTCCAGACGTTGCAAAACCTCCAGATTTTGCTCCTGTGTCTTGCCAAAACCTATACCCGGGTCGACGATGATATTTTCCCAGGGCACTCCTGCGTCTAACGTTTGTTCGATGGCTCCTTTCAAATCGGAAATAACCGCAGACATAATATCGTGGCATGGAGAGCCACGCTGATTACTCATCAAAGCAATTGGCACACCTTTTTGAGCTGCTAACTCGGCCAGCCTGGGCTCCTTCTTCAGTCCCCAGATGTCGTTTATCATGTTGGCTCCGGCATCCAAAACCTGGCGGGCTACTTCCAGCTTGTAGGTATCTACACTTAAAGGCACCGATGTTTCCTGAGCCAGCTTTTTCACAACAGGAATTACCCGTCGTAATTCTTCGTCGGGTGAAACCGGATTTGAGCCAGGACGGGTGGATTCACCGCCGATGTCAATTATGTCAGCTCCTTCAGAAGCCAATCGCTTTGCCTGGGCTACAGCTTCTTCAGCATTTGCCAGTCCATCGCCAGAGAAGGAATCCGGGGAAACATTTATCACCCCCATGACATAGGTTCGCTTGCCCCAGTAAAAGATGCTCCTGCCACATTGAGTAGACTCTGGCTTGCTTGCTTTGTAATCAGTCATATTATTGATTATAGCAGAGGAGGTGATTAAAATAGTGAGGCAATAGGCAGTAAAACATAATAACAGCAGTTGATAATCTTAAGTGAGCAAGACATTAGCCGAGAAGATTCTTAGCCTTAAATCGCATGGCGAGGCTAAAGCGGGGGACGTCGTGATTGTTGACGTGGATTGGGCTTTTGTCCAGGATTCTACTGGCCCCCTCACCATTAGACAGTTTAAGGAAAGCGGTTTTGAAGCTCTGGCCAAGCCACAACAAACAATAATATTCCTAGACCATGCTGCTCCTAGTCCCGCTCAGCAGCTTTCTAATGACCATATCCTGCTGCGCCGCTTCGCTGAGGAAACAGGCTGTCGCATCTACGAGGTAGGTGATGGTATATGCCATCAGTTGGTTGCGGAACAATTTGCTAACCCGGGAGACGTTATCCTTGGCTCAGACTCTCATACTGTTACCGCTGGTGCTTTAGGAGCTTTTGCCACCGGCATGGGTTCCAGCGATGTTGCCGTAGCTTTAGCCCTGGGTAAAACCTGGTTTCGGGTGCCGGAAAGTTTTCTCATTGAGCTCAACGGCGTCTTCCCTCGGGGAGTTTATGCCAAAGACTTAGTTCTATATCTTATTGGCCAGATTGGTGCTGATGGTGCTAATTACAAGGCTTTGGAATATAGCGGTGAGGCCTTGGCTCAGATGCTTATGCCGCAGCGCCTCACTATCGCCAACATGGCTGTGGAAGCCGGGGCCAAGGTTGGACTGTTTCCCGGTGATAAAATCACCCAGGATTTCCTCGTAGGGCATAGACGGGGTGATAATTACCAACCACTGTATCCCGATGCTGAGGCAAATTACGAACAAGTCATATCACTGAATCTCGACCGGCTTGAGCCAATGCTCTCTCTCCCCCACACTGTAGATAACGTCCATCCAGTGACTCAAGTAAAAGGGGTCAAAATCCAGCAGGCATTTATTGGTACTTGTACTAACGGACGTCTGGAAGATTTAGCTGTGGCTGCTGAGATTCTTAAGGGCAGGAAGAGGCATCCCAGTATCAGATTGCTCATAGCGCCAGCTTCGAGACAGGTGCTCATTCAAGCTATAAAGAAGGGCTATATCCAGAACTTAATTGAAGCTGGGGCGATTATTCTACCACCGGGTTGTGCTGCTTGCCTCGGTCTTCACCAGGGGGTGTTGGGAGATGGCGAGGTTTGCCTTTCCACCGCCAATCGTAATTTTAAGGGAAGAATGGGCAACCCCGAGGCTATGATATACTTGGCTAGCCCGGCAACTGCCGTCGCCTCAGCTATAAGGGGCGAGATTACTGACCCCAGGGAATTTACGTGATTTCTAATTTGGTGCTCAAGGGTAAAGCCATTAAACTGGGGGATAATATCTCCACTGATGATATTGTTCCCGGTAGGTTTACCCATTTGAGGAGCAACCTGCCTGAACTCGCCAAACATGTCATGGAGGATGCTATGCCCGAGTTTGCTTCCAGGGTAAAGGCTTTGTCAGCGGCTGGCGAAAGCAAAGCAATCTTGGTGGCAGGTAAAAATCTTGGTCTGGGTTCCAGTCGGGAACATGCCCCGGTGGTCATCAAAATGTCGGGGGTCGGCGCTATTTTGGCAAAATCGGCAGCCCGCATCTTTTTCCGGAATGCCATAAATCAGGGGATACCTGTCCTGCTTTGCGATACAGATAAAATCGGCAATGGCGATGAGCTGGAGATAAATTTGACAGGTGGTATGATTGCTAATTTGACCTCTGGAATTACATTAAGCTGTAGCAAGATGCCGCCGATAATGTCTGCCATCCTTAAAGAGGGCGGGCTTATCCCGTACATACAGAAGCATAAGAGCTTCAAGCTATGAAAGCGATACTGGCATGAGGGTTTTGAATTTAGGACATTCGGATTTTGGATTTGTTTAGAATTTAGAAATTGGCAATTAGGATTTATTGAGATGCTGCATAGAGTAACCTTTATACCTGGCGATGGCATAGGTCCCGAAGTGGCTGAGGCGACGCGGCGGGGGCTGGAAGCTACGGGGGTCAAGTTCCAGTGGGACACTGTTATCATAGGCGGTCAGGCTCAGGATAAGCTCGGCACACCTCTCCCTGACCGGGCTCTCCAGTCCATAAGGAAAAATAAAGTCGCCCTTAAGGGACCGGTGACCACACCTATAGGTACTGGCTTCAGGAGCGTCAATGTCGCTTTAAGGCAGACCTTAGACCTTTATGCTTGTCTACGCCCTTACAAGGTGTACCCCGGTATAAACACACCGTTCAAAGATGTCGATATAGTAGTTGTCAGGGAGAATACCGAAGACCTTTACGCTGGCATCGAATTTGCCAGGGACGCAGCGGGGACTAAGCAATTGCTGGATTTAGTGCTCAATGCTACGGGAAAAAAGATAAGGAAAGACTCTGCTGTGAGCCTGAAGGTTATATCTCAAACGGCTAGCCGACGAATTGTCAAATTTGCTTTTGAGTATGCCCGGCAGAATCGAAGGAAAAAGGTGACCGCGGTTCACAAAGCTAACATACTCAAATTCTCTGATGGGCTTTTTCTGGATACTGCCCGTGAAGTTGCCAAAGAGTATAACGACATAGAATTTGGCGATATGCTTGTGGACGCAACCTGCATGGAGCTGGTCAGGAAGCCTCGGATATTTGACGTCCTCGTGCTGCCCAATTTGTACGGTGACATAATTTCGGACCTCTGTGCCGGGCTGGTCGGCGGCATGGGCGTAGCGCCGGGAGCCAACATCGGTGATGAGATATCTATCTTTGAACCTACCCACGGAAGTGCTCCTAAATACGCCGGGCAAAATAAGGCCAATCCCATGGCTACGATGCTCTCAGGGGTGATGATGCTACGTCATCTCGGAGAGAAGGATACCGCCGATAGGTTGGAAAATGCTATCGCTGAAGTCATAGCCGAGGGCAAGGATGTCACCTATGATTTGAAGCTCGACCCCGCCACAGCGGTGGGCACCAGCCAGGTAGCTGACGCCGTGATAGACAAGCTAAAACTAAAGCCAGGGTCTTAATCTGAAGTTAGAGAACCGTAAAAATTAGAATCTGTGAGCAAATTCGCAAGGTATATCTGGGGAACCTTAGCTCACCCCGCAGCAACTTTCAGATACTTATCACAGGAAGAAAATGTAAGGCAAGGGTGGGGAGCAGTTCTACTCCTCGGCGTCCTGTATTCAGTAGTTTGCGCCATCGCTGCTGCAAATGGAATTGAACCTGTTGCTGAACCCTTCCTCCCCATAAGCAAAGAAAGTTATTACTTCTGGGAAATATTCTTCGCCCCACCAGTGATGATAGGGGCGTGGTATTTGTTCAGCTACTTAAATCTCCGCCTTGGGCGAGCGTTGGGTGGGAAGGGAACATTTAAAGCTATATTGATATCTTTGGGATTTGCTTTTTGTATTCCCATGCTTCCCATTATGTGGACTACCGACCTTATCTGCATCACTTTCACGATCGATTTGAGAACGCTGGGAACTTTTGGGCAAATATGGAATGTCTTCTATCAGGCATTCACTATACTATGGATGGCGGCTGCTTGCGTTATCGCCACCCGTGAAGTACACCGTATCCCTTTAGGAAAGGCAATCGCCGCGACCATAATATCAGCGATACCCGCCGTCCTCATTATCGCAGCCACCATACGGTAAACATAAGGTGCCTCCCTTGCCGGGATTGTCAGAAAGCATGGTAAAATTTCTTATATAGTGAACAAAATGAATGAACGTGTAAAAATCTATCCAACGCTTGGCGTATGTGGTCTTGATTGTGGTTTATGCCCGAGATACTATACAGTGGGGACTTCAAGATGTCCTGGGTGCTGTGGTCCAGAATTCTTTAATAAGCATCCATCATGCTCCTTCATAACCTGTTGTGTCAAGAAAAAGAATCTCGAGGTCTGTGCTGAATGTTCAGACTTTCCATGTTCTAAATTCAAAAGCGATGAAGAATATAAACAAGTGAAAGAATCTTCTTCTTACCCATCGTATAAAAAAGTTATGCCGAATTTGAATTTTATAAAGGAACATGGAATTGAAAAATTCGTAGAACAGCAGAAAAAACGAATTAAATTACTTAAAACAATGATAGCTAATTTTGATGATGGCAGATCGAGAAGTTTTTACTGCAAATCAGCAGCTTTACTCGATCTAACAACTCTTGAAAATTCATTGGATAAGGCAATTCACGAAATACAAATAGACAATATACAACCAAACGATACTAAAACCAAAGCCAAAATTCTTAAGGACATCCTTAGTGGAATTGCTCTTAAGGAAGGAGTGGAATTAATCAAAAAGAGGTAACTCGAATGACTAAAGATTTAAATAATGGCGGGGTTTGGAACCCTGCGTCCCGATTTGTAGGGACTTACCCCTTGGACATTGCCTTCGGTAACTTCTTTTATCCGCAAAACGTTAATTACCATGCAGTGCAGACCTATATTAAATAATGGAGTATAGAATGCCTCCAGAAATCAAGACCATTAGTTTATCGCTACCCTATAAATTAGGCCATGTAAATTGCTATCTCATAGAAACCAACCTCAGCTATATCCTGATTGACACAGGGTGTTCAAATAGGCGCACCAACCTTGAAAAAGAACTTGAAAGCGCGGGCTGCAAGCCTGGCAATCTCAAGCTTATCGTTTTAACACATGGAGATTTTGACCATACCGGCAATGCCGCATACCTACGTGAAAAGTATGGTACAAAAATAGCCATGCACTATGATGATTCAGGAATGGTTGAACGCGGAAACATGTTCTGGAATAGGAAAAAACCCAATATCGTCATCAGAATGATGCCCCCTATCCTCTTTGGGTTTGGCAAATCGAAAAGATTTACCCCCGATTTGTGTATCGAGGAAGGATACGATCTCTCTGAATATGGATTCGACGCTAGAGTTATCTATATTCCAGGGCACTCAAAGGGTTCAATAGGAATCCTGACAGCTGGTGGCGACCTGTTTTGCGGCGATCTGCTTACAAACGTGGACAACCCAGTTCTCAATTCTATTATGGACGACTCAGAGGAAGCGAATACCAGTGTCGAAAAATTGAAAAAGTTAAGAATAAATACTGTTTATCCTGGGCATGGTAAACAATTCCCGATGGAGGTGTTCATAAAGACTAGCTGATAATGGGAGGAGAAGTAGTCGAGTTCCTTGGAAATCCAGGGACACCATACCAATCAAGCCTACTACAAAATAGGTATGATGTCCCCAGAATAATTTAAACTTTTTGACTTGCTGGGCATTACAGGCTAACATATCAAAATGAACACAAAGACTGTGCCCAGGCTAACTCTTTTTCCCCTGACTGCTGAGGTAAGTGCGCAAGGTCACCTCCTTATCGGCAGTTGTGATGTCGTTGACCTGGCCGAGGAATTCGGTACGCCGCTTTATCTTTTCGATGAGTCCACCCTCCGCCATAAGTGTCATGAACTCAAGGACGCGTTCTGCAAATATCATCCTGATACCCTGGTCATCTATGCCTCCAAGGCTTTCCTGAATAGGGCTTTGGCTCTCATATTTAAGGAAGAGGGCCTGGGACTCGACGTCGTCTCCGAGGGAGAGCTTAGCATCGCCCATTCCGTGGATTTTCCTCTGGACAAGGTCTATCTTCACGGCAACAATAAGACAGCAGAAGAGCTAAATCTGGCTCTGGATTGGGGAGTGGGCAGAATTGTGGTGGACAACTTCTATGAGCTTGAATTGCTCGATAGGCTTGCTGGAGAGAGGGGGATTAGCCAGAATATTTTGCTTCGTCTCACTCCAGGGATTGATGCCCACACTCACCAATATACTACTACCGGGACGATAGAGAGCAAATTTGGCTTTCCCTTAGCTACCGGGCAGGCTGAAGAGGCATTAAACCAGGCTTTGTCAGCCTCCAACCTTAACCTTTTGGGCTTGCACTTCCATCTCGGCTCCCCGGTGCCCGAGGTACGTACTTACGATCTAGCTATAGAAATTGTGCTGCACTTTGCCCGGGAAATGGGACAAAAATTCGGCTTCGACCTCGGTGAATTCGACATCGGTGGTGGTTTTGCCGTTCCATATACTCTGGACTCCAAAGTACCCACGGTTGCTGACTACGCTCGGGTTATAACTGGAACATTGAATAATCTTATTTCGGGACTGGGATTGAGGCGTCCCCGACTCATTATCGAGCCCGGAAGGGCAATTGTCGGTCAGGCAGGAGTGGCATTATACAAGGTCGGAGCGATTAAGGAGATACCGGGCATAAAGAAATATGTCTGTGTCGATGGCGGCATAAGCGACAATATCCGCCCGGCTCTTTATGGAGCCAAATATGAGGCTTTGGTGGCTAACAAAGCTTTAAAGGCAGAAAGTGAGGTGGTTACCATCGCTGGCAAGCTCTGCGAGGCTGGTGACATCTTGGTTAAAGATACCAGTTTGGCTACAGCGCACCCCAGTGACATCATAGCTATTCCAGTTTGCGGTGCCTATTCCATACCTATGGCGAGTAATTATAATGCCATGTCCAGACCAGCTATAGTTATGGTGAAGGAAGGGCGAGCGCGTCTTATTCGACGCCGAGAAACATATCAGGATATGATGAGTCTGGACCTAATTTAACATGTGGCAAGTTATAGGACAAGATAATATTCTATCTCTACTGAATTACAGCCTTAAAACCAATACTATAGCCCACGCCTATCTTCTAGCAGGGCCGCAGCATGTAGGAAAAGGGACTTTAGCCATAAATTTAGCTCAAGCTCTAAATTGCGATGGGCCCGAGCTACCTTGCGGTCAATGTCATTCCTGCAAGCGAATCCTGGAGGGCAAGCACGCTGACGTTATTTCTATTAGCCTGGACTCCAAAATGGAGCCTGCCGCTATCTCCAATAGTCTAGAGCATAAAACAGAGATAGGTATCAAGGATATGTTGGAGCTTCAACGGATGGCCAACCTGCCACCTTATGAGGGTAAGTTCAAAGTGTTTATCATTGATGACGCTGAATATCTATCTACCGAGGCGGCTAATTCCCTGCTCAAGATATTAGAAGAGCCACCGCAGAGGGTAGTTTGGCTTTTATTAGCTGCTGAGGAAGAGCACCTCTTGCCGACAATTATTTCACGTTGCCAGCGGCTGGAATTGAAGCCTATGCCGTCAGAGTTAATAGAGGAAGTACTTATCAACTCATATAGCGTTGATGCCGATAAAGCAAAGCTTTTGAGTCAATTGTGCCATGGTCGCCTTGGCTGGGCATTGTCTGCCTTGACAAATGACCATATATTGGAGCAGCGGGCTCAAAGGATAACCACGATATTTCCCTTATTAACTGCCAGCTTAGGGCAAAGTTTTGCCTATGCCCAGGAGCTAGCAAGCCAATTTAGCCAGAACCGGAGAGCTATGGCAGAAATAATAGAGATTTGGCTCGATTGGTGGCGTGACTTGATGCT
>Ga0209427_10006821_pt1 | contig 12981 bp, 11 predicted proteins | sample DeeMarSWOR136_30_FD_187465 | JGI IMG/M metagenome (GOLD analysis project Ga0209427, IMG submission 187465) | Marine sediment microbial communities from White Oak River estuary, North Carolina - WOR-1-36_30 (SPAdes) (version 2) | ecosystem: Environmental > Aquatic > Marine > Intertidal zone >... | reverse complement strand
TAAGAGGATAAATCAAGCTCATATATCGTTTGCATCCTTGGATATACTATATAGGCACTAACCCAATTATATTCGATTATCACTTTTCAATAACTTTTATATATAGATGTTTTATCATTACATACCAGGAGCAGTCAGCCCTTGAGCGGCATCGTCAAGGACAAGTACCCAATCACCATCACCCGGGGGTGTCACGCATATCTCCCCTTTTGCAACAAACTCACCGATATACTGTGATTGTCCTATTCGCGGATCAAACCACCAACCGTTCACACTATTTCCTGAAAGCTTGGAAACATCTACCGTCAGAGTATGAGAACGAGGCATATAGGCGATAAGTGTAGTGAAGTCTTCCATATAGGCCGCAGCTGTATAATCAAGCCCCCTGTGCTCCCCTACTCCTCCTGTTAACACCCTGTGTTCTTGATCGGGAATTAACCTATACCAGGATCTTGATAGGAATAATCTCTTTAAATGGACCATATCCCGTGATCCCTGTAAATCCATCGCCTCTTCCCAACCGGGATTAAAAAGCCATATCGGCCGGTTTCCCATGAACTGTCCCGATGCCCCGCAAAGGAGCGCCCAATAAGCCTGTCTGCGGATCTGTACCGGAGGGCAGTTGTGCTCCCCCTCATATGAGGACTCTACGAGAATGAAGGGGAGTGTTGGTTTTCTATTATAATCGGCGAGGAGCTTTCTGTGTACAATTTCATATGTATAGGTCAAATTTAAGTTCACCCAACCACCCCGGGCACATTCAACAACCGGGGAGCACTCAGGAGCTACATGTGCCGTGAATATGTGCCGATCGTCGTATTCCTTGATACCATCCACCATTGCATCAAGGTGATCCAGAACTTCATCGGGATCTCGGTCTCCTCCCATTATCCACACCAGATTATCACATTTACTGTACCGTTGCCCTACATAACGCCCCCACTCGCGACATTTTTCCGGTCCATTCACAAGAACCTCTTACCATATATTTATTGTGATTTTTGTCAAGAAAAAATATTTTTTATATTTAATGGGCACACATATAGGTACCATCCCAAATATCATCTTGTGTATGCGGCGTGTATACTACCTCTTCATAGTAAAAGCGAGACTGATATCGACGAAGTCCGTTTTTGAGAGCACGAAACTGGTTTTCGGAAGCGGTTTTCAGTCTCTCGAATACATTTTAGTATCTCCTCAGACAATTTTTTCTCGAGAAACAATTCGTACATTATATCAGTAGGTATAGTTATTCAAGCCTTCATGTCAGCAGTTTTACATCTATTTTTATAAATATAACTGTCCAGCTCGTTCCTTAAAAAAATAGTTTACATAGGTAGGATTGTAGTTTTACTGCTTATCTATGTCTCCAATTTCTTCGTAACTTTGCACAAGCTACCTGAGAAGTGTGTAATTAGTTCGTGGTTAATAATTATAGTGATTACGAAATATCGGTGTTCTCATCGAGATCGACACAGGGATGCGGCGGTGCGGGGTCACAGACAAGCAGGAGGCGCTAAGGCTTGTGTGGCGGATCGCAGATTTATCATGCCTGCGCTTCCTCGGTTTGACCGGATATGAGGGGCACTGTACACTCGAGCAGGCATCCACTGACCTCACCACCTGCATCAGCAGGCGGCCTGATCATATCATCTTTAACGCAGTAAACAGAATTGTCGGCGCGACGATCAGTATTCACTAAATCTATACATTGTCAATCTCTGTAAATATTACTGAATAAAGGGAATCAAAGTCATTCAGAGTGGGAAGTATGACGAAGATGAGTTGTATTATCTGAATACTGAACCGACATTAGGGATTCTCCTTGAAATAGGCAATAACGGTAATATACGACCCCCACAACGGAGATATCCTGCATAAGTTTTCGTTTTTGCTCGAGTTCTTCGGTTACCGAAACGGTGGAGCATTCATAATTACAGAAGTAGGGTGTTTCATTTTGTGAAGGTTGTCTGTGAAGCCGAGGAGGAGTAAATGAGACCGGGTGGCAAGATGAATTATTTTAATAGCATTAAAAGTTATAAAATATTCGGACAGCATAGAAAAAGGTAAGGAAAATACGTATATCGAAAAACGACGCATTCCTGTATTTTTTCTTGACAAAGCGAAACAATATTTTAGAATACAACAGACCGATAATATTTTACCTGCCAAATAAAAAACTACGTTTTAATAAAGGAGGGAATCATGTTCAGAAATCGTTTTTTCGGTTTCATTGTTTTGGGGCTTCTCATCGCTGTGTTTATTGTGTCCTTCGGAGGGAAGGAGAAAGGGGGTGCAGCAAAAGGGACCGTCAGGTTCTACAAAGGTCCGTTTGGACCAAACGAAGTCGAGCTCCAGAATGAAGCTATTGTCAAATTCAACAAGGAATATCCAGATATTAAGGTAATCTTCGAGACTTTTGACTGGCCAACTCAGGAGGCGCAAATTACTGCTGCTTTGGCAGGCGGTACGCATGATATGATTTACATTCCAGAGGGAATGTACCCGAAATTCAACTATGAAGGCGGACCACTGGAAGATCTTTCCACGTATGTAACTGACCCGAACTGGCAGGAGGAGCGCAACAACGTGCTCTACTGGGATGCTGCCACTGCCCCCGATGGTTACTTGGGTGGTGTTCCTAACGTCTGGATTCCCGAATCACACTTTGTTGCGAACCTTAACATGTTGAAAGAAGCTGGCGTACCCGACGACTGGTATACATCAATGGATAAAGTCCGTGATGCAGCGATTAAAATGACCAAGGATGGTAAATACGGATTTGCGTTCCGCACCGGCGGACTCGCCCAGTTCTCCCAGCATGACTGGTACGGGTATGTGCTCAGATCAGGGGCAAACTACCTGACCGATGACTTCAAAGGATGTGGGTTGAACAAACCTGAGCTCGTTCAGACGTTCCAGTGGCTCGTTGACATGCAGAATAAATACAAGGTGACTCCCAAATTCGGTGAGTACACATGGGATGGCCTGCGAGGTCTGTTTCAGGCTGGCAAGATCGGGATCATGCATGATGAGCCACCGATCGTGGGGGTACTTAGGAGTAACCCACCTGACTTCGAGTTTAAATTCTTCCCGATTCCTGGAAATGTGAAAGATGTGCTTATAACTTTCCGCGGATTTTATTGCATTCCAAAGACGAGCAAAAATAAAGAGGTTGCCTGGGAAGCAGTTAAGTTCTGGGTAAGACCTGAGATAGAGGTGAACTACTTGAACCTGACTGCAGGACTTTATCCGGCACTTAAGGATACACACGGAATCGAGGTTTTCCCAGATGATCCAGTGCTCCATGATGGTATGAATCTTGCCAAGTATGCTGAAGGTCCACAAAAGCATCCTCAAATGGTGGAGTTCCAGAATTTGGTTCAGCCGCTCTTTGATGAGATGATGCAGGGGAAGATTACTCCCAGGCAGCTCATCGATGAGGCTTGCAAGCAGATCAATGCAAAGCTTAAAAAATAAACCAGATGAATGAACAGAGACTTAATTCTGAAAAACACGTCGTGAAGGAGTCCGCAAGCTCAAGCCTGCGGACTCCGAGACGACGTCTCACTGATGAAGAGCATCGCCGATTGGCTCGAAAGTATAAACGCAAGCGGATATTAACGGCATATATATTCTTATCACCCAACCTGATCTTTTTCATACTGTTTTTACTTGTTCCAGTGGTGTGGGTATTCTGGTTTTCATTGAAAAGTGGCGGCGTTATTGGACCAACTGAGTTTGCTGGGTTCAGTAATTGGAAAGAAGCATTCACAGACCCATTAGCTTTGAAATCTCTCAGGAATTCAGCAATGTTCGCTGTTATCATTATACCTGGAGCATTGATACTTGGCATGATTGTGGCTCTTTTCCTTCGGAATATCAAGAAAAGTCAGACAGTATTTCGTGCCACTGTCTATTTTCCTACCCTGGCCCCACTCGTTGTGTGTGGGTTGATCTGGGTCTTTATGGTCCATCCCGATTTCGGTGCGCTCAACCTGATCATACGGGCATTTGGCGGAGAACCTTTGAATTTTCTTGGATCCAGCGCACTCGCCTTACCCACGGTAGCGGCAGTTGAAACCTGGCGAGGTATAGGTTTCTGGGCAGTCTATTTTCTGGCCGCATTAATTGCTTTACCAACCGAACTGTATGAAGCTGCCGAGCTTGACGGTGCGAGCGGCTTTCGGCGCTTTTTCAGCCTTACACTTCCGCTCCTTCGTCCAACGATTCTTTTCGCTCTGGTTCTGGTAACAATCTATACTCTTCAGATCTTCGATAGTGTTTTCGTAATGACGGATGGCGGTCCTGCTAATTCCACTGCGACGATTGTGTGGTACATCTACAGGAATCTTTTTACCTACAGTAATGTAGGATACGGTGCGACATTATCCTTTGTGCTCCTGATCGCAATTCTGCTTTTAACTCTCATTCAGATGCGGCTCTTGCGTGGAAGAAAGGTGCGATGAGATGGCGAAGTCAGCAAAAAAGATAAATCCGAGGGCACCCATTCGTCGTCAGGCAATGCGCCGAATTTTTGGGATGCGCCGTTTCGGAGAGGCTGGTCCGCTTCTCGCGGTTCTTTCTTATGCAGTCGTGGTTGTTGCCTCACTCATTGCCATTCTCCCATTCTTTTATATCATTTCAACTGCGATAAAGCAGTCGAAATTTTTATTCGAATATCCACCTCAATGGATACCAAAGGTCATGTATTGGGGGAACTTTGCGCACCTCATTCTCAAAACCCCTTTTTTACGATGGGTCTTTAATACGCTTTTTGTATCCCTTACAGTTACAGCTCTAAAACTATTTTTCGATACAATGGCAGGATACGCGTTTGCAAAGATGAGCTTCCCGGGCAAGGAAATCCTGTTCGTTCTCGTGATCGCCACCCTTATGATCCCTTTTTCTGCGATTCTGATACCGCTGTATTTCATCATCCGTGGGATGGGGCTTCTCAACACCTACTGGGCGCTCATTCTTCCGCCTCTTGCCAATCCGATAGGAATCTTTCTGATGCGGAGTTTCATTGAGTCTCTGCCCAGCGATCTGGAGAATGCGGCCCGACTGGACGGGACCTCTGAGTTTGGTATCTACCGAACGATTATTCTCCCTCTGGTGAGACCTGCGATGGTGGTGCTTGGCGTATTGACATTCAACTTGCAATATACGAGCTTCCTCTGGCCACTCGTGGCAATATCGAGTACTAAGTTGTTTGTCTTAACGCAAGGGATCGCAACGCAAAGGGGTATAACAGTGATTGACTATGGAATATTTTCTGCAGGCGCTTTTATGGCGATGATCCCGATCACACTATTCTTCCTGCTGCTCCAGAAGCAATGGATTTCCGCATCGCTTGCGGGAGCCTTGAAGCAATGAGCGATATTATAGAGAGAAGAGGGGAAAAGAGAGACAATGCCGAGTAACATGGAAATTCAAATAAACGGATCTGATCGTGCGATAGAGCTGATTGAGGTGAAAAAGAAATTTGGAGAAAACACTGTACTCTCAGACATAAACATTGACATACAAAATGGCGAATTTTTTGTTCTGCTTGGTCCATCCGGGTGTGGGAAGAGCACCATGTTAAAGATCATCTCCGGTCTCGAGGATGCAACTGAAGGTGAGATCTATATCAATAGCCGTCTTGTTAATTATGTCGCACCGAAAGAACGTGATGTTGCGATGGTATTCCAAAACTATGCGCTTTATCCGCATATGACGGTAGAGCGTAACATTGGATATCCGCTCAAGATGCGAAGAGTGCAAAAAAATGAGATACGCAAGAAGGTTGTTGATGTAGCTCGTTTGCTGGAAATCGAGGAATTACTCGATAACTATCCTGAACAGCTTTCAGGCGGTCAGAGACAGCGTGTTGCTCTGGGACGGGCACTTATCCGTGAGCCTGTTGCGTTTCTCTTTGATGAGCCGCTCTCAAACCTCGACGCGTTACTGCGGGTACAGATGCGCGACGAACTTCTAAAGCTTCATAAACGGTTGAAGAAAACGACTGTGTATGTAACCCACGATCAGGTCGAGGCAATGACAATGGCCGATCGGATAGTGATACTCAAACGGGGTGTCATCCAGCAGATAGGTGAGCCGCGTGAAGTATATATGAAGCCCGTGAACCTGTTTGTGGCTACCTTTATCGGAAGTCCCCAGATGAACATTTTTCATGGGACTGTCACCGGGAAGGAAGGGAGGTTCCTTTTTTCAGGACCATTTCGACTTGAACTTGGGAAACGGTTCACCCGCCTTGGAGAAAAGCAGGTTGTGTCTCTTGGAATTCGTCCTGAGGATGTAGATGTGGTGAAAGATACTGAACCGGATACCATTCCAGGCGAGGTGAGCCTTGTCGAAGAAGTTGGGTCTGACACGCTCCTTAGTGTTGAAATTGCAGAGAGGGTATCCTGCAAGGTTCGCATTCCTGCGTCTTTTCAGGTGCGTGAAGGGGATCATCTCAAGCTGAAGATTCAACAGGATAAAATCCACCTCTTCAATGACGAAGGGGATCGAATAGCAAACGCAAAAGAATAGAATGAAATTGAATCCGCTGTTACGGACTTCTTCTCTTTTCACAAAAACTTCTTTGGTGCAAAGAAACGGTTTCTGACAACAGCCACCTCCCTTTCATTCGAAGGGCTTGAAAATTATGCTGGCGGGTACAGCCTGCATCTTACCATAATGAGTGATCCCGTACGTTCAATCGAGGATTTCCATGTGAAGGAAAGTAAGAATGAGAACGCCTCTCCTCTTTGCGGACAAGTTGAGTGCCCCTGAGGGGCCCGTGATAGGTCCCCATGGATGGGTGCTCAATGTCTGTAGCTTCACGCTTGAAGATCGTGATTGGCCGAGACGCGGCGGTGACATCACCGCCACCCACCAATCAAGACCACGTGCAACTCATACCGTATTCAACACATCGACTGATAAAGTGATCGGTATCCCTGCTGCGCTCGCCTTTGGCCCGGACGGATGCCTCTATGTAACGGACGAGGGTCGTCGATCAATCGTACGCGTGACACCTGATGGTGAGCAATCCGACTTTATCAGCTACTACCAGGGTGTGCAACTCAATGGTCCGAATGACCTGTGCTTTGATTCGGGTGGCAATCTATTTTTCACAGATCCATGGGGGAGCTCTTTAGAAAAACGGATCGGGTCAGTGTATGGATACGAATGGGTCACCGGTACCCTGCACCAGATCCATACCGGGTTAGCCTTCCCAAATGGAATCCTTGTCCGGGGCGAACGGCTCTATGCTGCTGAAACATGGACCAACATGATCTGGACGTATGATGTTGTCGGTCCGGGCAAAGCGAAAAATCCTGTGGAGTTCTGCAGGCTTCCTGATCTCAAAGTTAAGATTGAAACAGGTCCGGACGGAATGGCATTCGATGAAGAAGGCAATATATATGTTGCCACTGTGGGTGTGGGATTTGTGTATGTGTTCGACCGGACTGGGAAACTCATTGAAAGTATTCCAACCGGTGGTATCCGCCCGACAAATGTATGCTTTGGCGGTCCTGATCACGACACCCTGTTTGTTACTATTGATGATCTCGGCACGATGGTGAGAATACCCATTGGTGTTTCGGGTTACCGTTTGCCGTTTTGTCCCTCTGCTTGGGCCGACCACCCGTGGTCGAAAATGCTTCCTGTTTCTCCTGAGGGTTGATGCTCAGTGAGGGTTTCCCATGGGCTTTTCTGAAAGGCTCGTTGCAAACGGGAAAGCGACTCCTGAAGGAATGATATAAAATATATTTCATTGCTTCAGTTCTCCAGTTAGCTGACGAAAAAGCCTATTTCCGTTATAAACAAAATGTGGTATAAATGTTTACAGAGCTGGGGATTTAAAATAAAATAAGGAGGGATCATGCGATTCGATTTATTGATTAAGGGCGGGGAAGTCCTTGATCCTGGAGCAGGTTACAGCGGCAAGATAGACGTCGCCGTGAAGCGCGGCCGTATTGCGGCTGTGGAAGAGAACATCCCGGCCGATTTGGCCTTTGATGTAATAGATGCATCGGATCAATATGTGACCCCTGGTTTGATAGATATTCACGCCCACCTCTACAAGAATGTGACCTACTGGGGCATTGATGCCGATGCGATCGGTTCGCAGGCCGGTGTGACCACCTGGGCCGATGCTGGCTCGGCAGGGGCGGTTACTCTTCAGGGTTTTCGCGACTATGTGATTGAGCCCTCGAAAGTGAGGATTCTTTCTTTTGTGAATATATCTTCCATAGGACTGGTAGCCCAGGACTATGAGCTGACCAATCCCGAGTACTGCAACATTGCACTCCTTAAAAGCATGGTGAACAGACATCGCGATATCGTCGTGGGGATCAAACTACGAGCCGGTCGCAGCGGTGGCGCGAAGGACCTGTTACCACTCAAAAGGGCGCGACATGCCGCAGACGAGTTGGAGCTCCCGCTCATGGTGCACATCTCCGTGGACCCGCCAGATCTTGAGACCGTGCTCGGTTTCTTGAAACCGGGCGATATCCTCACTCACTGCTACACGGGTCAGACCATGAAGATGATAGACAGCGATGGTAAGATCCGGCCTGCGGCCAAGAAAGTCTGGGATGACGGTGTGATAATGGACCTCGGGCATGGCTGCGGCTCCTTTTCGTTCGAGAGCGCCGAAGCATTGATCAGCCAGGGGTATTGGCCCCATATTATCTCTACCGATCTTCACACCCTGAGCATCCACGGTACCAATCTGATAGATCCGCTCAAGGGTGCAGGAAAACGTGATATTGGCAGGAACGGAGATGCGGTGAGTGTCCACTACCAGGTCAGAGGAAATGGGAAGCCAAACTTTCACCTGCTTACGTGCATGGACAAGCTGCTGTGTCTGAGGATGCCCTTCCAGGAGATAATCAGAGCGACAACCAGCCGTCCGGCCGAAGTGCTCAGCTTGAAAGGTGAAGTAGGAACCTTACGGCCAGGTGCAATAGCTAACATCACTGGACTTGTGATAGACAGGGGAGATTACGAGCTCATGGACATCCACGGAATAACGAGGCACGGGAAAGAACATGTACGCAACACCTTCACAGTCCTGAAGGGGCGAAGGTTCGAGCGTGTCGAGGCTCCCGCACCACCTCCGTGGATTGAGCTTGTATGATTTGAACTTCCTATTTGAGGAGTAGACTAAAGAAACTGGGGTGAGTAAATAATTTAAACCGGGCATCTCCACAGTAACCTCAATGATTTTTTATATGTTCACATTATAAATCTTGCTATTGTTTATATTGTATTTTGTTATTTGTCATAATTCATGGGTGAAGGAAAAATATAGCTTAATTTGAAATCTCTTGACCATATATTTGAGAAATTCCGTACGGTAAGCTTAGATGTAATATGAGAGAAGAAAGTACAGGCATGAGCACCTGAGAATTACTCATCGGAGGTGGTGAATAATGCCGGTATCGCCTATGAAATAGAATTTTTAAAGATGAGCTTTGAGCTGTGGCAAAAAACCTTATCAGTCAATCTTGATGGAGTGATGCTCTGTAGTCAGTATGTGGCAAAAAGGATGATCGAACATACTATTAAGGGAAAAATTATATGCGTCACATCTGTGAACGGGTTTCAGGTAGAAAAAGATTTTTTAGCATATAACGTTTCAAAGGGCGGGCTTGACATGCTTATCAAGTCCATGGCTGCAGAATTAGGTCCCTACGGTATTAGTGTCAATGGCATTGCACCGAGCGTGGTGAAAACAGAAATCGTGCCTGAAGAGTTCTGGAAAACCAAGGGACTTCTATTTAAGAAGAAGACGCCCCTTGGCCGTCTCGGGGATGTTGAAGATTGTGTCGGACCGGCAATTCTTTTAGCTTCTGATGAATCTAATTACATAAATGGCCACATTATAGTTATTGATGGTGGAATGAGTATCACTCAGCTTTAATTTGATCGGTGTTTAGGAATTTATAAGGGTTCTCTTTGGTGATTGTCCGGATTTGTTCAGAGCTCAACCCAAACTCACGCAGCATTGGGATGACATTATAAGGAACATGATCATATCCCCAACCACCGTATTTATGAAGTAAACTCTTGTGACAGATGTCACTGGAGATCAGAATATTATCCAGGAACCCTGCCTCAATCAATGCAAAGATTGCTCGGATCCTCTGCACATCGGTAGCAAACGGACCCGGAAGAAATTTTCTGCTTCTCTTGTCCACATAAAACTCGTGCCCAAAGTTATCAAATTCCACAAATGCTCCTTGTTCGGTAATTGCTTTTATATAGTCCAAGTTGATGTCCATAGCCACATCCACATGGTTGATGGACACCTTGTGTACATCGGCACTGTTTTTAATAAGAATTTTCAGCGTTTCTAGACCGAGAGGAAATCCTTTCGGATTCCAGGGGAAAATATGCACTTGCACACCAACCCCCGTTGCCGCCTGTGCCTGGGCAACGCCGATCAACACCTTTTCCTCGTCGGGGTGCATTTCTTCACTGATTCCGATTTCACCGATCACCCCTGCTCTTATTTCAGTATCGTCGATTCCCTCTGAAATGTCTCTCACGATCTCATCCCTGATTTGCTCTGCTGTTTTTTCATTCATGTCTTCTGGATGCGTATCGTGATAGTAGTAACCTGAACCAGCCACGATATGTACCCCGGTAGACCTGGAAATGCCGTACAGAGAATCCGGGTCTCTGCCAAGTCCCCTGTTGGTAACATCGACAATGGTGTCACCCCCCGCCTTTTTGAACCGAAGAACTTCCTTCTCCGCGCATTCCACATCGTCGATGAGAAGGTTGTCTTTCAATGCCAGCGGGTTTCTTGCTAAGATATCCCGGTTTTCCAGGCTTACCTTTTCATGCGCCCATGATACCTTGGAAGCTTCTGGATACTCTCGATATTGGTTGGTCAGATCAAGCAGAATGTGCTCATGAGGCAGAATGAGACCCGCTTCGTCGGAATTGATTAAACCCTGTACCGTTATGATAGCCATATTGTAACTCCTTTTTCGAAGAAGATTATTTACACTTTGTGAGTACATTCTACACTGGACCACACCAACTCATTCTGAGAAGGGTTCATCCTCATAGCATTCCTGTACGCTCCAGTTCTTCCGCAACGTCTTGTAAGCCAAGCTCCTCGAGCTTTGCCCTCCGAAGACGACCAGTTTTTTTATCCCAGCCCCTGAGAGTGTAATAGCTGTCGAGTATGGCGTTGAATATCTCCATATCCAGTTTTGTACCGTCGGATTTTTCCGGATACTCGTAGTACCATTCTCCGGTGGAATCGATTTCTCTGGACCTGCGGTAGTTTCTGATGTGCAGTGCCCGGTCCAGATTGCGAATTCGTTCCCCTGCTCGATCAATAAAAGAGGTGTCGATATCCAACCCGGTGAGGGGCGCAAGCATTTTCGCCTCCGCATCGATATCTCCGTAGTAGTCCTCTGCTTTGAGATACTCCTCCCGTGAAGAGAAGGTGTGCAGGATCGCAGGAAATACCCAGTCGCATATGAGGAGTGAATCTTTGACCTGTGCACGGTTGTCCTGCCAGACTGCCAGTTTTGTTTTCGCATCTATGTTCTCAAATCCAGGTTCCATGCCTTCAGCCGTGCCGAACGCTTTTCTATAGGCTGCTTTGAGCTTCTCCATATTGGAATCAGGCGTGCCTCCCTTTCCTTCGTTGTGCGGAGGAAACCATCCGGCAACAAAGGAAGATTGGTGATGGCATGCAATGGGGTCCCTCGAGTCTATGATCCAGTGCAGCATGGTGTTGATCCAGAGCGGGCTCGGTTGTGATTCATAGGATCTCCCCTGTCGGTGTGAAGGCTGCCCCCACATGGGGAACTGAAAGTTCGCCGCCTTTTTCACAACCGGTGGAAGGTCAAGCTGCTCAACCGCCCTCATCATGTCCTGAGCAAATATCTCACCAAAGCGGTCTTCCCGGTAGGCCACTTTTTTCATGAACTCGAACCAGAATCTCGGCTCATCCGGTTCCAATTTGACCCCTTCGATCTCAGTGACACCGTTTTCAATGCATACCCAGAACCACGGATAATAGTTTATCGGGAACGAGCTCGTTAATCCCAATCCCTCACAGACTGTCTGCAGTTCGGTCCCGATCATCTCACCAAAGGCTTTTGTCTCCCGAGTGTGCATATCGCCATGATAGATGTCTCTAATATCTTCAGTCGGATAGTTCGTGGCTGATTCACCATGAATAAATGCGTAGTCTTCACAGTGAGACATCATGTTCCTCGTGCCGCTGCCAACCGTTAGTCCTGCAGGTACGTTCCTGTGCAGCTGACCGCAGCCCAGGGGACACCCGTGACTGCACTGCTGGTTTGAAGGCCCTACAGGGCTGCGATAGGGGAGATCGGTGGGATGAGGGTAATTGGTGGGTCCACCCTTTATCATTTCTGCCATCTCTCTACAAATTGTGATGAACTCATGGGGTTTCGCAATTTTCACACTTCCGGTTCCTCTTATGGCTAATGCCTTGAGCTTTTTCGCCCCCATAACCGCACCAAGGCCCGCATCCCCAATCGAGTTCGAGAGCCTGTGCTGTATTGTAGACCACAGCACACGGTTCTCTCCTGCAGGACCGATGCACACAACCTGTGTACGATTTCCGTGTTTTTCCTTGAGGTGATGCTGGGTGACGAAAGTATCAAGCCCAGCAAGCTCATTTGCATCAAGCAGTTCTGCCTTACCGTCTTGTATCCACAGGTAGACAAGTTTTGGTGCGTTTCCCTTGATGATAACCGCGTCAAACCCTGCATACTTCAACTCGGCTGCCCAGTCTCCACCCATTGTCCCGTATGTGAACCAGGGAGTTGGATAAATACGGGGGGAGATCCCGCACACCGATCCTCTGCCCGATGTTGGCACCAGTGTGCCTGTAAAGGGACCTGTCATGAACATCAGTATATTCGCCGGGTCATAAGGGCCTGTGCCCGGCTTGAGCTCGTTCCATGCGATCCGGGTTGCTAC
>Ga0209427_10006819_pt1 | contig 12984 bp, 9 predicted proteins | sample DeeMarSWOR136_30_FD_187465 | JGI IMG/M metagenome (GOLD analysis project Ga0209427, IMG submission 187465) | Marine sediment microbial communities from White Oak River estuary, North Carolina - WOR-1-36_30 (SPAdes) (version 2) | ecosystem: Environmental > Aquatic > Marine > Intertidal zone >... | reverse complement strand
GGGTGCGGTGGTTACCGAGCGGATTATCCAGCGTATCCAAAAGATCAATCCGAGAACATATATCGGCCGTGGCAAGGCCGAGGAGATAAAAACAGCGATAGAGGCTAACGGTGCGGATCTCGCTATCTTTGACGATGAGCTGTCGCCGACCCAGGCCAGAAACCTGGAAGAGCTTTTCGGCATCCAGGTGCTCGACCGCTCGGAACTGATCCTGGATATCTTTGCCTCTCATGCCCGTACCACTGAGGCCAAGCTCCAGGTGGAACTGGCCCAACTGGAGTACCTTCTGCCCAGGCTCAGAAACATGTGGGTCCACCTTTCCCGTATTCGCGGAGGGATCGGGCTGAGAGGGCCGGGCGAGACCCAGCTGGAGACCGACCGCAGGCTGATCCAGAAAAGAATCAACAGGTGAGAATACTCTTCGATCCCTTCCAGGGCTTCCTCGTACCTGGGAGAGAGAACGATCTCGGAAACGACCGATTCCCAACCTTCCCTCTTTTTCTTCCCAATCGTGTTATGTACTCTCCCGATGGGTTTGAGGATGATTCTTGGCAAATCCCCCCCCATGATCAAAATAGCGATCGGGAAACCATCCGGAGAAATGGTCGGCCTTACACGAAAACCATGAATCCCTGTTTGAATATACCAGCACGATTTTTTCTTTTCAACCCAAACCTTTTCGCCTCTTTCCAGGTTGTTCTCACAGGGAATATGCGTTGAATAAATACAATAGGGAATTATTATCTGTACATTTTTTACCACACAAATTTATAAGCATGTCAAAAAAAAAACTGCCTGGAAACCCAATCATGTTTCCAGGCAGTTTAAGCCGGGACTCAATAAAATTTTCGGGGCCTGGGGTGGTCGTCGCCTTAAACGACGCTCTCCCTGCCCTTTGGGGCTGGTTCCAATGCCTCCCGTCGGCTCTTTCTCCCTCCCTTCAAATCCTTTGTCTGGGCATGGAGGTATTTCTTCAGAAGAAGCATAACATCTTGTTCTTTTTCAGGAATGCGCAGATCAGCATCCTTGCTGAGACGGTGCAACAGAATCACCGCGTCAAGGATATCGCCGCAGATCACGCAATGCCATCCAAAGAACACGCTGTTTATATCATAGAATTTTTCGAAGATCATCCTGCCGCCGCATCTCCGGCAGTTCATCACAATCTTTCTCTCTTTCGTGGTCGCCATAGCGGTCATCGAGTTCCTCTCTATAAAATTTTATTACATTTGATGCAATTTTTCTGCCAAAGATCCTATTTGAGTAAATTTTCCTTAATTTTTGATTTTTTAATAATTTCAACATATGGTGCCCTTTTTCCGGCCGCCCTTTTCCAAGCAATGGAAACCTCCTATAGCCGGAAGACTGCCCTGTTCAAAAAATTGGCTTCCCTTTTTCCCATTTTCCGCTAAAGAATCAAAGGAAAACCCGACAGCGATCCCCTATAAAATTTTATCTCAATGAATTCAAAAGGTTAAAAAAAATTAGAAACTATTTTAATCAACAAAAAGAGCTTAAGTTTTTCCCTCCTTTGACGAAGAGATAGTTGGACTTGTTTAGTTTAGCCTTATTCCAGGTTGATTCGAAAGGACCTCTTTCCCAAGGAGTTAAAAATGGCGAATAAGGGAACGATTCTGATTGTGGATGATGAAGTGGGTCCCCGTGAGTCTCTAAGAATGATTTTGAAACCCATCTATGAGGTCTTTACCGCAGGGGACGGGAGTGAGGCCCTCCGTTGCATCCATGATAAGAATATCGACCTGGTTACCCTCGATTTGAAGATGCCCGGACTGTCGGGCATAGATGTTTTACGGGAAATCAAAAAACTTCAACCAGATGTGGAAGTTATCGTCATTACCGGGTACGGAACTTTGAGCAATGCCCAGGAAGCCATCCGCTTTGGCGCCGGGGATTTTATATCCAAGCCCTTTAATGTCGCTGATATCATAGCCATCGTGAGCAAATCCTTCGAGCGGAGGGCCTACAACCTCAAAATCAAGAATCTCATCCAGCAAATCAAAGGCCTTCGTTCTTCCCTGACTGACAACAAAGAGGTCTATCCTGGATGGAACGGCGGCAACGACCTGGCTCCCGATGCCCCGGGCAATTAGGAGTCAAAAAAAAACCTACTCCTTCCGTCAGATAATTGACAATTAAGAACTATTAATTCTTTCCCGGTCAGCGGCTTAAACCCGGTTTTCCAAAAAAGCCTAATAGAATCAAAAAAAATTAATAACCGGATGAGAGACTCCCGAAGGCACAAAACTTGCTCAAGCAAGGATGCCCCAAACTTCGTGGGCAGGCCTTCAAATTTTCCCTCCACTGAGAACGGTATGTACGCCAAAGGGTCGGTATTGGTTGTGGATGATGAATTTGGCCCCCGGGAATCCCTCCGCATGATCCTTAAACCCATCTATGACGTCCATGCCGTGGACAACGGCCAGGACGCCATCGACTTCGTTTGCCGGCAAAAAGTTGATCTGGTCACCCTCGACCTGCGGATGCCGGGACTCTCCGGAATTGATGTATTGCGGGAGATCAAGAAAATCCGGACGGACATCGAAGTCGTGGTCATCACCGGCTATGGAACCATGAACAACGCCGTGGAGGCCTTCCGCCTGGGGGCGGTGGATTTCATCTTCAAGCCCTTCAACGTGGCCGAAATCATCTCCATCGTCAAAAAATCGGTGGAACGGAGGAATTTAAACCTGGCCATCAAGAACCTCCTCCAGAGGTTCAAGGCCCTAAGGCACATGGGAATAGACGCGCAGGGCGAGGCCCTGGCCACCCTGAGCGCCAGCCTCGACCTCCCCCCCGAGGCCCAGGAGCTGTCCCGTGAAATCGAGGAATCCATCCAGCAGCTCGAACACCTCCGGATGCAGAAGGTTTCGGTGAACTACCTGGACTTTCTCAAAGTCCTCATCTACATCCTGGAGAGCAAGGAACCTTACACCAGCGGTCATTCCGAGCGGGTATCGGTCTATTCCGACCTGATCGCCCAGGATCTCCGCCTGTCCCCGCAGGAGAAGGAAGACCTGCAGATTGCCACGCTTCTCCACGACATCGGCAAGGTTGGACTCAGCAATCGTCTCCTGAAAAAGACCAACCTCAGCGAAAAAGACAGCTTGGACATCCGGCTCCACCCGGTGAAGGGGGTCCACCTTATCGAACCCCTGGCCTTTTCCCACACCATCATCTCGGCGATCCGTCATCACCACGAGCGATGGGATGGGAAGGGCTACCCCGATGGCTTGACGGGGGAGGATATTCCCCTGCTGGCCCGGATCATCGCCCTGGCGGACTCTTATGACGCCATGATTTCGGACCGCCCCTACCGCCCCGGGCTTTCCCTGAAAAAGGTCCAGGAAGAGATCGAACAGAACGCCGGAACCCAATTCGATCCTCAGATCGTACAGGTCTTCTTGAAAACCCTCAAAAGAGACGGGGGCTTTCCCTCCATCCATCCCTCCGTCAGCTTCCACTAAGGAGAGAGAATCCGGCATGGTAGAAAAGCTGATCCGCTGCACCCAATGCAACAAAGTCATCCCCCATTACGACCGGTTTGGAGATTTCGGTGAATCCTCGACTCTCCCGGGGGTGGAGTGGGCTTCGGACGATCTGGAGGGGCAAAAGGAATTCCTGGAACTCCATCGGGGCCATGTTCTGGAAGAGCTGCTCGTGGATCCCGAGGCAATGGTCAGCGACCGGCCAGCTTTCGAGCCCTGCCGGGTCACTTATATGGAGGCCGGAAACGGGAAAGAAAGGTTCCTGATCAAGCGGGTTAAAGAAGGCTACGACCGTCCGGCTTTCTATGAGCTCATTCCCGGGCAGATCCGGGTGGCGGACATCTCCCTGGAAATCCAGGAGGAAGAGCTCCGCAGGAAGATCGGATGCCTGAACGGTTCCTTCCCCCTGCCGCCGGAAAAAGTGGGGAAATTCATCGAGGCCTTCCAGGAAGAAGTCCGGGGGATCTCCCCGGAGAGATGGCGGGAAGAAATGGAAAGCACCCTGCCCGGGGAAAATTCCCTGCTCACGTACGGCAGCATCCGCGACTCCCTCTGGGAAAACGTACTCCACCGCTGTGAGAAAGATTTCAAAGACTCCGAACTCGAGTTGATCGAGCGGTTCATCCGCGATCACCGTAACCTGGGAAACATCTTCGACCTCCGGATTCATAATAAAGTCTCCATTTCCACTCCATTGGAAAAAAATCCCGCCTGATTCGCCGTGTTTTTTGGTCGGGTCGGTTCAGCCTTGCTTATTCCCCCCCCGGGGCACAACCCGGGTTCCATTTCCCTTTTCTTGACATCCCTCCCGATCTCTGATAATTTTTTAATATAAACAGGAGTTTAACCATAAATTTCGGAAAAGGTGTGCGCCCTTCCCGCGCAGGATGGGAGAGATTCTCTCCCCTCTCAGGACCGAATGGAGGGTGCCCTTTTCCCTCAACCTCACGGACCTTAAATTGCAGACTTCAACCTGTCTACCCCGCAATCCAACCCGCCGGGTACTTATCGGTTCTGTTCCCGTAGGAGGCGGAGCCCCCATCGTCGTTCAGTCCATGACCAAAACCGATACCCGCAATGTATCCGCCACGGTGGCTCAGATCCATCGCCTGGAAGAGGCGGGCTGCGAAGCGATACGGGTTGCGGTTCCCGACCGGGAAGCCGCAGGCAAGCTGGGAGAGATCAGGAAAAGAATCCGCATCCCCCTGATTGCCGACATTCACTTCGATTTCCGTCTCGCCCTGGAAGCCCTGGAACAGGGAGTTGCCGGCCTTCGTCTGAACCCGGGAAATATCGGCAGCCGAGAACGGGTCACCAGGGTCGTCCAGGCCGCCAGGGAGCGAAAGGTTCCGATCCGGATCGGGGTGAACGCTGGGTCTCTGGAAAAAGGCCTGCAAAGAAAATACGGTTGGCCCGCCCCCGAAGCCCTGGTGGAAAGCGCCCTGGCTCATGTCCGCCTGCTGGAGGACCTGGATTTCAACCTGATCAAGATTTCCCTCAAGGCTTCCGATCCGCTCTCCACCATTGAGGCCTATCAGAGGATCTCCCGGATCACGAATTATCCGTTGCACATCGGGGTGACCGAAGCCGGGCCCCCTTTCTCCGGGGGCATTAAATCCGCCGTGGGTCTGGGGATCCTTCTTCACCAAGGGATCGGGGACACCCTGCGGGTCTCCCTGAGCGCTGACCCGGTTCTGGAAGTGAGGGCGGCCTATCATATTCTGAGATCTCTGGGTCTGCGCCGCAGGGGGGTGGAAATCATTTCCTGCCCCCTCTGCGGGCGAAGCCAGACCCGTCTTCTTCCGGTGGTTCGAAAAATTGAAGCGAAAGTTGCCCGCTGGCCTGAGCCTCTGCAAATCGCCGTCATGGGTTGCCCGGTCAATGGCCCGGGCGAGGCCAGGGAGGCCGATGTGGGCATTGCCGCGGGCAAAAAGATGGCCCTCCTATTCCGCAAGGGGAAAGTCCTGCGTCAAGTCAAAGAGACGGAAATGGTCGCAGCCCTCCTGGAGGAAGCGGAGGCGCTCCGGCAACAAACCTGAAAGGGACGGTTCATGCGGTATTCGAAGAAACTCTTTCAAACCTTACGGGAAGACCCGGCCGATTCCGAGGCGGTCAGCCATAAATTGATGGTGCGGGCGGGGATGGTGCGGCAGCTGGCCGCCGGCCTTTACATCCACCTTCCCCTGGGGCTCCGTTCCCTGGAAAAGGTGAACCGCATCATCCGGGAAGAAATGAACGCCATCGGCGGGCAGGAGATCACCATGCCCGTCCTCCACCCCGCCGAAGTCTGGCAGCAGTCCGGAAGATGGTATGACATCGGGGAGGAGATGTTCCGCCTGAAAGACCGGAACCAGCGGGACATGGTTCTGGGGATGACCCACGAAGAGATCATCGCCTGGCTGGCCGCGCGGGAGATCCGGTCCTACCGGGACCTCCCCCAGATCTGGTACCAGATCCAGACCAAGCTGAGGGACGAAGCCCGCCCCAAGAGCGGGGTCCTGCGCACCCGGGAATTCCTGATGAAGGACTCCTACACCCTGGACCTGGACGCGGCCGGGCTGGACCACAGCTACCAGCTCCACTACGAAGCCTACGTCAGGATTTTCAGCCGGTGCGGGGTGAAGTTCCACGCCGTGGAGAGCGACCCGGGCATGATGGGCGGGGCGGGAGCCCATGAGTTCATGGCCCCCAGCGAGGCGGGCGAGGATGAAGTGGCCCTCTGCGAAAAGTGCGGCTATGCCGCCAATCTGGAACTGGCCCATTCCACCCCTCCGTCCCCTTCTTTTCCCCCCTGGAAATTCGAGGAGGTTGCCACCCCGGATTCCCGGACCATCGAAGAAGTCTGCGCTTTCCTGGGGATTTCTCCCCGGCTGACCATCAAGTCTCTGCTGCTCATGGTCGAAGACAAACCCGTGATGGCCCTGGTGCGGGGCGACCAGCAGCTTCACGAGAAAAAGTTCCGGGCCCTGGTGGGGGAATTTCGTCCCGCCCACCGGGAGGAAGTCAAGGAATTCACCGGCGTGGAAGCAGGGTTTCTCGGCCCGGCCGGGCTTTCTCCCAAACAGTCAATTCCCATGATCGCCGATACCTCCCTGGGGGAAGGAGTTTTCGTCGCTGGCGCCAACCGGGAGGGTTATCATCTGCGCGGGGTCGTGCCGGGAAAGCATTTCTCCGCACGTTTTGCCGACATTCACCGGGCCATGTCCGGGGATGCTTGCCCCGCATGCCAGGCGCCCCTCAAGGTGGAAAAGACGATTGAGATCGGAAACATTTTCAAGCTGGGAACCAAGTACAGCGTCCCCCTCAAGGCCTTGTACCTGGACCGCCAGGGTCAGGAGAAACCGATCGTCATGGGAAGCTACGGGATCGGGCCTGCCCGCATCATCGCTGCCGCCGTGGAGCAGAACCACGACGCGGACGGAATCATTTTTCCCCTATCCATAACCCCCTTCGAAGCCCACCTCCTGCCCGTGAATCTGAAACAGGCGACCGTCGGGGAGGAAGCCGAGAAACTCTATAAGGGCTTATCGTCGGCCGGAGTGGAAACCCTCTTCGACGACCGGGAGGAGGCGCCGGGGGTGAAGTTCAAGGACGCCGATCTCCTCGGGTCGCCGCTGCGCCTGACCCTCAGCGGCAAAACCCTGAAGGAGAAAGCAGTGGAGGTCAGGGTTCGGCGGACCGGAGAAGTGCAGATGGTTCCCCTGGATCAAGCCGTTTCCTGGGTGAAGGAATGGATTACCGATCAGAAGAAAAAATAGTTCCCGGTTGCCAGTTTCCCTTTTCCGGTCAAACGCAGGAGACGACAACAAAACTTCATTGATCTAAAGCCGGCAACCCTCAACGGGCAATTGTTTTGCCATGATCCGCCTCAACGACATACTGGAAAAAGTCAGCCGTAACTTTCCCAGCGTCAACCTCGGCCAGATCGAGAAGGCCTACGTCTACACCGCGAAAGTCCACCAGGGGCAGGACCGTCTCTCCGGGGAGCCTTACCTCATCCATCCCCTGGAAGTCGCAGCCATCCTGGCGGACATGAGGATGGACATTGCCACGGTGGCGGCGGGCCTCCTCCACGACACGGTGGAAGACACCTTTGCCACCCTGGAGGAGATCAAGGAGTTATTCGGACCGGAGATCGCCGACCTGGTGGACGGCCTCACCAAGATCAGCAAGATGACCCTGGCCACCCACGAGGAACAGCAGTCGGAAAACTTCCGGAAGATGCTCCTGGCCATGGCCAAGGATATCCGCATCGTGATCATCAAGCTCGCCGATCGCCTCCACAACATGCGGACCCTCCAGTACCTGCCCCCGGAAAGCCAGAAGCAGATTTCCCGCGAGACGCTGGACATTTACGCCCCCATCGCCGGCCGGCTGGGCATCGACCGGTTCAAGACGGAACTGGAAGACCTTGCCCTGCGCTATCTCCACCCGGAGGAATACCGCCAGCTGGTGGAGGGCATCGCCTGGAAAAAAGAGGAGCGGGAGAAATACATACAGGAGGTCAGCTCGATCATCTCCGAAAAACTGTCTTCCTACGGGCTGGTGGGAAAGGTCGGCGGCCGGCCGAAGCACTTTTACAGCATTTACCGCAAGATGAAGGCCCAGAACCTGGAATTCGAGCAGGTCTTCGATGTCATCGCCTTCCGCATCATTCTGGGGGAAGTCAAGGACTGCTACGAGGCGTTGGGCATCATCCATTCCCTCTGGAAGCCGGTCCCGGGCCGTTTCAAGGATTACATCGCCATGCCCAAGGCGAACGGATATCAGTCCCTCCATACCACGGTGATCGGCCCGTACGGCGAGAGGGTGGAGATTCAAATCCGCACGGAAGAGATGAACCGCACGGCCGAGGAAGGGATTGCCGCACACTGGCAGTACAAGGAAGGAAAGGCTTTCGACTCCAAAGACAGCAAGCAGATTTCCTGGGTCCGCCAGCTTCTGGAGTGGCACCAGGACCTGCGCGATCCCCGGGAGTTCATCGAAACCGTGAAGATCGACCTCTTCCCGGACGAAGTGTACGTGTTCACCCCGAAGGGGGCGGTCAAGCAGTTTCCCATCGGGGCCACCCCGGTGGATTTCGCCTACAGTATCCACACCGAGATCGGCCATCAGTGCGTGGGGGCCAAAGTCAACGGGAAAATAGTCCCCCTCCGCTACCACCTCCAGAACGGGGATACGGTGGAGATTATCACCGCACCGAATCACCACCCCAGCAAAGACTGGCTCAAGTTCGTCAAGACCGTCCGGGCGCGGACCAAAATCCGCCAGCTGATCAAGTCCGAAGCCCGGGAGCGTTCGGTGGACCTGGGGCGGGAGATCTGCGAGCGGGAGTTCAAAAAATACCACCTCGATTTCGCCAAGTTTCTGAAGTCCGAGGACCTGAAAAAGGTGATCGAGGATTTTTCTTTTCAATCCCTCGATGACCTGATGGCCGAGGTCGGCTACGGCAACATCTCCAGCCGGCAGATCGTGGGGAAGATCCTGCCCCCGGACAAGCTCGATAAGGGCAAGGTCGAAGAGTCCCGACTGAAACGCCTGGCGGACCGCATCCGCCGCGAACCGACGGGCATCCAGATCCGGGGGATCCGGGACATGATGGTCCGTTTTGCCAAGTGCTGCAACCCCCTTCCCGGGGATTCGATCAGCGGGTACATCACCCGGGGGCGGGGAGTGACGGTTCACACCTCGGATTGTCCCAATGTTCTGGGCAGCGACCCGGAACGTCTGATCCAGGTCTCCTGGAACCTCCAGGAAAAGGCGGTTCACGCGGTGCGGGTGCGGGTGATCTGCAACGACAAGAAAGGACTGCTGGCCAACATCAGCCAGACGCTGGCCTCGTCGGAGATCAATATCCTCCAGGCCCACGTGGTCACCACCCGGGATCGAAAGGCGGTCTGCAATTTCGAGCTGGAAGTGAGGGACCTAAAGCATCTCCAGGCCGCTTTCCGCTCGCTGACCAAGTTGAAGGACGTCATGAAAGTGGAGCGGATACGAGGAGCACCCTCGGGGGAAAGGGAAGAAGCGGAGGGGGAAGCTTAAATCGTCACCCGTTGCAGGTTGCCAGTTGCCGGTCTCAAGTCAAAAGCTTTCTTTAACCCTGAACCCGGTAATGGGGAACCCGTAACGATTCTTTAGACGGCTTTGGTGACCCGGCCGGAACGAAGGCAGCGGGTGCAAACCCGGATCCGGCGGGGGGTTCCATCCTGAATGGCATGAACCCTTTGCAGGTTGGGATGCCACCGGCGTTTGGTTTTAATGTTGGAATGACTCACGCTATGCCCTACCCGAGGGCTCTTTCCACAGATTGCACATGCCCGGGCCATTGAAATCCCCCAAAGAAAAACAAATAGCAGGGATTCCTCCCTGCTTTTTCCCATTTATAGCATATTGAGGGGCGGGTAGGCAAGCATATTTTCAGTCAGATTCCCTGTCTGGAATAATGGAATATTGGAATGATGGAAAGATGGGTCTAAAGGCAGTGAAGCTTTTTGGGCGTCTTTTTTATTCCCCATTATTCCAACATTCCAGTTCTTCATTATTCCATCATTCCAGTATTTTGGCCGGGGGGTTGATCATGAAAGAATCCGGAGCCTTGGGCATCCCCTTGGCCAGAACCCGGTGTCCCTGAACCTCCAGTCTCCCCTCGGCGTACATCTGGATGGCCTGGGAATAGATCTTGTGCTCTTGCTTCAGGATCCGGGCGTTCAGCGTGTCCGCCGTATCATCGTCATACACGGGAACCACGGCCTGGATGATGATCGGCCCCGTGTCCGTGCCTTCGTCCACAAAATGAACGGTGCACCCGGCGAACTTGACCCCGTAATCGATCTGCGTCTGCCACACATGGGTTCCCGGAAAAGCGGGCAGGAGAGCCGGATGGATGTTGATCACCCGCAGGGGGAAGGCCCGGAGAAGCACGGGGGTAATGATCCGCATGAAGCCGGCCAGGACCACCAGTTCCACCCCTTGGTCCCTCAAAGCCTCCACCAGTTTCTGGTCGTACTCCTCCCTCTTCAGCCCCCGGTGGGGAATCACCCGGGAGGGAATGCCGTGCTTTTTGGCCCGCTCCAGGGCGTAGACGTCGGGAACGTTGCTGATGACGATCTTGATGTTGGCGTCCACCCGCCCCGCTTCGATGTTGTCGATGATGGCCTGCAGGTTCGACCCGCTTCCTGAAACCAGTACACCGAGGTTGACCATATCTTCCCTCACAGGTAAGAGATCGGATTTTCCCGGGGGTAGAGTTTTCTCAAGATTTCGCCGATCGGGTAGGCCTTCTCCTTCCAGCGCCTCAACCGGGCGATGACCCCTCGCACTTCGTCGGCGGGCACAGCCAGGATCATCCCGATCCCGTTGTTGAAGGTGCGCAGCATCTCCTCATCGGCCACATTCCCTGCATCCTGGAGCACCCTGAAAATTGGAGGAACCGGCCACGAGTCCAGGCGGATCACCGCCTTGCAACCCGGAGGAATCACCCGGGGAAGATTGTCCGTGATCCCTCCCCCGGTGATGTGGGCCATGCCGCGGATACGAAAGCGCTTTAGAAGGTCCAGAAGGGGCCGGACATAGATTTTCGTGGGGACCAGCAGCTCTTCGCCGATGCTTCGGGCAAGGCCTTTCACCCGGCTGCCGGGTTTCAACTTCATTCTTCCGAAAAAAACCTTACGGGCCAGGGAGTATCCGTTGCTGTGCAACCCGCTGGAGGCGATCCCCACCAGACGGTCCCCCGGCCGGATGGCGGACCCGTCGATGACCTTGCCTTTTTCCACGATCCCCACGGTAAAACCGGCCAGGTCGTATTCTCCTTCCCGGTAAAAGGAAGGCATCTCCGCGGTCTCTCCGCCGATCAGGGCGCAGCCGGCCTGAAGACATCCCCGCGCCACCCCCCTGACGATCTGGGTGGAAACCGCCAGGGAAATCCTGCCCGTGGCCAGGTAATCCAGGAGAAAGAGAGGCTCGGCTCCCTGCACGACCACGTCATTGACGCACATGGCCACCAGGTCGATCCCCACCGTGTCGTGCTTTCCGGTCATGAAGGCGACCTTCAATTTCGTCCCCACGCCATCGGTGGAAGCAACCAGGATGGGGTTCTTGTATTTTCTCGCTTTCAAGGCGAAAAGCCCCCCGAACCCGCCGATGTCCGTCACCACCTCGGGCCGGAAGGTCTTCCGCACCAACGGGCGGATCAAATCCACGAATTTGTTCCCCGCCTCGATATCCACGCCCGCGCCCCGGTAGGTCATCTGTCTGGCCAATTCGCATCCTCCTCTTCCCGGTGGATACCTATTTCTAATGAAAGGAAAACGAAATGTCAATAAGCGAATTCTCCTTGCCTCTCTTCACTTTTCTCCAAGTAGGCGGAAGATGAACTGAGTCTCAGTGGTTGCCCGGCCCGGAAGCAAGGGCGTTACGCCCAAAAACCATGAGGCGCTCCTCGTTTTCCGGGGCGGGCGGGCAAGCGATTCTTTCCCCAAGCACAGAGGTAGTCCGTTGTAGGGGCGCCCGGCTGGGCGCCCGAGAGGCCCGCCTCACCTTGCGGAAGCACGAGAGAATCTCCTTTGCGAATTCTTTTCCCGCCGATGCTTTTTGTGCGTAACGCCCTTGCTCCCGGTCCACAAGTTTGCTTTCTCCCAGGAGAAAGAATCACAAAAGTGAATGGGGCAAGGCAAATTCTCTTGGTTTATTTCCATTTATCCACGCACTTTGGGGGCCGGGCTGAAGGAATTTGGATCATCAGGCTCGGCGGGATTGCCCCTTTCGAATAACCTTCCCGCCTAACATCCGCTTACTTTTCTTCTTGCTCCGGGGCCAAAAGTCTGTTACCAATAAATTCAAAAGGTTGCCCGACTTTTTCGCTTTTTCTTTCTCATGATTCCACCCGAGCTTGAGGAAATCCTTGCGGCGATCGAGAAGCCCTTCCAGTTTGCTTCGGGGCACGATTTCGCCAACCTGAAGACGCTCAAAGGACTCGAGCTCTACCTGTCGCGCTGGCTGGAAAAGGCCGCCTCCCTCTCCCTCAGCCCGCGGAGGCAGGACCTGTTCCCGAGGTTGCGGCAACAGGCGCAGGGTTTTGACACCCTAGACCTGGCGGGGAAGAAGGCCCGGGTCCTGGAGATGCAGAAGATCATCCAGGATCTAAAGTGCGAGGATGAGGCCCCCCTGCCCCGCCAGCCCTGGCCCACCCAGGCCGAATTCCGCCAGTCCCGGAAAGACCTCCAGACCTCCATCCAGTTTATTAAAGGGGTGGGACCCCGTCTGGCCGAGATTCTCAAGAAAAAAAATATCCTCACCGTGGAAGACGCCCTTTATTTTCTCCCCCGCCTCTACCAGGACCGCAGGCAGATCAAGACGATCTCCCAGCTCGCGGTAGGCAAAATCGAAACGGTCATGGGAACGGTGCAAAGCGCCGAGATGAGTTATTACCGCAAGCGGCGCACTTTCGAATTGGTGATCGGCGATGAAACCGGGACGCTGG
>Ga0209427_10006818_pt1 | contig 12984 bp, 9 predicted proteins | sample DeeMarSWOR136_30_FD_187465 | JGI IMG/M metagenome (GOLD analysis project Ga0209427, IMG submission 187465) | Marine sediment microbial communities from White Oak River estuary, North Carolina - WOR-1-36_30 (SPAdes) (version 2) | ecosystem: Environmental > Aquatic > Marine > Intertidal zone >... | reverse complement strand
GTTTTTGATCTGTTGGCGTTTTTTAACATTGCTTACTATCTAATTTTTGAAAATTTTGATTTCATAATAATTGAGTCGACCGCCTGGCTGGTGTCTTTACCAGTCATAATTTTAAGAAAATTACAATTGATTAGTACTCGATTGGTTTTAGATGTAAGGACACTCCCGGTTGAAGTTTTTGGGATTACAAACAAATTAAAAGAATCATTGTTTCACGTATCTATTAGAAGTGCTAAATTTTTATTTGATGGAATAACTGTTATTACGCCATTTATGAAAAAATATTTTATAAACAAATATAACCTGGGAAATAGAAAAATTGGAATATGGACTTCGGGTGTCTGTATTGATACTTTCAATCCTGAGCGAGTTAGTCCCGCCAACATAGAACTATTAAGGGAAGAGCTGGCTCTAAAAGATAAATTTATTATAATGTACCATGGAGTTTTAACGCCGACTCGAGGTTTAAAAGAGACCATAGAAGCCATAAACTTGTTAGCTAATAAATACCCAGATATTATATTTCTTCTTATTGGCGATGGAATTGCAGCAACAGAATTAGACAATTCAATTAATTACTTGAAATTAAAAAATAGGGTGATTATCAAAGCTTCAGTACCATATAAAGAAATTCCTTCGTACATTGCATTGGCTGATGTGGGCATTGTTCCATTGCCACGAATTTTATGGTGGCGCGTAAGCTGTCCAATAAAGCTTATGGAATATCTGGCTATGCAGAAACCAGTAATTGTTACAGATATTGAAGCTCATCAAGATATTTTAGATTCCGATAATTGTGGTATTTTTATCCCTTCCCACCATCCTGAAGCTATTGCACAGGGAATTGTCAAGGCTTATCGAAAAAGAAAACATTTGAAACAAATGGGTCGCCAGGGAAGGATCATTGTCCAGGAAAACTATACCTGGAAAAAACAAGCTGTTAAATTAGAGAATTACTTAAACTCCATATTTTAAAATGAATCAGTACATTGAACAATTCAGGTTAGTAACCTACCTTATAGCTGGTTATCTGATAGGCTGTTCTCTTGGCTTGTTAGTTATTCAAGATAATTTTATGTTATTATTGTTAGCCTTTTCGCTTCCTTTAGGATTGATCCTTTTTTTTAGTCCGAGGTTTAGCTTATATGTTATCTTATTTTCGGTATTTTTTATTGATTGGCTTATGCATCTGGATTTAATCCCGCCGGAAGCAACCTTGGTTCCCGAATTGGCTTTGCTTATTCTTACTATAAGAGTTGTTGTTTTGAAAATTCAAGATAAAAAATTTGCTAAAACGCCAATTAACATACCAATATTAATTTTTATATTATGGGGATTTTTATCTGCCCTCATAAATTCTCAGCATATTGTGACCACGATTATAGGTTTTCGATTTGATCTCAAGTATATATTAATGTTCTTCTTGCTGGTTAATTTAGACCTCGATGAACAATTTTTTAAACGAATAATCTATATTGTTATTATACTGCTTCTCATTCAGGTCCCTGTGGCAGTTGTGAAATTACAGCTTTATGGCCAGGGCGAATGGGCGATAGGAACCTATGCCGGTCATGGGGGAATATATTCAACCATGTTGCCTTTGATAGCTATAAGTATATTTTTAGGCTTGTTTCTGTACGAAAAGCATCGCTGGGGCTATGTGTTCTTTTCTTTACTTTTTATTCTCTTTTCTATTGTTGGAGGCAAAAGAGCTTTTGTCTTTTTTGGGTTATTACTTTTTCTTTTCTTATTCTGGCAAGCGGGAAAAAAGAATCTCGTTAGATTACTTGCTATAGCTCCGTTGTTTTTGGTGGCATTGGGAGCCTGTGTTTACTTCATTCCTACATTGAAGCCGGCTTTTAAAGATCCAAAGCATATTGTTGACTATACTGTTGCCTATTCAACCGCTCATAGCCGCGAGACAGGAAAAGCAATAGGAAGAACATCGGCGATGATGACGGCATATAGCATCGCGAAGGAAAATCCGGTCAATCTACTGTTTGGATTTGGACCAGGAAGTTTAGCACCCAGTTATTTTAAAGAATTTGAAGGTAACCTGCTTAATATAATACCAATTCGCTATGGTTTTTCCCAGTGGGTGACGATGAGCCTGGAATATGGATGGGTAGGTGTGCTTTTGTTTTTGTGGTTGTTTATTCCTTTGTTTAGAGTAAATCAAAAATTTTTTCATGTAACGAATGATAACTACTGGAAAGCTATATCTTTTGGATTTAAGGGAATCTTATTCACATACTTAATGGGATTTTTTTACAGTGTAATCTTCCGGTTAGATCTTTTAGGTTTTATCTTTTGGCTCTTTGCAGCAACTATTTATTGTATGGGCAAAAAAAGTTTTGAGGTAAAAGTCTTATAATGATTTCCACAAAAATTAAAGTTGCAATATTGGGGCCATTTCCTCCGGCAACAGGAGGTATAGCTACTAATATACAAAATCTCTTGAAATCTCCTCTGGCTGAAAATTTCAGATTGTTAAAGTTTAGAACGACATCAAAGAAATGCGGCACATCAGAATATTATCAGGAGAAAATATTTACAAAGATAGTCAGGGTTCTTTTGGAGCTATTCTCCTATTCATATTTTTTGCAAAAGGAATCTCCTCAGATAGTACACATTAATACTTCTTTCGGAAATCATGCATTTTGGCGAGATTCCGTGTACTTATTAGTATCAAAGCTGTTTCGTAAAAAAGTATTTTTTCACATTCATGGCGGTAAGCTCGATGAATTTTGGAGTCATAGCTTTTACCTTACCAAAATCTTGATTAAAAAAATTTTTAAAATGCCAGCAATGATGGCTGTTTTATCTTCGGTACAAAGAAAACCATTTAAAAAAATTGGCTTCGGAAAAATGGTAAAAGTAGTTCCAAACACTGTGAATCTAAGAAAATATCACAATGGAAATAATTATAGGGCAAAATTTGGTATTCCAGAAGATTTTATAGTGGTGTTGTTCATAGCATCACATTTTGATAAAGAAAAGGGGATAATGGACCTTCTAAAAGCTATTCCGTTAGTAACTAAAGAGTATAAAAAGATTAGATTTATTTTTGTTGGTGGAGGAAAGGAACAAGACTCCATGTTAAAGTTCTGCCAAAGAGAAAAATTGGAAAAATATGTAAAGCTAACCGGATATTTATTTAATGATGCTATAGTACATATATTACATTCATCTGATATATTCACTCTTCCGAGTTATAGTGAGGGATTTCCTCTTGTTATTCTGGAAGCAATGGCTGCTGGGTTACCGATTGTTTCAACTCCTGTAGGAGCTATATCAGAGGTCATAAAGAATGGAGAGAATGGATTTCTGGTAAGCCCAGGGGACCACGAAGCGCTGGCTGAAAAGATAACATGTTTAATAAAAAATGAAAACCTTAGAAAGAAAATGGCTAGTAACAATGTCGAGAAAATTCAGCAAAAATACGATTTAGCAGTAGTAACTAAGATTTTTGAAAAAATTTACCAGGAAATATTGTCTAAAAAATGTTTATAATATATTTTTCAAATTAATTGGAGTAAGCGGAAAGTGGATTGTGGTTCATTAAGTATTAATTATTCACTCGAAAAGCTGGAACAATATATAGTATCTCAAAATTTCCAGGGATATGATCCTTATGACATTTTAAATAGTCTCATATTAGGTAGAATTATAAAAGGATCACATAAATATGTTCAGATTTTTGCTACTCAGTTCAATAGATTATGTCCTTTAAATAAAAGAAATATTTTACGTGTTAAAAAGGATTTCAATTCAAAAGCTATGGCTTTATTTACAAGTGGTTATCTTACTTTGTATAAAAAAAATAAGCAAAAAGAATACCTGGATAAAGCGATCTTCTGTCTTAATTGGCTGGAACAAAACAACTGTGAGAATTTCGATAATGAATACGGTTTGGGTTTCACTTTTAATATTATGATGAAGACTTATTCATTGAATAAGGGAAAATCTTCTGTAATCATATCCATTTACGCAGGCAATGCTTTTATTGATGCATATGAAATTCTTGGTGATGAAAAATATTTAAAATGGGCAATTGCTGTGGGCAATTTTCTCATCAATCAGGTGCCAATAGTTAGGATCAATAATAATAGCCTGTGGTTTTCCTATTTGGTCTCAGGATTATTTGAATGCTATAATGTCACCAGCCATGCTGCTGCTCTTCTCGCAAGGATTTATTTTCATACTAAGGATTCATTGATGTTGAAATATTCAAGTCATGCAATGAATTATATTATTAAGAAGCAAAGAAATGATGGATCATGGAAATACGCTGAAAATATAAACTGGACAGATAATTACCATACGGGTTTTGTGCTGGAATCCCTGGCAAAGTATATGAAAATGACAGATGACCATCGCTATGCGAACCAACTTGAAAAAGGGATACAACACTATAAAAAGTATATGTTTTTAGCGACGGGGCAACCAATTCTCTATCATCCAAAATATCGTCCCAATTTACTTCGACGTATGCAAGCTAGAACAGACATTAGAGATTGCGCCCAGGGAATAATCGTATTTAAGATTTTGAATTCCGCTGAAAGCGATCTTTTTGCGAGTAAAATTGCCTCATGGACAATTAAAGAGATGCAAAGTCAACACGGTTATTTTTTCTATCAAGCAAATCACTTTTTCAAAATTAAAATACCTTACATTCGATGGCAAGCCTGGATGCTACTGGCGCTATCATATTTAATATGAATTGATTTTAATTGATGTTTACAAAAATAGGTTTAACCATAAAAGCAATAGTTCGATGTCCAACTTGTTAAAAGGAATAAAAAACGCTTCATATCTGGCGGGCGGAAATTTAATAGTCCAAATAATCACCTTTATTGGATTTATCTATATTGCCCGGATATTGGGTCCCGATAATTATGGCATTTATGTTACTGTGGGTGCTTTTGTTGGAATATTTGATATATTGCTGCTGGGCGGGATAAATAAAGCTGTTTTGAGGGAGGGCAGTAAAAATATTTCCTCTATGCATATATATTTAGAAAAAACAATAGGCTTAAGAAATTTGCTAATTCTTGCAGCGATAATTACTTGTATTGGTTGTTCTTTTTTTATGCCATACAAACTTCAAACCAGGCTATATATTATACTTTATAGCGCTGAATTAGCCTATGCGGGGATAAAGGGATTTTTTGGAATAATTTACCAGGCAATAGAAAAAATGCAGTACATTTCGATTTTAGATATTGTTAACAAAGCCTTGTTTGTATCTTTATCAATTGCTTTCTTATATCATGGATTTGGACTTTTAACACTATTTTTGCTGGCACTTTTTTCTCATTTTTCGACTTTAATCATAAATTATAGTTTATCTCGAAGATTTATTAGATTTAATTTATTTTCGAAAATTCAATTTGATAAAAATTTATTAAAACCAGCTTTGATATTCTCATTAATGGTCTTTGTCGGCTTTCTTATCACCAGAGTTGATTTATTGATGATATCTTTTCTTGGAACAGCAAAAGATGTTGGAGTTTATGGAGTCGCAAATAAAATTGCACAACAAGGAGTCATGTTAAGGAATGTCACCGTAACTGCCTTTTTTCCAATATTTGTGAAAAAATTTCATAAAGGTACGATAAAAGTTGAAAGATTAGTTAAACCCTCATTGTTTTTTCTGGGCGGAATATTTATACTATCATTAACAGCTTCTTTTTTTGTGGAGCATATTATTACTTTTCTATTCGGCATGGATTATAAAAATTCCGGAGAAATCTTAAGGGTGTTAATTTTTTATCTTGCTTTTACATGGGCAACACTTCCCTTTACCACAGCAGCCCAGGCAACACATAATGAAAATTATATGCTGGTCGCATTGTTAATTATGGCAGGATTAAATATTCCCTTAAATTATATACTTTTCATTAAATATGGTCTTATAGGTATAGCATACTCGACATTATTGGTGAATTCAGTGGGTGGTTTTTTAATGTGCAGTATTATTTATAGGGTTATGAAACTAAAAGGGCATTTAGCATAAATGGAGTCAAAAATGGGCTATGATAAACGACGGGTAAGCATTGGCCTGCCTGTTTTCAATGGTGAGAATTATTTGAGGGATTCATTGGATTCTCTTTTAGCACAGACATATTCAGATTTCGAACTCATTATTTCGGATAATGCATCGACCGATAAAACCCAGGAGATTTGTTCAGCTTATGCTGCTAAAGATCGTCGTATTCGGTATTTTCGCAATGATACAAACCTCGGTGCTGCTAAAAACCATAATCGTCTGATTGAGCTGTCATCTGGTGAATATTTTAAGTGGGCTGCTCATGATGATTTGTGTGCTCCGGAATTTCTTGAACGATGTGTCAATGTGCTGGACCAGCATCCCTCTGTTGTTTTATGCTATAGCTGGACAAAAGAGATTGATGACAAGGGTGCTGTGCTGCGAAATTATGCTTCTAAGCCGAAGCTTGGTTCGTCGAAACCGACAGAGCGATTTTTTGAATGCGTCTGTGTTCCTCATTCGCAAGTTGCGGTCTTCGGATTAATTCGTAAAAGCGCTCTGAAAAAGACGCGGCTTATCGGGCATTATTCATCATCAGACAGGATTTTGTTGGGAGAACTTACTCTACATGGCAGATTTTATGAAATACCCGAATACCTGTTTTTTAAAAGAGATCATCAGCAACAACATTGGCGGGTATATACTACTCGCCAATCGAGGGTGGAGTGGTACGATCCTGGCAGAACGGGCAAGATCACGTTTCCACATTGGCGGTTGCTCCTCGAGCATTATATCTCTATAAAGCGTGCTCCGCTCAACTGGCAACAGCGAGTACAATGTTATGTTTACCTGTGCTGGTGGATCAGACGACATTGGTATTTTTTAACAACAAATTTGATTTTACGAGAACCGAAAAAATAAAAGAGGATAAAAAGGTGAAAGTAGCAATCCTTGCCGGCGGATTCGGATCGCGTCTCGCCGAGGAGACAGAAGTGAGACCGAAACCAATGGTCGAAATTGGTTGTCAACCGATTCTCTGGCATATTATGATGTATTATGCCCATTACGGGTTTAAAAATTTTTTAATAGCCCTTGGCTATAAAGGAGAGGTGATTAAGAAGTATATGGTGGATTACTGCTCATTGAACAACGATCTTACAGTTGATTTAAAAAATGGCAATGTAATTGTTCATAATGAGTCTAAGCAGGATTGGACAGTCGATTTAATAGACACCGGTATACAAACCCAAACTGGGGGACGCATTAAGCAGTTGGCACCATACATTGGCAATGAGACGTTTATGCTCACCTGGGGGGATGGTGTTTCTGATGTAAATCTGCATGACTTGTTGTCCTTTCATCGTTCACATGGCAAATTAGCTACGCTGACTGCTGTTCGACCGCCGGCACGTTATGGTTACATGAAATTCAATGATGATAGAGTTGTAGAATTCACTGAAAAGCCACAAATTGGCGAAGGGTGGATTAATGGGGCTTTTTTTGTCCTGGAGCATCAGGTGTTTGATTATATTAATGGCGATGACACCGTTTGGGAAAGAGAACCGTTAGAACGACTTGCTAAAGATGGTCAATTGATGGCATATAGACACACATCTTTCTGGCAATGTATGGATACATTACGTGAGAAACATATACTGGAATCATTCTGGCAGTCTGGTAATGCACCCTGGAAGATTTGGGAGGATTAACAAATGCATGTACTGGTAACCGGGCACCTTGGCTATATTGGTACAGCTATGGCACCGATGTTAATTAAGTCAGGGTATGATGTTGTGGGCTTAGATAGCGATTTATATCAACAATGTACTTTCGGAGATGAAGATAGAATTTTGGATGTCCCCGCACTGAACAAAGATATTCGTGATGTTAATGTATCCGATCCCCAAGGATTTGATGCGATAATCCATCTTGCGGGACTTTCAAACGATCCGCTTGGCGACCTGAATCCAGAATTAACTTATGAAATTAATCATGCTGCCTCAGTGCGTTTAGCTCGACTGGCAAAAGATGCGAAGGTCACGCGCTTTATTTTCTCTTCTTCGTGCAGCAACTACGGCGCAGCAGGTCAAGATTGGGTGAATGAAGAATCAGCACTCAATCCGATCACTCCTTACGGTATTTCAAAAGTCCGTGTTGAGCAGGATGTGATGAAGCTGGCAGACTCGAATTTTAGTCCCACCTTTCTCCGTAATGCAACTGCTTATGGCGTATCCCCACGGTTACGTTTTGACCTGGTGCTTAATAACCTCGTTGCCTGGGCATTTTCTACCGGTCGAGTTTATCTGAAGAGCGACGGCATGGCGTGGCGTCCTATTGTACACATCGAAGATATTAGCCGTGCCTTTATCGCCGTACTTCAGGCACCTCAAGAACTGGTTCATAATCAAATTTTTAATGTCGGCAGTACTGAGGAGAACTATCGTGTTCGAGAATTAGCCGAGATTGTGGCGGAAACAGTGCCAGACTCGTGTATTAGCTATGCCGAGGGTGCCGAACGGGATCGCCGCTGTTACAGGGTAAAAGTCAATAAAATAAGGCAAACATTGTCAGACTTCAAGCCACAATGGAATGCCCAGCGAGGGGCAAAACAGTTATATACTGCTTACCAGCAGATTGGATTGACCCTTGATGAATTTGAAGGATCTAAATATAAGAGGGTTACACACATCAAGCACTTGATTAGTACCGGCTGTTTAGATAAGACTCTGCGGTGGAGAACAGTTGGATTTCAAAATTCGTAATAGTTCAGCCGCTGCTGAAGAAGCTGTCATTCCGACCGAAGGGAGGAATCTGTTAGAGCAGAATCCTGGGAATTCAACAAATTTTGGGATAAACAGATTTCTCACTCCGCTCGAAATGACACGGGGCTGGACTGTTACTAAAATTCAAATACGGAGTGTTTTAATGGATAACTTAAATTTATGTTGTCGTTCGTGTGGAGGCACTAATCTTGTATCAATATTATCTTTGGGGAATACCCCCCTTGCTGATGCACTGCTTACAGAAGATCAATTAGCATTGACAGAGTTGACTGTTCCACTTGAGTTAGCATTTTGCCATCATTGCGCTCTCGTACAAATAATAGAATCCGTATCCCCGGAAATTCTCTTTTGTCGAGATTACCCATATTACTCATCTGTTTCCAGATCGTTGCTCAAACACTTTGCTGAAAGTGCCAGCGAATTGATTGAATCGAGAAAGCTAAATTCAAATAGCCTTGTGGTTGAAGCTGCCAGCAACGACGGTTACATGCTCAAAAATTTTTTAGATAGAAACATTCCGGTATTTGGTATTGATCCTGCTCAAGGACCGGCACAGGTGGCACAGGAAGCAGGCATTCCAACGCTTTGCACATTTTTCGATAAGAACCTTGCTCAAAAACTCCGAAAAGAACAAAAAATAGAAGCTGATATCTTTCTAGCGAATAATGTGTTGGCACATGTTCCCGATTTGAATGGCTTTGTTGAAGGTATTCAGTTAATATTGAAAAAGACAGGTGTGGCAGTTATAGAGGTTCCTTATTTAATAGATCTGGTTGATCATTGTGAATTTGATACCATTTATCATCAACATCTTTGTTACTTCTCAATAACTGCTTTAAATATATTGTTTAAAAGACATGCTTTGTATCTAAATGATGTTAAAAGAATCCCTATCCATGGGGGCTCATTGCGCTTGTTCGTGGAGCTCCATGAGTCAAGGGGGGAGAGAATTGAGTCGCTATTGCAACAGGAGGTTGATAAAGGAGTGGATCAAATTGATTACTATCGCAATTTTGCTAATCGCGTGCAGGAGATCAAGCATTCATTGATAGATTTAATGTGGGACATCAGACGAAAGGGGAAAAAAATTGCGGCTTACGGTGCGGCAGCTAAAGCAACAACCTTGTTAAGTTATTGTGGGATTGATAAAAAGCTGGTTGATTACGTTGTTGACCTGAATAAATTCAAGCATGGTCGCTACATGGGTGGCAATCACTTACCCATCTTTCCCCCGTCAAAACTTTTGGATGATATGCCAGATTATGTTCTGCTGTTGGCATGGAATTTTGCCGAAGAGATAATTCAACAACAAGATGAATATCGACAACGAGGAGGGAAGTTTATCATTCCCATACCACGTCCCACGATCGTCTAAAATATTGGACGCTTAGTGTTGTAACATCGATCCAACTGGCGATTGGCGTCAACCGAAGAAATAATAACCGCAGAAAACACAGAGCAACGCTGAGAAAAAGAAATCTAAAGGTTAAATTTAAATATTTGCTTAAAATTTCAAAACGGCGATATTTCAATAAAAACAATTAATAAAAAAACTCTGCGTTTCCTCTGCGGTCTCAGCGATCTCTGCGGTTGAATTACATTTATAAAAAATTTTGCTTAGGTTGATGCTTATTGCCAACTGGCGGGCAAAAAAATAATTTCCCCACTGATAGGGACTAAATAAATGAATACAGGTATTGTAGTATCCAAGTTACAACAAAATGCTTGCACTTTATGTAATGGGACAGCCATAACGGTTTTTATCGAGATACCGAATGTTCCGGTACATTGCAATCTGCTTTGGTCAACCAAAGAGGATGCCATTCAGGTACCTCGCGGGGACATACGATTGGGATTTTGCCAGGATTGTGGTCATATCTTTAATCTGGCTTTTAAACCAGAACTGATGGATTACACTCAGATTTACGAAAACTCACTTCACTATTCGTCACGCTTCCAGAGTTATGCTAAGTCACTGGCAACATATTTGGTGGATCGCTATGATCTCCATGGCAAGGACATCATTGATATTGGTTGCGGTAAGGGTGATTTTCTAAGTCTTCTTTGTGAACTCGGCAACAATTGTGGAGTCGGGTTTGATCCAGCTTATGAATTCCAGGAAAATAATCTAAGAAACTCCACAGAACAGATTACATTCATCCAGGATTTCTATTCGGAGCGTTATAGCAATTATAGTGCGGATTTCGTCTGTTGTCGTCATGTCCTGGAACATATCCAATTTCCCAATGATTTCTTACTCAGTATTGTTAATTCGATAGGGAATGGAACAAAAGCAGTTGTTTTTTTTGAAGTACCAAATGTACTGTTTTTATTGAAAAACTCAGGGATTTGGGATTTGATTTACGAACATTGTTCTTACTTCAGCTCTATTTCGCTATTTCATTTATTTACTTCGTGTGGCTTTAAGGTATTAGACATAAAACAAAGATATGAAGACCAATTTCTTTGCATCGAGGCTTCGCTGGATGAATTTTCAAAAAAATTCGGTTTCAGCTTTAAAGATGACTTTAAAGAATTAATCGACGGTATAGCGACGCTTGCCGAAAAATATCGACAAAAGGTCGAGAACTGGCGAGATCAACTCGAACAGTTAGCAAAAATAGGTCAACGAATTGTAGTCTGGGGTGCAGGTTCAAAAGGTGTAGCTTTCTTGAACGCCCTTGAAACTTACGATCTGATTGAGTATGTTGTCGACATTAATCCTCATAAACAAGGTAAATATATTGCAGGATCGGGACAACAAATTGTCCCACCGGAGTTTTTGCAAGCATATCAACCAGAACTGGTATTAATAATGAATTCGATTTATAAAAATGAGATTTCCCGAATCATGAAAAGACTTGGCTTAATTGCAAAGTTTATATGTATGTAGCTGGCTGTGGTGATCGTAGTGTTTAGAGGTCAAAACAGCAAAGCAGCAATTGAAACACAACTTACTACTGAGAGCATTAAATAGTTTACATATCTGTGTCATTTCGACCAAAGGGAGAAATCTATAAATTCAACAATTGCATAAAAGCCAGATTCCTCACTACGTTCGGAATGACAATTCAATTGTAAAATACAACATGCTCCCAGTAATAATTACATTTTAAATTTGCTCACAGCGAAAAAAGATCAGCAATAAAAGCAATTTTAAAGTTTGTTTGGTTGAGGGATTATCGTCTCGTTGCAGATCAGACGACCTGGAAACGAAACTTGACTATTAATTTCATTGATGGAATTATACAGTTATGATAATAGATTATATTTGTCCTAATTGTGGTAAGAGGGGTATTTCAATATTTTATGAACTTAAGAATGTACCGGTGCATAGCGCGCTGCTCTTACCAACTCGAGAAGAGGCATTGGGTTATCCTAAAGGGAATATTGCCCTGGGATTTTGTAACGCTTGCGGATTTATTGCTAATGTTGCTTTTGATCCCAGCTTGCACGAATACTCGTCAAGATATGAGCCGACTCAAAGCTTTTCTGCTACCTTCAATTCTTTTCATCGAAAATTAGCCACTCATTTGATAACGCAATATAACTTATATAATAAAAGCATTATCGAGATTGGCTGTGGACAGGGAGAATTTTTAATCCTTCTCTGCGAACTTGGTTCCAATCGTGGATTTGGATTTGATCCCGCCTACCATAATGGTCGCAAAGATAAGAAGCAAATGAACGATCGGTTCACCATCATTAAAGATTTCTATAGCGAGAATTATGCTGATTATAAGGGTGATTTCGTTTGCTGCAAGATGACACTTGAGCATATTCAACAGACAGCCAGTTTCGTCAGTTCCATTCGTCGCTCTATTGGAAATTTATCTGATACGGCAGTATTTTTTCAGGTCCCAAATGTAAGGCGTATTTTACAAGACCTTGCTTTTTGGGATATTTATTACGAACATTGTTCCTATTTCAGTCTCGGTTCATTGGCACGTCTTTTCCGAAAGTGTAGCTTTGATGTCATTGAGCTTTGGAAAGATTATGATGAACAATATTTAATGATAGCTACCAAACCGACCAATAGAGAGCATGGCTCTAATCTGGCTCAAGAAAACGATATAACAGAGCTAACCCGGGATGTGTCCTATTTTTCTAAAAAATATCAACAAAAATTAAATACCTGGAAACGTAACTTACAGGGAATCAAGCAAACTGGCAAAAAGGCAGTTATATGGGGTGCCGGCTCAAAAGGAG
>Ga0209427_10006817_pt1 | contig 12987 bp, 9 predicted proteins | sample DeeMarSWOR136_30_FD_187465 | JGI IMG/M metagenome (GOLD analysis project Ga0209427, IMG submission 187465) | Marine sediment microbial communities from White Oak River estuary, North Carolina - WOR-1-36_30 (SPAdes) (version 2) | ecosystem: Environmental > Aquatic > Marine > Intertidal zone >... | reverse complement strand
CGGGACGATTAAACTAACCTCCAAAAAGCCAAAAACCTATTGACAATCGAACACTTGTTCTATTATAATAAAAATCTCTTTCCCCTTCAGGAGTTAATACGATGGCCAAGCTCATTGGCGAACCCGTCAAATTACATCGAAGAGATTCCGCGATAACGGCTTTCATATGGAGAAAGCGCGTCTATAGAGTCGATGAAGTCGTTAACTGGTGGCGTGAACCGATTGACTGGTGGAACGGTAAAGCGATGCGATTTTTCATTCGTGTAATCGCTACGAATTCAAGCAAGGGCACTTTCGAGTTATACAAGCTTGGTAAAGAGTGGTTTCTGCACAGAGTCCTCGATTAGAGCTTTATCATGAGTTTCGTTCACTTGCATGTCCATTCTCAATACAGCTTTCTCGATGGAGCGTCATCACTTGATAGGCTCATAGAAAAGGCAAAAGGACTGAACATGCCCGCGCTGGCTATAACCGACCATAATAGGCTAACCGGCGCTATCAGGTTTTACGAGAAAGCGAAAGCGTCTGGTATAAAACCTATTATCGGCGCTGAAATCGAGATAGAAGGCGGCTATCATCTCACGCTTTTGTGCAAAGACCGACAAGGTTATACCAGCTTATGCAGACTTCTCACGGAAGCCCATTTATCTAATCGAGGTAAAACGCCCTGCGTCACTAAAGAAATGATTGGCAAACTAAACAATGGCTTGATAGCTCTTTCAGGTTGTAGTCGAGGGGAGATACCATCGCTCATAAACCGAGCCAAAACCAACCAAGCTAGAGAGGCGTCGAACTTCTACAGAGACGTATTCGCGAATGACTTCTTCATAGAGCTTATTCGCTATCCGTCTCCAAAGAGAATGTCGCTTAGCTACATGTTGGCTAGCTTCGCTAAGGAACAGGCCATGCCGATGGTCGCCACAAATAACGTTCACTACGTTGAAATGGAAGAATACAAAATCAAGGAATTGCTCAATGCTATAGACAATAACGTTCCTGTTGACGAACTATCCGGCTACCGCACCGTAGAGCAATATCTAAAATCCACTAAGGAAATGGCTCGTCTTTTCAAAGATTTGCCTGAAGCGATAGACGCGACCAAGGAAATCGCTTCTCGCTGCAATCTTGTATTAGAGTTAGGTACACCACGCTTCCCGAAGTTCGATTTGCCGCGAGGTGAAACCGCTCTTGGCTGCCTATCGAAGCTGGCATTCAACGGCGCTGTAGGAAAATACGGTTCGTTGACCGCGAAAATTCGGTATCGTTTGGAGCAAGAACTCGGCACGATAAACAAACTTGGTTTCTGTGGGTACTTTCTCGTTGTCTGGGATATTATTCGTTGGGCACACGAACGCGGTATCAAATGCCAAGCGAGAGGCAGCGCGGTAGATAGCCTCGTGGTCTACGTTCTAGATATAAGCAACGTTGATCCGATAAAGCATGACCTGCTCTTTGAACGTTTCATGCACCCATTAAGACGTGAACCGCCTGATATTGATTTAGACATTGACCGCAGGAGACGAGACGAAGTTAGAGACTACGTTTACGAGAAATATGGGGCTGAAAATGTTGCCTGCGTGGGTACTATCAACACCTACATGGCTAGAGGAGCCATTCGCGACATAGGCAAGGCTCTGCGAATCCCACAGCGATTGATTGACGAGGCTTGTAATGGCATCCATTACTTATCCGCTTCAAATCTCATGGAACATGCCGATTCGCGTCCCGAACTAAAGAAGAGCGACATCTACAAGAAACCGGAGCTAGCGCAGCTATTCCAGTTGTGCGTCGCTGTAGACGGATTCCCGAAGCACATGTCAGTTCACCTGGGAGGTTTACTTATTGGAGACGGTAAATTAGCCAACTTAGTACCTCTGGAGTGGTCTAGCGGTGGCGACATAATCAGCCAGTATGATAAAGACGATATTGAGAAACTCGGCATCGTCAAAATGGACTTGCTGGCACTCCCTACCCTAACCGTGATAGAAGACACACTTAAGAGCGTCAAAGAGAATCACGGTATCAACATCGACTTGAATCAGATAGACAAAAACGACCCCAAAGCCTTCGCCATGCTCCGCGATGGAAAGTCAATCGGCACTTTTCAGCTTGAATCGCCGGCGCAGAGAGAGATGACTGGCAGACTCTTGCCTGACCGCTTTGAAGACATCATCGTCTCTATTTCTCTAGTAAGGCCGGGACCGCTTAAGTCTAACATGGATAAGGATTACCTGCCGAGAAGACACGGGAAGAAGCCGGTGGTATATCAGCACCCAAGATTGAAGAGTGCGCTTAGCGAAACTCTCGGAGTGATACTCTACCAAGAGCAAGTTCTTAAAGTAGCGCATGACTTGGCTGGCATGAGTTACGCAGAGGCGGATGGCTTTAGACGCGCCATGACGCATGACCGAACCGAGGAAGAAATGGAAAAGATGAGAGAATCTTTTGTCAGTGGTGCTCTGAGAAACGGCGTGAGTATGAGTGTAGCGAACAAAGTATTCGAGCAGCTGGCGGCCTTCGCAGCCTATGGATTCTGCAAAGCCCACGCTGCTGCCTATGCGGAACTGGCTTACCAGACACTATGGCTCAAATGCCATTATCCGGCTGAATTCCTCGCGGCGGTATTATCCAACCAGCCGATGGGTTACTATCCACCTCGTGTTTTGGTGGATGAAGCTGTAAGATGTGGAGTCGAAGTGCTGCCAATCGACATTCATCACTCACATGAAAACTATATAGTCGAGAACGGAGCGATAAGAATTAGCCTAAGGCAACTGAAGGGCATGTCCGGCGAAGCTTCGAAATCGATACTATTTGAGAGAGCACAGCGCGATTTTACGTCATTGAGAGATTTCGTGTTTCGAACAAACGTGAGCCAGCCTGTTGCTGAGAACCTTGTTAAAATTGGCGCTTTAGATTCTTTTGGTAATAAGAATGAGTCATTTGCGCAAATTCCTGGACTAATTAAGCTTAAGAACCGAATAGACAAAGGAACGAATCCTTTATTCGAAGATGCCGAGTTACGGCCAAGCGCAACATGCGAAAATCATTATGGCGAACTAAAGGACAAAGTGCTTATCGAACGCGAGTTGTTATCGTTGAACCTATCAGCCCACCCATTAGACTTTTTGCCTTCTAACACCGATATTACGCGTATGAAGGACTTACGCTCAGCAGCGACAGGCAAGAGCGTGAACATCGCTGGCTCGGTTATACGCTATCAAACGCCACCAACAAGAAATGGCAATCGAGTAGTTTACGTGATAATGGAAGACGGAACTGGGATTGCCGATGTTACCGTCTTTGGTGATGTTCAAGAAAAATGCGGGCAAGTCTTGTTCCGAGAAAGCTGGCTCAGAGTCAAGGGGAAGGTACAGAGACGAGGGCCAAAAGCGCTGTCGATTATAGCTGAAGACTTGTCGATACTTCGATAAGACGCTGCAATCTTGACCAGAAGGCTACTTAATTTAGCTACGACGCTCGCATGCCGACGGTAGCGGTATCGGTTTTTAAATGACTCGACTTGGCGTGGCATATATAAGAGATATAAACGCGGATAGCGGAACGGTTAGTATGAGTTTAATCCATGTATTCATCCCCATATTATCGCAATTAAATTAAGGAACCCAACAAGGCAAAATACTTACTGATTCTTCTCCGTTTGAAGCTAAGTCCAAGCGAACCAGACATCCCCATGTTCGTGCAGTAGTTATTAGAATTCAACCACAGATATTAGTAAGTAATTGGTATGACTGTGTTATAGCACTAACCTTTGCAGCTTCTGTAATGGACTATACTCAGCGTGCATCTCTCTTATCGCTTGCATGCTGACATGATGATAAATCTTTAACGTGATACCAACGTCAGTGTGTCCAAGCATCTGGCTAACCGCTTTGATATCGCCACCGCATGATAACGTATGCGTAGCAAAGTAGTGCCGCAATTGGTGTGGCGAAATCCGTTCAATATCGGCTCGCTTGCACAAATTATACAGGCGCTCACGAAAACAGTGCCGACTCCGGTGACTTAAAACAGCGTCAGCCCTAGTAGATGGAAACAGATACTCACCACTTAGCGTCTCCGTATAACTGCGAATATGTTCAACGGTTTGCTCCGATAGGTACACTGTTCTCGTCTTTCCGCCTTTGCCATTGACTAAAATATTTGCATCTTCCAAATTGATATTCTTGAGCTTTATAGTCGCAAGTTCCGTGACTCGTATTCCTGTATCAATGAGAAGCAAGAGAGCAACCTTATCCACTGGATTATGAACTGCGTTTAGTAGCTTGCTCACATCTTCATCGCTGGGAACTCGTCTCTCCTTATATCGTATCTTCGGTATTTTAAGACAGCGCGGATTGAAATTATACAAACTTCGTTCTAATAGGTAACCGAAGAAACTTCTATACGCCTTAATGTAGTTAGCGATAGTTCCCGGGCTAATACCGCACTCCTGTTTCGTGGTAAGGTATCGTTTTATGTCAATTTCCATAGGCTTCGGATAGTCCCCTAGTAAAGCTTCTACTTTTCGTCGATAGCTACATGAAGTTGATTCTACTAGGCCTTTTAGCTTCTGTTCGCTATACCAATCATTGATGTAGTCGCTAAGAATTACTGATGCGCCATTCCTGATAAGACTGAGGTCTGTGGTTCGAGACCACAATGGCCCACCACTTCTTCCCTTCGTGAGAGATTCCCACTTCGGATAACCTTCCGTTTATCCGCGGAACCAGGGCAGAGTTTTGGCAGGTGCTGGACCAAAGATATGACTTGTGCGGCATAACCGTACATTTCGTTGATCCGGGCGTAGATACCGGAGATATCGTCCTCCAAAGACATCAAACGGATGCGAATGGACTTGATCCTTATATGTTAAGAATGCGGAACGTTATAATTGCCAGAGAACTATTACCAATGCAGCCGCAGCAGTTTCAAATGGAACTGCCAATAGGCGACCACAGGGTATCCCGAAAACTCAGACTTACAGAGGTAGAGACATTACCCTCGAGAAGAGAGTGCAACTACTTAAATTGCCAGGTTATCATATATAGCCTTGATCTTACCTCAAGTCCTGCCTCTTTAAGTTGTCTTTGACAACAGGAACGACTTCATTGGTGGCTTTCACTAGTATAACTACCTTTCTTTGTCATCAACAATCTTCGCAGGTATGGCTTGCCTTTAACTAACTCTCTAAGTGCGTCTATTGATGGCTCTATACAATGAAAATATAACATTTATGTCCAGTATAAATTACCTGCCCACGTTTCCAGGTTCGCAGCTCCGCGCCATAATTTACGCATGAAGTAAGCAGAACGAAAACAAAATCAATCTCAAGCAACACTCTACCCCTACCCATTTTTAAACGACATCAGGTCTTCGGCGGTATATTACGAGTTTGAACGCCCGATTTTTTATCTATAATAATTCTTCCATCTCTTATTTCAACTATTCTATCGGTATGTTCCGCAACGAAGTAGTCATGAGTCACCACAACGAAGGTAGTACCATACCTTTGGTTTATCTCCCGGAAACCTAAGCATATCTTCTCCGTAGTCTCAGAATCCAAGTTACCAGTTGGCTCGTCGGTCAGGATAATCCTGGGATTGTTGATCAGAGCCCTTGCGATGGCTGTCCGTTGTTGTTGACCTCCAGACATCCTTGTTGCCAACTTATACTTAACATCTGTAATTTCAAGCATTTCGAAAAGCTCATCTGCCCGTCTGATTACCTCGTTCGATGGTCGCCAGCGGTTTATCAGATGAGGCATTAAAACATTCTCCAAAGCCGTGAATTCGGGGAGGAGGTGATGGAATTGAAAAACAAAGCCGATGGTCTCATTCCTCATGCGGGCCAGCTGATTTTTGGTCATATTATTCACCGGCTTCCCGTCGATAACTACATCACCGCTGGTGGAAAAGTCGAGCGTACCCATAATATTAAGCAACGTCGTTTTACCGCTTCCAGATACACCCATGATGGCATTGCATGTGCCGGCTTCGAAACTCAGGTTGATGTCAAAAAGTACCTGTAAATCTACGCCGCCACGATATATTTTGTTTACCTGTGTCAGTTCGATGATTCCGCTCATATCAGCCCTCTCTTATAACATCAACAGGATTGAGTTTCAATGATTTGCGGGCGGGAATAACCCCGGCTAGCGTTGCAGCGATTATTGCTATTAGCCAGGAGCGAATTACGAATTCATAGTCGAAGTACAGGTCAATCAGCGGAACTTCCCCTGGACCAGTGGTGAAGGCTATGAAGGAATATAGCAGGCCAATGCCTAGCGCCAGCCCGGCAAGGGAACCCAAGAGGCCAAGCAAAAAACCCTGGTAGATAAATATCAGGCTAGCGTTGAAATCATTTATCCCCATCGCTTTTAGAATGCCAATCTCAGGTGATTTCTGAAGTACGCTTATCGCCAGTACGCTGGCTATGGCGATTACCACTGAGGCGATAATGACTATCTGTATAATAGCGCTGGAGATTCTCTGTCCCTCAAGTCCGCTCAGGAGTTCTTCGTTCTGATCTTTCCAGTTATCGATTACAATATCGTCGTTATCGAGCTTTCGCCCCAAATGATTGGCAACGGAGTCAGCCTGGAAGACGTCCGATACCTTCATCTCGACGGAGGTCACACGGTTGCCAAAGTCGAATATCTCCTGTGCAGTATCGAGGTAGGTAAATAGCCAAGAATTGTTAAGGCTTTTCACCCCAAGGTCATAAAAACCAGATACGGTGAGCGTTACCGATCCGCCGCCGGGTATGGACACGACTACTTTATCGCCGATATCGATCTCAAGCTCTTCACTCAGCTCACGTCCCATAAGCACTTCACCACGCGAACTGTATTCACTTCCTTCATATATCGCGTTGCCGATATTGTAGATACCATCGGCCGCGGCAAAAGGAAATCCCCTTATAAGCACCGGCAGGTTTTTGTTATCCTTCCTGATAAAGGCGTTGCCGGTAGCTGAAGGTGAAAATGCGCTTACCTCTCTGGTCTGTTCCACCTCATAGACGATTTTCTCCCATTCACGTATTGTGGCAACATCAGCGGCAGACGAGACCGTAATATGCGGTGAATTCCCAACGGTACGATCAACAATTGTCCGTTGCAAGCTGTCTATGAGGAGTCCGACAAATATTTGAATGGAGATGGCGATGGCTATACCAACAAGTATTAATATACTCTGAGTTCGACCATGGGCTAAAAAACGTACGGCTATTTTGAAAGCTAGCACTATCTTCAAGCACTTGATTATTTTTTATGGCTATTTCAATTATACACATATTACCGAATATATATCACTCATTTAAGCACTGGTAGCGGGACGATTGGTTTGAATTTAAACCCTGTATTTATCCCTATGTTTTTACAACAGCAGTAAATATTGACAGAATATTGGTTCTGCTGCCGTATTTGAAAACAGGGATTATACTATTACGTCATCTTTACTTATATTTCTTAGAAATCTTCAGCCTTCCCTGCCAAAAACCTGCAGCCCCCCTTCCCAGAAATTTCCAAATTCCAGACCTGGTCGATAGTTGAAAGGCTTTTTAATTAGCGCTTTTTCGTCAATCTCTACTCCTAGCCCGGGACTGGTCGGTAACTCAATAAACCCATTTTTTGGAATAGGAAATGACGCTGTCAATATCTTCTCATAGTTGGGGATATCTGGATAGTAACATTCTTGAATTGTGAAATTCGGTGTAGTGGCATCTACATGCACTAATGCCGCCAAATTAACCGGTCCTTCAGAAATATGAGGTGCGACGCGGACATAGAACACCTCTGCCATTGCGGCTATCTTCTTTGTCTCAAGGATACCGCCGCAATATATCAGGTCAGGCTGGATAATAGATACCGCTTGCTTGTCCAGCAACTCCCAGAAACCCCATCTGGTATGGAATCTCTCCCCAGCAACGACTGGGATTTTTGTGGCTTTACTGACCTTGACCAGTGCATCAACATTGCAATCTGGCGGAATAGGCTCCTCAATAAAATATGGTCGAAACTCTTCCAGATCCCAGGCTATACGGATAGCATCGTCTGGGCTGAAGCGACCATGCATTTCAATAAGTAGCTCAATGTCATCTCCCACAGCTTCGCGTACCACTTTCACACATTCTCTACCTCGGTGCATCTGTTCCTTAGTAATGAATACATCCGGTCCAGGACATGCTTCCATATCCTCAAACCACCAAGGATCCCACTTTAGATACTTGAATCCTTGCGTTACTACCTGCTGAGCCAGCTTCCCAAAATCCTCCAAAGACTTGGGTTGAGACCCTGGTGCAAAATACCATGCATTATTATAGACCTCGATTCGGGGATGGTACGCGCCACCCAGAAGGGCATAGATAGGCGCATTCAGTGACTTCCCCAGGATATCCCAAAAAGCTATTTCCACCCCAGCCAATGCACTAAGGAGTGTAACAGATGGTCTCCAGTAGCTATTCCTGTAAATATTATGCCAGAGCAACTCAATCTGGCGAGGATCTTTGCCTATTAAATAAGGTTCCATCTCTTTAATTGTAGTCTCACAGGCTCGTGTTCTTGATTGTAAGGCAGCTTCTCCCCAACCGAAAATACCCTCATCTGTTTCTACCTTGACGAGAAGTATGTCTCTCCATCCAGCATTGTAGGGAAATGTTTTAATCGCTGTTATTTTCATTGCCGACTCCTTTCCATATAGTTTTCTTTCGTTTTGAATCAACCTGACTATTTATTTAACTTTTTGTCGTAATATCATCTCTTTAAAAGTAATAAATAATTGAAATAATAATCTTCGGCCGATAATTTACACTATTATAAACTCAACTAGAAGAATATATCCAATTATTACCACGGCGTTACATAGTAGAGAAACTTTAAGCTCTGGACGTCACAATTCTAATAACCTCATTCCTGCTCGGCCAACCATAAGTATAAAAAAACAGAAACACAATATTTATTTCTATATCAAATCTTAAAACTAAGTGGAAGCACCCAATCGTACGTTTGATTGGGCAAATATCCCTATGTTTGTGCAGTGGTAACTAGAATTCAACGATAGATGTTTATAAGCTTATTGGCGAGACTATGCTAACCCTCCAACCATCTCCATCTTACGTAGCGGACTATGCTCAGAATGCATCTCTGTTATCGCGCACGCTGGCATGATGATAAATTTTAAGCGTTATACTTACGTCCGTGTGTCCCAGCATCTCGCTAACCGCTTTTATGTCATCACCTCGTGCTAAAGTGTATGTTGCGAAGCAATGCCACAACTGATGCGGTGTCGTTCATCAATAACTTTTTGCCTCAAAATAGAAATGGGACAAAAGTCGCTTACAATAGACCTCTTCTTAATCTAAAATGTCGAATGACACTGGTTAGAGCATTTGCTTAAGACGAACTCATGGAGGTAACTTATGGCAGTGAGCAAAATGGCACTCCAAAACGGTGAAATTGCACCAGTTTTTGCACTCAAAGATCATCAAGGCAATGAGTTTAAATTATCTGATTTAAGAGGGAAGCGGGTACTTCTGTCCTTTCATCCCTTGGCGTGGACAGGTATATGCGCCAAACAGATGCAGTCATTGGAAGATAATGCGGATTTATTTGAATCTCTGAGTACCATGCCAGTAGGGATAAGTGTTGACTCTGTTCCCACCAAGAAAGCTTGGGCTGCAAGCTTAGGTATAAACAAGGTTAGGCTACTGTCAGACTTCTGGCCGCATGGTGGTGTCGCAAAGCTGTATGGCCTATTGCGTGAAAAGGATGGCTTCTCCGAAAGAGCTAATGTAGTCCTCAATAAAAGCGGTAAGGTCGTTTTTTCAAAGGTTTACGAATTAGAACAATTGCCAGATATTCGAGAAATAGTCGAGATACTTAAATCACCTTAGTCACCGGCGCAGTTACTGAATTACACAATATGAAAACTTGCACTCGATTACTTGGTGTCTTCTTGAAGGTATAATGAGATAATTAATAAATAGAGGATATCGATATATGGACGTAACATTATACACGAGCCCTACATGACCCCACTGCAATATGGTGAAGGAGTTCCTATCACAGAAAGAGATAGGCTTTGAGGAGCGCGATGTCTCTCGAAACCCATCTTATGCCCAAGAGCTTTTGAGAAACACGGGTCAGATGGGAGTTCCGGTTACGATCATCAACGGACAAATTGTAGTTGGGTTTGATCGTGGCCGACTGGAGCAACTGGTAACTCAAACACAAACGATACAACGTCCCTCATTTGGAGCTTCAATCGCGGATGCAAGCAAGATAACAGCAAAGAAGGGTTCAGGGATAGCGCTCGGTGCTTATATAGGAAGGGTTAAGCCAAGCTCAGTTGCGCTGAAAATAGGGCTCATACCAGGTGATATAATTACCGAACTTAATATGAAGCCTATAGCCAACTCAAGTGATCTGGAGCAAGCACTATCCGGTCTTAGTAAAGGAAGCCGCTTCTCTTTATTATTCCTCAGAGGCAATAAGGTAATGTCTACCGAAGGAACGTTATAATCAAGCTACAATTGCGCAGACTACGGTTAAGATTGATAATCCTATTACGTATATACCTTCCCTATTTTTAAACGACATCACGTCTTGAGGGGTATATTCATCGCTTAAACGCGGAGAGTGGAATGGTTAGTTTCAATTAGCCGTCGACACTCTAGGTATTGAACAAACAAAGAGACAGGAGTAGAATTATCCCACTCGATACGGACTATCGCGGAAAGGGACAACTACTTCGGGGTATAGTGATTACAACTTTTCCAGCTTGGGATAGTACTACTGTGTGTTACTAAAGAGAATATAGTCAATCTCCTTGAGCCGTTCTAAGCCTTTCAATTCGTATGGAAACATCGGTAATTCTACTATCTCAATGTTTGAGTAGTTATCGTAAATAGTCTCAACATATCTCTTCTGCTGCTCAGTCTTGGTCAGTAAGAAATCTGAATCTTTTCTCTTTACCACATTATTGATTATTAGCTGCTGAACCGTAAGTCCGTGCTCGTATAGCTTGTGAAAAGTGTCAGCAAGCTGCTCAACGGCAAGAGCTTCTGGTATGGTGACTATGTTGAATCTTACTTTATCCCTAATAAAATCCAGGATTTCTGCCGATGCTTTCTCCCAATGCTCCAAAATTTCCATGATTGGCTTCTTGCTTTTATGTCCAAGCTTCAGTTTTGAGTAGATCCGTGGAGCCATTCTCAGATGCTTTCTCAGCAAGGAAGGAGTTTCAAGCAAAGCGAGTGTCTGACCAAGAGGCGCAGTGTCCCAGATAATATTCTCATACTCGCCTTTCACGTTTAATTCCTTTATATAGTCAAGCATAAATTCATCACTCAGCCCTGGCAATACAGAAGTCATAAACTCAAGGAACTTAGAATATTCGATAGATACGACAGATGAAAAAACTGCGTATACTTCGGCACCAAATTTCCTGTCCCACATCTCCATCACTTCATTCATACCGAGCTCATGGATAGATAAAAACTCCTTCACCTTTGCAGGTTTCTCTTTTCGAGTTAGTTCAAATATATGTGAAAGGGATGGAGTAGCATCGGTTGAGATAGCTAAGGTCTCTCTTCCTAAGGAAGAATAATGGTGTGCCGCAGCTGCAGCACATGTCGTTTTACCGACACCTCCTTTTCCGGTAAACATAGTAATCGTATTTCCATTGCAGCCAACCTGTTTATTTAAAATCACCAACTTATCCGCCTCATTCCTATTGAATAAGCGTGAATTGTTTCTAGTAATTGTACTACTTTTTTTATCAGTCTAGTCTTGTGGAAAGAGAAAGATTTTATTAGCATGCAATTGATTACTTTGCTCAACAGAGACTATAGTCAAGTCTACGCGCTACAACGACGCACCCCAACAAGCTGAAAACGAAAACTCCGAATGAGCCTAAGTATGAAGCTGCGCGGATGCACATAGTTACTGTAGTGCGCCCGCATGAAGCTAGCAACAGGTATACATACTCGATTTTTAATTGACTCGACTCCGGTCGGGATATATAACGCTTTTAAAAGCGGATAGCGGGACGGTTGGTTTGAGTTCTGACTGTTAAACTACTACTAATTATTAGATTTGAATCGCCGTTACTTATACTATTATTAACAGCCTTCTTGGGTTACTCACCATCATTATTTCGATCTGTTCATCTGTAATACCGTATACTTTCATATATGGTAAAACATCGCGTAGAATGTGAGCGTAGCCACCACCTCCATAAGAGACAGTAGTAATCTTCATACCTATATCTTGCGAAATTAATATCTGGTCCAAATAGCCCATATCTATGAGCTCTTTAATCTCTTTTATGCGCTGCACATCATTTGGCATGTCTGGCAGATGGTCTTCCGCTACCGCCAATCTTATAGGATAATATCCTTCTAATCCAAAATTATCATAGGCAATAAAGCAGCCGGAGTCCAATAACTTTTGCCGCGTATCCAACCTAAATCCACAGCGACACATATGACTCATAACCACTCGACTGAGATCAGCTCCAGCTTTGTCCAGTACTTGAATGATTTCAATAGGTGATTTCTCATTACGTCCGGGATGAACCGTAACAGAACAGCCAGTTTCTCTCTGGGCTAAGGCTCCTGCCTTCAATACTTTAATCTCGTTGGGTCTTAGCGGCCATGAGCAGCCAAGTTCACCGATTATCCCGGCGTGTATCCCGGTACCATTAACACCGTTTTTAATATCATGAATAATTTCATCAGCGATTTGTTCTTCATTCTTAGCGTCTATCAATTCCTTCGGATATGAGCCATCTATATAGTACCCCGAGCTCATCACGATGTTGAGCCCTGTGGCTCGCGATATCCTAGCCAACGCTTCAGGGTCACGGCCGATACCGATACTCGTCTGGTCGATAATGCTTTTGCCACCATGAAGCTTGAATAGCGTAGCTTCTTTAATAGACATTTGTTCATCTAACAGCATTCGATTATCAAGGCTGTCTACCATGT
>Ga0209427_10006814_pt1 | contig 12988 bp, 9 predicted proteins | sample DeeMarSWOR136_30_FD_187465 | JGI IMG/M metagenome (GOLD analysis project Ga0209427, IMG submission 187465) | Marine sediment microbial communities from White Oak River estuary, North Carolina - WOR-1-36_30 (SPAdes) (version 2) | ecosystem: Environmental > Aquatic > Marine > Intertidal zone >... | reverse complement strand
GAGACCAAGGCTAGCCAAAATTGCAGAAAGAACAATGAAGATAACATAATTTCTATCTAGTTTTGTACCCTGTTCTACATCTCTGTATAATTCCTCAATCGCAATGCGCTTAACTCCAGTTGTATTCATTTTGTGAGGTTTGTAGGGGAGAACTAATTCAGCTTGCGATACATATAGAGTCCCGGTTACACGTCCTATCCCCTCTTTCTGAAGTTCAGTAATTAAAGGTCCCACGTCATCCGTATGAACTGCTGCCATAATAAGATTGGTTGCCTTTCCTTCAATAATTGAAAAATCGTAACCTGTTTCTTCAAGGAGTTGGATGACCTTCTTAGTATCTTCACTCGGTACAGTAATGGATAGTTTCCTCATAAAAAGAACCTCAATTGTTACAGGAATGCTGCAAGAACATTTTCAAATCAGTTTCGCAACAATTTCAGCAAGTTTTGTTCTATTTTCTTGAGTTCCAATTCTAACCTTTGTAACAATTACTTCCATACCCATATCTTCAAGCTGTTCCTTATATTTTTCGTCATTCTCATCAATAATAAGTGTATCAATGAGACCTGGGTAGCGTTCAACTATATTAATTATGGAAGTACCAATTCCTATAGCGTCCTCTATAAGCCTCCTCATAGGTTGATCAATCGGTTCATCACCTAGCACTGGACTAATTGCAATAACATTGCAAGATGCTTTTTCTATTGCATTCTTAATATCTTGAAACGCTAGCATAGGTTCAATGTTTAAAGGTGGATTACTTGGACCTATTACAATTGCATCACTTTTTGATAGAGTAGCTTCAATTTCAGAATTAGGTTTTGCCTTATCGATTCCACTATATTCTACTTTTTTTACTTCCTTTATGAGCCCTTGGAGTTCCTTATTCCTGTATTCTAAAAAGGGTAGATCTCCCTGGTCCGTGTTTACTTTAAAAACAACATCATCACTCGTCATAGGAATTACTTTCGCTATAATGCCAAGTTTCTGTGCGATTATGTCAATAGCTTCTGAAAATGACTTTCCAGTGGTCATAAGGTAATTGCGAACGAGTACATGGGAAATTAGTATATCACCAAAACGAAACCATACGTCTTCCTTATTCATTAGATATGATAAAGCATCCATGAAACTATAGGTGTCACCTTGAATAGTTTCCCAGTACCGAATATCGAGTTTTCCAGCTAACAGGAATAATAAATATTCAAGATCTGGGTATATTCTTAATCCCAAGACATTTACATTGTTTATAGTATTTGCGATAACCGCTAAATCTTCTTGTGGTATCACTCGCAAAAGTCCTTCTAGAAACCTGGTCGTCCTCAGACCCCCAGATATAATGGTTATCAAATAATTGCCTCCCATTAACTTTTAATTGCTGAATAACACTTATGATTAAACGAGGAGTAACTACTATAGATTCTGCTATCAGAATTCTTGATAATAATTTCTAGTTTAAATCGAATATGTAAATTAATTAATTAATTAAATTTCCATAAAAACTATTCTTGTAAGTATTCCACAAAGAACTTAACTACTACTTAAAACTTTATATTGTGTAATCTCATGCTTCGCTAATGTTATCTTTTTTTGCTTATTTATCATTCTTAAATTGGATCGTAGAAATAGACCATTTAGTGACTTTAATAAAAGAATTAAATGTTTAGATCTAAAGGGTAAAAATCTTGAGAGTATTTTATCAAAAACTGTGCATATTTTAAGACAAAAATTGTCGCTCATCAAGCTTTTAAACATTATTCTTAGAAGATTATGAAAACCAAAGCATCCACACTTGACTTTCTTTATTTTAAAGTGTTCCAGGCTCTTTAACTCTTTTTTCAGTGATTTTTTATCATAGACTCTTAGATGACCTTTTCCTATCTCATCAAAGCCAATACTGTAATCTTGCATTCTTAGTAAAGTATTTTCAATAAAAGAAATCAAGGGAATACTTAAGATTATATATTTCGATGTTACGCTATTCATTTCTTGAAAAACCATTTCTGGAGATGCCAAGTGCTCCAATGTTTCTGTACATATCGATGTCTCAAAGAATTTTTCTTTAAAAGGCAGATGATGCGCATCCGCAACGACATAGCAAATTTCCTTCTTTTTCCGCGCTCTTTTGATTTTATTTGCCGAAATATCTACCCCAACTTTAAAATCTGCTTTGAAAAGATTTGTCATTAACCCCTCACCACATCCTATATCCAAAAGATTCTTGGATTGTGGGAAGATTTTTAGTGTTTCCAAAAGTCGATATCTTTGTTCATGCATCAAAAAAACGTTCGATGTTTTAAAAAACAATAATTCTTGATGGTTTTGAATTTCTCCTTCTTTTTCATAATACCGACGAAACTGGATAAGATTTTTCATTCAATCTCACATTTTTGAAGTTTTTAACCTCTAAAATGAGTTGTTGTCTAAAATAATAGATTTTTTGAACTACACTAAATTCGGGAAGCCTCAAAGATAAATTTTTTGTAATATTGGGCACCTGATCTTCCTCTAAACCATGTAAGATATGCAGCAGCTCCAATAAATGGAAAAATAACTTTAGCGAGAGAACTTTGTAGCACTTTTCTATAGAAACTTTCAAAGCCAAACCAAGTATCTTTCCAAATTTTCACATTGTATCTCCAACATCTCGATAAAAACTCCCACTGCAAATCAGATAGAGAATCTAGATCTGCTCCTCTCTCATTTTGTAAAATACATTTATCAAGCGGTACAAATAATAGAGGAACAAAAAAGGATGTATATGATTTTAAATCATCAATGAGTTCAAGAGTTTTGATCGTATCCTCTTCCGTCTCTCCGGGAAATCCTACAATCAAAGTCGACAAAGGAACCCAATCATTATCGTTTAAAATACCATATGCTTGAGTTACAATCTCTCGCCACTCTTCAGGTTTAAATGGAAGCATCTTTCCACGCATATATTTTTCCATTAGGCGAGTACTCCCAGTCTCAATGCCTGTTTCTACTGCTATTTTTGGTTTTCCGTTATGCTTATAGTAGCTCTTCTCAAGTAAGATGTTAGATAACTCTTCTATCAATTTTGGTACTGCAACAACAGGAGCTAAACTAATATGGGCAGGTTGAATGCTTAGTATCTGATCATAGCTGGCTAGTTTTTTAAATAACCCTATTACAGCGTCTTCATTCGGCATGAATTTCTTATCTTTACATTTGTAGAGTAAGGCATCTTCTGTGGCGGTCGTAATCATATCTGCTCCTTCTTTAACATTAACATCAACTTCTGCGATTATTTTTGACATTGGGACATCGCGGCGTTTCTGCATTGTTGGCGTACAGAACTGGCAATGCCTACCACAACCTCGTGAAATCTCAACATTTCCATAGATAGTGGCATGCTTAATTATGGGAATTTCAGCTTCATCTGGAGATGATGTGTACACTACAGGAGGTATCTTTTTACCTTCTACAGCAAGTCGAAAAAGTTTTGGTACTTCTTTATCGCCCTCGCCAATCATTACAGAATCGATGCCTAAAAAGTTTCTTGTTTTGGCTCCCTTTATTTGCCACGCCCCAGCCCCTCCTACGATGACCTTTGGTCTGAATTTGCGCAGTGGTTTGCTATGACATAATTTCTGAAATTCAATCGAGTTTAATGATATCGAACTCATTTTACCAAAAGTTTTTAATAAATTTGAATAGGTTAAACTCACGTAAGCTAACCCAAGAGATTCCATGGCACTTATTCCGACAGCTTTTGTTTTCGGTCCAACAAATTGATCAAGATAGTATGGATGGACACAAACAACATCTGACTCATCAAAACCTCCATTATCTATTAAACTGGCTTCTACTTTTCTTAATCCATATGGCGCATAATGAGTGATACCTTTTTCTGAAGGGTCAACATCTTTCTTTAAAACTGGTGGATAATATTTCCTACAAAAAGATAAAGGCAACATCCCCTTGGGAAAGGAAGCAACAAATGCAAAAAAGGGATTTCTACGAAAGCCACTCATCTCAATTGCGGAAGAGGTGAGGACAATCGGCCAGCCATCTGATTTTGTGCCCACAAGAGTCACGATCCAAATTTGTAAATTCTATTCTTTAACGCTTTTTTCAAAGAAAGGTTGAAATAGTCTGATATCCACAGACAATACTTGAATTAAAAAGATTTCTCAAATATTGTGAGAAATTTCCTTTGAGTTTCCTTTTACAGTGATGACTTTGACAATCAACACGACCTTTTTAAAAAGTTTAGTTCTACCCTCACTCATCATAGGAGGATTTATAACATTTTTTTTGGGTTTGCTACCTAATATACCACGGAATCTCTTGGGAGTAAGTTATTGGGGTTACCCGCTGCCGTGGATAAAACAAGTTGTCTACCCTGGAGCACCGAAAGTCATTATTTGGCATTTTTTGATTCTTGATTGGCTTATTTGGATGGGGCTATCTTTTGGCGTACTCTATGGAATGAAAATTCATTTAAAGCTTTAAAAGAGGAAAAAAGGAATTAGGAAACATCTACGATTTTTATTTGAAAAATCAAGGTCTTTCCAGCTAATGGATGATTTAAATCGATAGTTATATCTTTTTCAGCTACTTCTGTTATTCTTGCAGGGAAGCCTATACCGTCCGAGGTTCTTAATTCGAGCACCATTCCTGGCTTGGGTATTTCTCCTGGTGGTAGTTTGTCCATTGGTATTTTCTTTATAAGATTTGAATCATAGTCACCATAAGCTTCTGATGGAGCCAGTTCAACTTTTTTTTCTTCTCCAACTTCCATTCCAATTACGGCATTGTCAAAGCCTGAAATAACCTGTCCAGAGCCAACTTCGAATTCTAAAGGCCCTATTCCTTCTGATGTGTCAAATACAGTTCCATCTTCAAGCATTCCAGTGTATTCGACTTTTATCTTATCTTCATTCTTAATTGGCATATTTTCATCTCCATTTTCAAAAAAATCAAGTAAAGGACTTTTTGGATTTTCAAATAATCTGTCAGAAAATTATATAACATTATCTGAATCGACAGGCATGTATTTATAATAGAAGTTCCTGAAAATTAGGAATGAAAGTATTAGAGAGAATATAAGCTAAATCGCATTAAGTCTAAGAAATTCTGCTGCTTTTTCTTGACAATCATCGACTTTAATTCGATCTCCTAGCCGTCCGTATGCTGCAGCCATAGAAAGCCATGCAAAAGCATATTCAGGTTCAATTTTCACAGCCTTTTTTTGATATTCAATTGTCTTATTATATTCGCCTAATTTATAATTTGTGACTCCTAAATTGTACCATATCTCTGCATCTTCAGAATTAAACTCTAATGCCTTTTTATAGCATTCAATCTCCTTGTTATGTTCTCCCAAAGACCCATACGCTAATCCCATACTATTCCATACATCAGCAGACGCCGAATGGAGTTCCAATGATTTCTGGTAGCACATGATTGCTTTATTGAACTCACCTAACTCATAATGGTCTATTCCAATGTTATACCATGCTAAATAGCCAATTGGCTCTGTCTGTATTGATTTCTTGTGTTCTTTTGCAGCCTTTCTGTAATTCTTTTGATCAGGGTATTCAATTTCTCTCTTAAGAATTGTCATTTCTATCATCATAAAAAATAGGCTCAGTTTGTATATAAAGAGAGAATTTTGAAAAAACAATGAAGGCTAATTAAAAAATCTCATTATTCTATTGCCTAAATTGCCTTGTTTGATATTCACCTGTTTCATATTTTCTCGTAACCATAACGGCAAAAATCTGTTATAGGTACGGTAGAGGTAACGTTGATCCATAAAGATGATGACACCCCGATCTGATAACGATCGAATAACTCTTCCAGCTGCTTGCGCTGCTCGTCGCATAGCAGGTATGATGAAAGCGTAGAGTCTTCCTTTTCTTGGGAAAGCACGCTCATAATACTGGATTTCGAGCTTAGTTCTAATATTAAACTGTGAAAAAGGAACACCCACAATGCATACGGACGACATGGCCCTTCCTGGAAAGTCTTGACCTTCTGAGTTCCTACCTCCCATTACACCCAATAATACAGCTCCCCCAAGATCGCCAAATTTTTTGAATTCTCCTACCATTCTTTCACTAAGATAGGATGGCATATTAGCTTGTTCAACAAAAAGAAATTTTCCAAGTTCATCGACTTTTTTTGATAATGGGGTTTCCAACAAACTTAAAATGTCATAAGATGCGCAGAAAACACCTATATTTCCATCTGTATTTCTTATTACCTCTGTGAGCCTATCAACATAGGCATTTTGCATTCCTAGGAGCATTTTTCTACCGCCTCCTTTGCTATGGAGTTTTGAAACTCCAAGGACAAGAAAATTATCGGTATCATAAGGTGAACTGAACGCTTCGCAAAGAGGGGTATTCAGTCCAACGACATCTGCAAACGCTTTTAAAGGTTGCATTGTCCCTGACATCGCAATTGATCCGTATACGCGGTCGAATAATGGCTGTGTTATAGGTCTTGGATCGAATGATATAATTTCCAAAAGATATGTTTCTTTAGAAGGGAGTTTTTGTTTTTTTAAAATCACTTCAAATACAGGGTCTGTAACTGCCTTTTCCATTGATTTTAGAAACTTTCCGACCCTATAAAGCGATGATCGCGCAACATTCTCGCTTTTTGCTCGATATTCTCTAATTCTTTCGCCCCATGTGATTATCCGATTGATTAAAAAGTTAATTTCTTGTTTATCAAGGTCCGTACATAAGGAAATATAGCTTCGGAAAGTCTCTTTTTCCATTCTAGATGTAATTTTAATCTCTTTGTTCTCTCTCAGCCTTCTCGAACGTGCATATTCAACTGTTTTCACATAGATGTTCGATAAGAAGTCACTGATTGTTTCAGGGTTTTTAAGTTGTATTATATGAGGGTAAGTTTGTACTTCTTCAAGAGCTTTCTTGATGCTTGATAACTTAAGTTTTATTGATATAATGGATTTAACGATACTGGGGAGGTTATGGGCTTCATCTAAGATGATAAAGCAATTTGCCAACTCGATAAATCTCTCAATAATGTAGTATCGTAGTATTGGATTGAAAAAATATTGATAAGATAATGTTATTACATCCATATGTGGCAATAATTTCTTCTGTAGTTCAAAGGGGCATAATCCATGCATTTTTGAAAATTTGCGAACATCTTGGCTAGTCATTGGGCATTTATTGAGTTCATCGAGCAAAAATTCAATATTGAATCCTTTTGTTCTTTGAAAAAAGTGACATTTCTTCTTAATTGCATTGCAGGTATCGTTTAAGATCTCAGCGTCAGGAATATTACGTACATTCGATTTTATACACATTACATGCTTACCACCAATTGAGATTCCTTTGGTTTGATGTCCTCTTTTGGCAACAATTGCTCTTAGTTCTTCAATTACTCGGGTCATTTGTGTGTGAGTTCTGCAAACATACAGCAATTTCATATCAAGCGTAGTTATTTCAGGAAGAACTCCTGCCAATATACCTAAAGTCTTACCGATACCAGTTGGTGCCTCTATGATGGCATTAAGTCCGTTTTTAATAGCTTTTTTTGAAAGGAGAATTAATTTGTCTTGATGAGGTCTCAACTTCGAATACGGAAAGTATGAGAGTAGTGATGAACTCATAATTGTTATTTCAATACGCTCCTAGTAGACTGGATAATCATATACTATTGTTGAAGTTCGCTTATAAAGCAGAAATCATGCTTAATGGTTAGAAAAAGTCAAGATATGATTTCCACTAAAAAAAGTTGTTGAAATCTTAGGAAATGCTTTATTCTACAAATTTAAAAATTCATGTGAGCTTTTTTTATTTTTAAATGAGGTTCCTTCAAATAATACTATAGAGATTTTGAGATTTAATAACCGCCTGGATCCTCCTAAGTATTCTCAAAATCTCCCCCCCTTATTTTTTGATTTAAATGCTAATAGAAGAGTTTCTTAAGGTAATTTATATTTGAAGTAAATTTTGAAAGTAATTCAATAGTCTTAGAACAGGCGTTAGATATTTTCTTTAATATGTTACCAAAAAATTAAGTATGGAAAACGTTTATTACCGAAAATTCATTCAATAAATGACCTGTGCGTTATTCGGAACTGGTAACTCTTTATAAAAGGAAAAAAGGCTAACAATAATAGCTTTTACTGATATCATATTCTACAAGGGAGATCTCAAACATTTTTGAGGAATTGTAGTGGCTGTTGAACTAAAAGTAACGGAAGTGATTCCTGAAGCATTAGAAAGTGTATTTCCCTTTGAACGTTTCAATAAGATGCAATCAGCTGTTTTGGATATAGTATTTAATAGTGACGAGAATGTGGTGGTGGCAGCACCTACAGCTTCGGGCAAAACAGTTATCGGTGAACTTGCTATTTTAAGGGCTTTAATAAACCATCAGGATGATTCCAATAAAAAAGTCGTATATATAGCTCCATACAAAGCTCTAAGTTACGAAAAACTTGAAGAGTGGACCAATAAATTCGAACCTTTGGGCTATAACGTATATGTTACAACTGGAGAAACTGAGATTGAGCCTAGAAAAGCCGCTAAAGCACATATAATAATATCTACGCCTGAAAAAGTTGATAGTTCGAGTAGAAAGTTTAGAAGCGCAACATATGAGTTCATAAACCGTATAGATACGATAATCATTGATGAAGTGCATCTTTTAGACTCACCCGAAAGAGGAGGAGCGTTAGAGGTACTGATATCACGTTTAAAAAAAATTAATAACCGATCCGATCGTAATTTACGAATAGTAGCTTTAAGTGCCACAATGAAGAACATTGAAGACGTTGCTGCGTGGTTAGGTGCGAAGAAGTCAGGCACCTTTGTTTTTAATGACATTTACAGACCTGTAAATTTAGAGGCAACTGTCTGTGGGTATAAACCAGATACGAAGAATAGATGGAATAACAAACATCTTAAGATTCAACTTACATATGATTTAATTGCTCCACACATCGATGCTGGTCAAGCATTAATCTTTGTTTCAAGTAGACGCGGTACTGTTGATACGGCGCAAAAATTATTAAAAAATTTTTCAGAAAACGAAAAAATGCTTATAGGAAATAAAGAAACAAAGCTATTGGGGAAAAAGTCTAAAGATATTGTTAATGATATCTTACGCTCATGTTTTGTTGAAGGGATAGCGTTTCATCATGCGGGACTTTCCAGAAATGATCGTGAGATCGTAGAAAACGCTTTTAAGAATCGACTTTTAAAGGTGCTTGCGTCCACCTCAACGCTAGCATGGGGTGTGAACTTGCCTGCTCGTGTGGTTGTCGTACAAGACACCACTGTTTATGATCCACTAAAAGGAAAAAAAGAAATAAGTCCATTGGACCTGCTACAGATGCTTGGAAGATCGGGACGACCACAATTCGATAATGTTGGATATGGGATCATCATTACAGAAAAAAGAAACGTTGAATACTATCGGGGACTATTAACTGGGAAGGAAATAGAATCAAGATTAACTGAAACCTTAGAAGAGCATCTCAATGCAGAGATTAGTTTGAATTTTATTAAAACAGAAGCTGAAATAAGTGATTGGTTGAAAAGCACGTTCTTGTATAGTTCTCAGAAAGATGAACTAAAGATTCAAGAAATAATGGATACTACAAATGAATGCATCGAACGGCTTATTACAGATGGATTTATCAATAAAACAGAGCAGGGGCTTGTTTCCACACCTTTAGGAAGCCTCACCTCAAAGTTCTATTTGCGTTTAGATACTGGAAAACTCTTTTTCAATGTGATTGCAGTTAACTCTCATGAAATTATTGATGATGAAGAAATCCTTGCACTTGTGTCAAAAGCTAGCGAATTTGACGATATGGTTGTTAGAAAAAATGAACGGCGTATCTTTATAGATGTTATAGAGAGTTATTCCGCTTCTGGTTACGTAAAGGATCTAAAAAAACATCAAGAAAAGGTATTCGCCATCTTACTCGCATCTCTTAAAGGTGGTGTACAAATTGATATGGAATTACAAACTGACGCGCGAGTTATAAGACAAAATGCCAACAGGCTGTTATCAGCATTACAGCGTTTCTGTGATGAATTCTCTAATTCAGTTCTAATTCGTGAAAAGATCAAAAGGCTCAGTATTTTACTAGAATATTCATTACCAGAGGAATTTTCAGAGTTATTACAGGTAAGAGGGATAGGTGTAAGGATAGCTACATTACTGGCGAGTGCAAATGTTATGAGATTAAAGGATCTGAAACAACTCAGTGTAGAAGAAATGATTAAAATTGGGATTAAGAAGGCTAATGCAGAAAAGATCCAGAATAATATTAATGAAATGCCTATTATCACTGTTGAATGGCATATTAAAGAAAAAATGAATGTCAATGAATCTCAAGAAGCACTGTTTAAGTTATTTAACTGGGGTTTTCCTGTCCGTATCAACGCAATACTCTTATTAAATAATAAAAAATTAATAGAACAAAAATTATTTCTTAAAAAAGAAGAAGAATGGATTTTTCCAGTTTACATTACTTCTTCAAAAATACAAATTATTTCATGTGAATCATGTGTCTCATTCATCGATTTTAATGTTATTCCAATTGTTGATAAGAAAGAAATCAAAGTGATAAAACCTCGTCCCAAGAAAACCTTAGAAATTAATAAAATGGAGAAAAAACCAAAAAAAGAAAAAATAGTGGATATTTCTTCAAAGGCAATTGGCAAATGTAAGAATTGTGGTAATGATTTAGTAAAGGAAAAAGATGAAGTTATATGTGCGTTGTGTGGCATATCATATGGTATTCCTAAGAGCGCTAAAGTGTTGCCTGAATATAGATGTGAACGATGTGGCCTTCCCAAAATGCGATACATTTATGGTGGTTATGATATTATTTGTTGTGTTGATCGCCAGTGTCAGAATCCCGACAAAATAGTAAAGGAGCAATTTGAAAAAGAGAAATATTCCTGTCCTAAATGTGGCGGCCCTCTTATCTTTCTTCGGAGAATTGGCCTAACAGTCGGATGCAGTAAATATTATGATGAAAAGAATCCTTGTAAAACAGCTTTTGTACTGCCGACTTATGCAGTGCTGCATGATGATCGATGTCAATGCGGGCTTCCCCTCTTTAAATCCAAAAACAAAATACGGTGTTTAAATCCTTCCTGTGAGTATAGTGGCAGAGACATAGGCGAGTCTTAACGATTCAGACATTTAAATGAAGTTTTGAAAATTTTTGCGATAAAATATATTACCACAAGTTTCTTATTTTTCTAAAAGCTTCGCCGACGAAAAATAATGACAATTCCATCCTTAGTTCTGATCAGAACCTTGACCTCTTTATAAATCATGTTAAATCAATTAAATTAACAAAGGTGTTTGAGCTTTATGTCCTTTACAACAGATATCAAAACGGTAAATAAGCCGATAAAATTACTTAATCGTATAAATGTTACAAAACTGCTCCTTATGGGTCCTGCCAATGCAGGTAAGACAGTTTTTGGAAAAAAAATTGAAACGGCGTTTAATGGCGTCAAAAAGAAGAAGAACACATCTAATCTTGATCCTATCTGCGAATCCTACATACCTACACCTGGAATTGACTTTTACAGAGTTTTTATGCAAGAAGATTCTCAGTCATATATGTTATGGGAATTAGGGGGGCAAACACACTATCAGCCACTATGGAGTATTTGGTGGAAAGGCGCTAAGGGTGTTTTTGTGGTAATTGATTCTACAGTTATAACGGAGAGTTACTTGGCAAAAGTCCGAGATATCATAGAATTAATACATGATACTTTATCTCTTCCTTTCGTAGTCTGTCTTAACAAAATCGACCTTTCAAATTGTAATACAAAAGTCCTAGAGAATATCAGCGAGTATTTAGACGTTGAAGAGGATAAAATTATACCTTGTAGTGCAGTCACTGGATTGAATGTGCGAAATGCTTTGTATTATCTTCTTGAGATTATCTAATTTAGTGAACTACCACCCTACAAGTAGGCTGGCTTCCTGAATCATCCATTCCCCAGCGGGACATGTCAAACAGGCTCTACAGGCAGTCCCTGCCCTGAACGCGATGTGAATGTGAGAACTGGCGAGTGTTACCTCAGCTCAATTCTACTTAGAATCTCTGCAAAACCGTATTTAAAGATTAGGGAGTATCGTGAAAGTGAAACAAGTAAAACACGCAATTCATCCCCCCAACAAGTTGAGGGGGTCTTCTTGCGGAGACATGATAAAAAAAGACAATTAAAAAATAGTGGTGAGAAAAGGCTTATGCTTCATTCTTTTCTTCTGCTACTTCATCTATTTTTGCCAGCTTTCTGTCAATATGCTTAATCTGAGCCACCATTTCTAGTTTTTTGTCAATATGCTTAACATTATCGGAAGGAAATCCCTTTCCGAAAAGTGGGGGGGATGAAAGCCGCTAACTTTATATAATTTTTTGCACAGAAGAGTTGTGATGAATATTGGGAGGAAGGCAGGATACAAAACTCCCGGTAGGATGAAAGACGAGGCTCCCCTGTAAGCGTGGATTCGAACAGTTGCTAACCAGCGCGAATAGCCGCGAAGGTAAAAGGACAATAGCATTTAACGAATCCCTAAGTTGTGATGATGGAATTGAAGGTTCCTATCACAGAATGCCAGGTGGACAGGCCATCCTCAAAAAGGGATGATCTGCGATACACAGCCGAACGTAAAACGAGAGTTCCCCGCAAGGGTTGGGAGGACTCGCAGGAAGCACCATTCGTCAGGGTGGGGTAGTTCACTCTGAGCCTCTAAGAGTTTTTTATATAATTCTAAGAACTCTTTTTTTAGTTCTGGAAAATCATCCTTTCCCATTATTTCTGGCATACAGTAAAAATGCTTCAAGAATTTTGGAAATAAATGTTCCATCCCAAACATCTTATTTCACCTGGTCACGATACCTTACCATATCTTCATATAATTTACCATATGTTGATACTCAGACATGGGAAGGGCGCTTTTAAATTATCCAAAAAGGACAACCCCTCCC
>Ga0209427_10006813_pt1 | contig 12991 bp, 16 predicted proteins | sample DeeMarSWOR136_30_FD_187465 | JGI IMG/M metagenome (GOLD analysis project Ga0209427, IMG submission 187465) | Marine sediment microbial communities from White Oak River estuary, North Carolina - WOR-1-36_30 (SPAdes) (version 2) | ecosystem: Environmental > Aquatic > Marine > Intertidal zone >... | reverse complement strand
ATTTTAAATTATTGGTAGAATGGATGTTAATTGAAAAATAAAGTAACGTCGAAAGAAGTGCGATGCCCCGAATGCGGTACTATGAATAACGTACCGATTAGCAGTCAAGGGGGGACCATCACCATCTTCTGCAAGAGCTGCGGGGAGGAAATCCATCTGACCCTCAGCAGAACGCTTTTAGATATGGAGTTAAAGCGACTACCAATAAATCAACAAGGAAACGATTGAACTCATTTATTGTTAAATCAACACACAAAATATTTTATACTTAGTGTTTCCTTAAATTCGAATATTCAGTGATAAGATTATGGATTTGATGTTCGACCCGAAAGCTGATGGATTATCGAAGGTACTTAGGGACTACCAGGAAGAAGCGCTGAGGTTCGTCTGGAGTAGCGAACAGGGCGTGAATTCGAGGTTAGTGTGGCTCCACGTGAATGAGGCATTCGGGGGCGAGAAGACAATCAGCAGGGCCTCGATAATCAACTTCCTCAACGGCATGGTTGACGAGCGTGTTCTTGATTACGAGGAGAGATCCGGGAAGGGGGGATACCACAGAGTATACCTCCCGAGGCTGGATGAGAGCGGTTTCAAGAAGGCCATGGCCAAATCGGTCATTTCAAGTCTCATGAGGGATTTTCCAGAGGAAACGAATGAGGTTCTTAAAAATTATAAGAAATGAATAAGATTTAGTCAGCATTATTGATGAGATTGTATAGTGTTTTACCTATAGTTTAAATATAGCACGAATAATGTATTGGGTGATGGAAATGACTGAAATAAAGTTTGACCTGAAACCTATTACTGAGAAGCCTTCTAGGAGATACCGTAAGGGAAGCAAGTACGATCCTGTTCTGGATAGGTTCATGGATAGAGAAGCCAAACTAGTCGAGGTATCTATGGAGGGTAAAGACGCCAACTATCTAAGGACACAGCTGAACAAGAGGATAGAGGCTAGGAACCTGAGAAACATAAAGGTCTCAGTAGTCAACAACGTCTGCTATCTGGAGAAAGCGTAGTTATTCTATCTACTTTTTTTTCCATATCCATCTAAATTTTAAACCGTTAATAATCTGTAAATCACACATTACCTTAGTGTAGAGTTAAATGGAACTCTTAAAAATTTTAGGTGTCATGTACATTAGCTGGGCCACTCATTTTAACGAGCTTATGTATGGCTATCGCTATGATTCGAACCGGTATAGAAAAACCCAAAGGATACGGGGAAAACTGAACAACACTTTCCCAAAAATTCCAACCATGCGACCGACGCTGCAACGAATCCAAAATTCACACGGACGACCAATCCAAGTTCAAACAATCAGTGAACAAACGAAAACCAAAAAAAAATTGAATTTCAGACAAATTCGCAACATCGCAACCCGGAAAATCATCAAGTCCCGAGAAATCCCTTCTGACAAGCTACTGACGCGCGCAGAAGCTCAAACCGCACGTGCTACCAGAATCCTTGTAAGCAGCCACCACTTACCGCGCCCGCCCAAAAACAGCTAATTCGCCCCCACAAGCCAGACCGCAAATTTCATTACCGAATTCACTATCACATACAGGATAAAAATGCCCAAGATCCTAGAGGACATCAGGATACTAGACTTCACACACGTCTGGTTCGGCCCCTACTGCACCATGATGCTCGCCGAGCTGGGGGCCGAGGTCATAAAGGTGGAGCCACCCTGGGGCACCATCGGCCGGCTAGGGCCGGGCAGGCTCCACAAGGGGGTCAGCTCCACGTTCTACGCCCTCAACATCAACAAGAAGGACGTAGCGGTGGACCTCAAGAGCGAGGAGGGCCTAGCCATCATCAAGGAGCTTGTCAAGAAGTCGGACGTCGTGGCCCAGAACTTCATCCCCGGCACCATGGAGCGACTAGGGCTCGGCTACGAGGTGCTCAGAGAGCTGAACCCAGGGATCATCTACGCGGCGCTCTCAGGCTTCGGCCAGTCGGGACCCTACAGCAGGAACGCCTCCTACGCCGTCATCGCGGAGGCCATAAGCGGCCACACCTACTCCACCGGGAAGAACTACGACCCGGACGGGAGACCCATCAACATGGCCGGGGCCCTGGGAGACCTGGGACCCGCGATGTACGCGGCCTTCGCCATCGTCGCCGCCATCCGGCACAGGGACAGGACGGGAATCGGCCAGTGGATAGACGTGAACCAGGTGGACTCCATGGTCGCCTTCAACGCCACCTCCTCCGCCGCCTAAAGCCTCTTCAAGATGACCCCCGCGGAGATGGAAAAGAAATTCGGCCCGAGGCAGGACCCAAACCGGATCTGGGGCATCTTCGAGGTGAAGGACGGCTGGATCCAGATCGCCGGGGAGAGACCTAAGGCAATCGACCTGCTCAGGGAGAGGCTAGGAGTCGAGGAGGCAAACAGGGAAATCGTTGCGGAGCACATAAAGGGCATGACCCGGATGGAGGCGTTCAGCTTCCTCTCGGAGCTTGGGATGCCCGTCGCCCCGATCTACGAGGCCCACGAAGCAATGGGAGACCCCCACCTGCTCGCCCGGGGGATGTGGGTCGAGGTCGACCACCCCGCCGCGGGCAGGTACACCGTGCCCAACTTCCCGGTGATGTTCTCGGAGACGCCCGGAGAGGTCACCTCGGCCTCGCCGATGCTCGGGCAGCACACCGAGGAGGTCCTGACGACGCTGCTTGGGTACACGTCGGAACGAGTCAGGGAGTTGGAGAAGGAGGGCAAGATAGCCTGCTGGCGGGGCCAGTGAGGCCGTTGACCACGCGCGCCATGGAACTAGCTCGAAACGTCCCAGAAAAACGAAGCTCTAGGAAAAATCAGGAGAGGTTCCTAGGCTTCGCCACGATCTCCCGTATCTCAAGGTCGAAGAAGGTCCTGGGATACGCCGGCTTCACGACGATGCATGTGTCCGCGCCCTCGCCCGTGCCCGCTATCGCCATCACTTCCCCGTCCATGGGGATGAGCCCGGCGTCCGCCGCCATCAGCACGACCTCGACGCAAACCTTCATTCCCTGGCCGAACCTGTAGAAGGCGTCCCGCACAACCTCCTCCAGGGGCTTCCCGCCGTACTTCTCCGAGAAGGCCGAAGCCACCCCGTCCCCCAGGGCATGGATCTCCGTGAGGACCTTCAAGCCCCTCTTGGTGAGCCTCTCCCTCTCCTCCACGGTCATGCACCAGCCCTCCGACTTATACCCCTCGCAGATCGTGACTGCGACGAGGTTGAGACCGGGTTGTTCGAGGAATTCGAGCGCCCTCAGCGCCGTTCCGCCGTGGGAGGTGGCCACGACAACGTCCTTTATGCCGAGTTCCCGGGCCCTCTCCCTGGCGGCCGCGAAGAGCTTTTCCGTGTTCTCTGGTCCAGGCTCCTCGAAATAGATTATGCTCTTCTCCATATCACCATAACCTCGGAGAATATCATGGGCACTGATCCGATAAAAACCCGCTCTTGGGCTATCTAAAGAGAAATCGGTATTCGATTTAACCATTAAATCTTTAAAAAGAGGAGGATCACTTGCGGAGCTTCATCTCGTGTTTCATGGAATCCTCTACCTTGGACACCCTCTCCGGCTTCGCATGTGTGCGCCTAGGATCAGGCTGAGACAAACCGACTCATGTATTATTGAGCCGAGCGAACATTATTAACGCTCGCGGGTCCAAGCTGGAATTGGCGCGGCCGGCAGGATTTGAACCCGCGACCATGGGTTTTCCCCTAGAAGCCTATCCGAAGACCCACGCTCTGTCCAGGCTGAGCCACGGCCGCGACAGAGAACACAACGACCAAAGCCGTATATAGGTTTGCCTTCGTACTCCCAAACTCCAGCGCGACACTCAAATACGCTGTAGCAGAACCCTAGGAACGTGAAGACCAGAACCATCCGGCTACCATACAGCGAGAGACACATCGATGCGATGATACCGGAACAATATCTCAAATCCGTAGTTGAGCCGAGGGAGATACAACCGCTTCAAAATCCCGAGTTGAAGATAGGCCGTGCCCTGGCCGAGCCCATAGGCTCTCCGGGACTCCATGAATTGGCCAAGGAGAGCAGCCGCCCCTGCATACTCGTCTCAGACTCGACCCGGCCTACGCCGAGCGGCGTCATAGCCTCCAGGGTCGTTGATGTCCTGAACGAGGCGGGGGTGAAGGACGAGGAGATAAGGATCGTCGTCGCCACGGGGCTCCACAGGCCGTGCACAGAAGAAGAGCTCGTAGAGCGCCTGGGAAAAGGCATCCTGGGCAGGATCCAGGTGTCGAACCACGACGCTTACGATGCATCCAACCTCGTGTACGCCGGGAGCACGACCCTGGGCACGCCCGTCTGGCTCAACAGAGCCGTCGCCGAGAGCGATCTCGTAGTGTCCGACGGGTACATTGAGCCCCACTTCTTCGCGGGCTACACCGGAGGCGGCAAGAACATCCTTCCCGGCGTCTCCGGATTCGAGACGGTGAAGGTAAACCACGGCGCAGCTATGATAGACCACCCTGAGGCGAGGGCCGGAGCCCTCCACGAGAACCCCGTCTACGAGGACATCGTGGAGGCGGCCCGCATAGGGGGGCTAGACTTCTCCATCAACGTCACGCTGGACAACCATAAGCGGATTACAGGGGTCTTCGCAGGGGGATTCGAGGAGGCCCACAGGAGGGGGGCCAGTTTCCTCGACGCCAACGTCCGCGTTGAGATCTCTGAGGCAGACATAGTAGTCACGACGAACGGCGGATTCCCGCTGGACAGGAACCTGTACCAGGCCGTCAAGGGAATGACGGTCGGCGAGTCCACGGTGAGGAAGGGAGGCGTCACGATCATCGCGTCCGAGTGCCGCGACGGGGTGGGCCACCCGGAGTTCAGGGCATTAATCGAGGAGTGCAGGAGTCCCAAGGAGATCCTGGAGACGGTGAGGTCCCCCGGGTTCTTCAGGGTCGACTAGTGGGAGGCCCAGGTGCTGGCGAGGGTCCTGAGCAGGTGCGAGGTCATCTGCGTCGCCTCGGGAGTCGAAGCCGGTACGGTGAGGAGCATGCACATGACCCCGGCCGAAAGCGTGGACAAGGCGCTGAGCCTCGCCGTTAACATGGTGGGGAGGGACCCCGAGATCACGGTGATACCCGGGGGCCCGTCAATCATACCCGTCGTCCCCGGCCGCAGGTGAATCCTGACTGAGGTCTCCAAGAAGATTTATTGTCATGAAGCCAGATATCCGATGTGGGCTGACATCGATGGCGGGGGCCGGATCACATGAAGACCGATTCGTCACGGGCGTGGAGATATCCGTATTCTCCCACGCGACCGAGGACGAGGACAAGGTCGAGAGGGCCCTTCGGAACATGATCCCCCAGGAAGTCTCAAATATCAAGGTCGACATGCGGAGGCTGAGGGGCTACTACAACGACCCAATCACCATCATGACCGCCAGCATCCGGAGGAGGAAGGGGGCCACGGAGACTTTCCTCGCGACGATGAGGGCCCTCTCCACGCTCGACCGGTACAGGCTGATCGAGGAGATTGAGGAAAGGGTGGACAAGGCCGGGAACCTCTATCTGCGGCTGGACAAGCAGAGAGCCCTAGGGGGCGTGGAGGTCCTCAACGAGGTCGACCCCGTTCGAATAATCTTCAGGTTCCAAGTCCCCCACGGCGCCGACCCCGTGAGCTTCATACGCTCCTCCATCGACGCCGTCGTGGGCGAGTCAGAGGAGTCCACCGCCCATAATGGATAGGGTGTTCGAGCGATGAGAAGGTTCATCGATCTGCACGTAAAGTCCCCGCCTGAGACGGATGGCCTGAGAGAAATGCTGGAACTAGCCGCAAAGCTGGGGTTCAGTGGGCTGGGCATGGTCGCGGACAGGGCGCTCTTCGATTCAGCCAAGGGAATGGCCCCGGATCAGGGTCTCGACCTAGTGAGCAGAGCGGACCTCAGGCCAAAAAGCCCGAGGGATCTGACGGCCTCCCTTGGGCGGATGCGGGGGCGCTTCGAGATGATAGCCGTGGAGTGCCAGAGCAAAGCCGTCGCCCGCCAGGCTGCAAAGGACAACAGGGTCGACGTCCTCTGCTTCCCCACCACCGTCCAGGAGAGGAGGAAGGTCGGCTTCGACCGGCAGGAGGCGTCCCTCGCCGCGGGCGCGAACTGCTCCTACGAGGTCAACGTCTCGGACCTCCTCGGGAAGAGCCCGAAGGTGGCCTCCGGCCTCACATCAATCATACGAGAGGAGGTCGAGAATGCGAGGAGGTTCGATGTCCCTCTGGTTGTCTCAAGCGGGGCCGTTAATCCACTCCTCATGAGGGATCCCAGGGGGTTGGCCTCGGTCCTTAACCTGTTTGACATCGGGGAGGAGGAGGGGCTTGAAGCCGTGTCCACGACTCCCTGGAGGCTGGTCGAGACCAACAGGGGGAAGCTCGGGCCCGGGTACGTCCTCCCGGGAGTTAGGGTGGTCTGAGGCATGCCTGTGAGAAAGAGCCGTCGATACCTCAGGATCTGGGTCCGAGGCGCCCGGGGATTCGCCTCCAAGGGAGTCTCGGACGCCATCCAGAAGGGCGTGCTCAGCCTCTACGGATTCCACGGGCTTTCACTGCTCGAGCCGACGCTCATCGAGTTCGAAGAGGCCGAACAGATGGGGATCCTCAGGTGCAATCGCAGCCACCTACGGGAGATGCGGGCCTCCTTGGCCTTCATAGTCAACATAGGCGACTCCTCGGCCGCGATCCACGTCGCCAGGACCTCCGGGACGATCAAGTCACTCAGGTCGCATCGAGACAATTATCTGGGGCGAGCGGAGGCTTCAGAGAAATAGTATCCTCAAGCGCGTTTCCACTAGGTTTAAAAGATATAAGGTGACTCTGTCCATATTCAGCGTGAGGAAAGAGGCTGAAGAACAGACATGATCATCCCCGTCAGGTGCTTCTCCTGCGGCAAGGTCATCGGCGACAAATGGGAGCCCTTCGCGAGGAGGCTCGCTGCGGGCGAGCGCCCACAGGAGGTCCTCGACGACCTGGGCATAGAAAGGTACTGCTGCAGGAGGATGATGCTCTCGCACGCGGAGTTAATCGACGATATCCTCAAGTTCTACGAGGAGAAGGAGACCGTCGAGGTGAGGGGTGAGAGCTAGGGTGGAGACCCAGGGAACAGAGAACCTGCTGCTACCCCAGGAGGTGCTCCTCTCCGCCGGGGTCCACATCGGGACCAGGGTCAAGACGAAGGAGATGATGCCCTACATCTACAAGGTGAGGCCCGACGGCCTTTTTGTCCTCGACATGGAGAAGATGAACGAGAGGATCATCGTCGCGGCCCGGTACCTCGCACGAATGGACATATCCAAGGTCGCGGTCGCCTCCTCGAAGCGCTACGGGCGGACCCCCGTCCTCAAGTTCTGCGAAGTCACGGGGGCGAAGCCGATGATCGGCCGCTTCACCTCCGGGACATTCACGAACCCCAACTACTCCGACTTCTTCGAGCCCGTCGCGGTCGTGGTCACGGACGCCCTCGCCGACGACCAGATAGTCGATGAGGCCTCGGCTATGGGCGTGCCGGTGATCGCGTTCTGCAGCACCGACAACTCCACATCGAATATAGACCTGGTCATACCTATGAACAACAAGGGTCGTAGGTCCCTAGCAATAGCCTACTGGCTCCTGTCCAGGCAGTTGAAGCGGGAGCTGAACGAGATATCGCCTGACGCCGACTTTACTGTTTCCATAGACGAGTTCGAGTCGACCCTGTAGGTGGGTGGCGTGAGCGTAAGGCGGCCTTGCGTGGCTGGGGCGTTCTACCCCGCCGACCGAGGGCGCCTCAGGCGCAACATAGAGGAATGCTTCATTCATAGGCTCGGCCCCGGGAAGCTGCCAGAGGCAAAAGGAGAAGAGAGGCGGATTGTTTCGGTGGTCTGCCCCCACGCGGGCTACATGTATTCGGGCCCCGTGGCGGCCCACAGCTACTACCATCTGGCCTCCAAGGCGAAACCCGACTCGGTCGTGATCCTCGGCCCCAATCACACCGGGCTGGGCGGGCCGGTCTCGATGGGGGGAAAGGGCACCTGGGAAACGCCCCTGGGCAGGGCGAACATCGCTGAGGGGCTGGCCAAAGAGATCTTCGAGGCGTCGGATCTAATAGATATGGACGATCTTGCCCACTTGCGGGAGCACTCGATCGAGGTCCAGCTGCCCTTCCTGCAGTACATCTACGGCGAATTCGAGTTCGTCCCTATCTGCATGGGGTTCCAGGATCTGCAGACGAGCCGGGAGGTCGGGAGGGCTCTCGCGGAGACGCTCAAAGGGAAGAATAGCCTCATCATGGCGTCCACCGACCTCAACCACATGGAGCCCCAGTCCTCGGCGGAACCGAAGGACCGCGGCGTGATCGAGCGCATCCTGTCCATGGACGAGGCCGCCCTCCAGGACTGGGTCCGCTCGAGGAGGGTCAGCATGTGCGGTTACGGCCCCGTCTCGGTCGCCATCGTCGCGTCTAAGATGCTCGGGGCCCGGAAGGCCGAGCTGCTCTCGTACCACACGAGCGGCGACGTCACTGGGGACCTCTCGTCCGTCGTGGGATACGCGGCCCTCAAGATATCACGGTAGGTCCGTTCAATGGCTGTGGAGGCCACCGCCCCCGGGAAAGCCATACTCTTCGGAGAGCACGGTGTAGTCTACCGGGGCCCCGCCGTCGTCCTCGCGATCGACAGGAGGGCGCGGGTTGTCGCCTCGGAGAGGGCCGACGGCAGGGTCTTCTTCGATGCCCTCGACCTCGGCTTCTCTGGCTACTTCGAGGGGGAGACCTACGTCCCTGTCTACGGGCAGCCCTGGAGGGGGAAGAACCTGCAGCCCCTCCTCGTGAGCGCGAGAAAGACCATGGAGCACATCGGCGCCGACTCCGGCATGGACATAAAGGTCCGTTCGGAGATCCCCATAGCTGCAGGCCTGGGCTCATCCGCCGCCATATGCGTGGCCACCGTTGCGTCCGTCGGGGAGCTCCTGGGCGGCAGCCTGACCCCCGATGAGATCTGCGAGCTCGCCTACGAGGGAGAGAAGGTCGTCCACGGAACTCCGAGCGGCGTCGACAACAACATATCCACCTTCGGGGGCGTCCTGAGGTACGAGAGGGGGGTGGGAATCGAGAGGTTCGAGCTGGATGGGGCCCTTCCGTTTATTATCGGGAATTCTAAAAGGAAGCGGTCCACCCGGAGGCTCGTCGAGAGGGTGAGGAGGCTGCGCGAGCGTGAGCCTGAGCTCGTGGACCGGATCATAGAAGCCATAGCCCAGGTCTCCCAGGACGGGCTTGCCGCCCTTAAGAGCCTCGACCTGCCCCGGGTAGGCGACCTCATGAACGTGAACCACGGCCTCCTCGCCTCCCTCGGTGTCTCCATAGCCAAGCTGGACATAATGGTCCACCTCTCCAGGGGGGCAGGCGCGTACGGGGCGAAGCTGACCGGCGCAGGCGGAGGGGGCTGCATGATCGCCCTCTCCGACGAATCCAACCTCGAGAACATCAGGAGGGCCCTCCTGAGGTGCAGGGGGGAGCCCCACATAGTCGGCATAACCTACGAGGGAGTGAGGACGAGGAGGATCGACTGAGGTGCAGGTCCTGAAGCTCGGGGGCTCGGTCATCACCATCAAGGAAGAGCCCATGACCGCCGACGACGGTAACATCGGGCGGCTCTGCGAGGAGATCAGGGCCGCGTGGCCGACCCCGCTGATCATCATCCACGGGGGCGGGTCTTTCGGCCACCCTGTCGCCAGCAGGTATGGCATAGCGGAGGGCTTCACATCGGAGCGCCAGGTCCAGGGATTCGCGAAGACTCATCAGGCGATGGTCAGGCTCAACTGCATCGTCGTGGATAGGCTCATGGAAATGGGCCTGCCGGCGGTTTCAGTGGCTCCATCTTCGTTCGTCGTCACCAGGGACGGGCGCATCGACTCCCCGGACTTCGGGATCCTCGGGCGGATGGTTGTGAGGGGGATCCTGCCCGTCCTCTACGGGGACGCCGTACTCGACAAGGAGAAGGGCTTCAGCATCCTGTCGGGGGACCAGCTCGCTGTCCGCATCTCTACCGAGATGGGAGCCTCCAGCCTCGTGTTCGGCGTAGACGTCGACGGCGTGTACACCTCGAACCCGAAGCTGACGCCGGGGGCCCGGCTGATAGAGCGCCTGTCCCTGGAGAAGCTGGAGGGCTACGTAAGGATCGGGGAGGCGCTGACGACCGACGTCACGGGCGGGATGCTCGGCAAGGTCTCGGAGGCGAGGGAGGCAGTCAGGGCCGGCGTCGAGGTTCTGATAGTGAACGCCACGAAGCCGGACGTGATCCTTAAAGCCCTGAAGGGAGAACCTGTAGAGGGAACCATCCTCACCAGGTGACCGGTCATGGCCGACATAGAGAGGAGGAAGCAGAGGCACATCAGGCTCTCCCTGGAGGAGAACGTCCAGGCGGACATCGGAACGGGCTTCGAGGACGTGAGGCTGATCCACAGGGCCTTGCCGGAGATCGACCTGGAGGACGTTAAAACCGACACTGAGCTCTTCGGGAGGCGCCTGGCCTACCCGCTCGTCATATCGGCGATAACGGGCGGTACGGAGCGCGCAAAGGAGATCAACTCGGTCCTGGCCTCGGCCGCCGAGGAATTCGGCGTGGGCATTGGCGTGGGGAGCCAGCGCATCGCTATTGAGGACCCGTCGGTGGAGCACACCTTCAGGGTCGTGAGGGAGAGGGCGCCCTCCTCCTTCGTCATGGGGAACATCGGCTGTCCCCAGCTCTCCCTCGGATGGGGGGTCGAGGAGGCGAAGCGATGCGTCGACATGATCGACGCGGACGCCTTGGCTATCCACATGAACCCCCTCCAGGAGGCGGTGCAGGTCAGGGGGGAGACCCACTACAGGGGCGTCCTTAAAAAGATAGGGGAGGTCGCGCGCGGGCTCGGGTCGCCGGTGGTCGTGAAGGAGACCGGGTGCGGAATAGCTTTCGAGGATGCCGTGAAGCTGGAGGGAGCAGGGGTGGCGGGGCTCGAGCTGAGCGGCACAGGGGGGACGAGCTGGGCGGCGGTGGAGCACCACATCGCGAGGGAGGAGGGGAAGAGGGACCAGGAGGCCCTGGGCCAGGCACTGTGGAACTGGGGGGTGCCCACGGCCGTTAGCCTCGTCGAGACCAGCCAGTCCACGAAGCTCAAGATAATAGCCTCCGGTGGCATGAGGACCGGCCTTGATATGGCGAAGGCCATCGCCCTGGGGGCCGACGCTGTGGGCATCGCCAGGCCTTTCCTATTGAAGGCCATAGAGGGGCCGGACGCCCTGCGCGAGCACTTGGAGAATATCCTGCTGGAGTTCAGAACCGCGATGTTCCTGGTCGGCGCTGAGAGTATCGAGGAGCTGAGGCGGGTGCCAGTCCTCGTGATGGGAAGGACCGCCAAGTGGCTGAGGCTCAGGGGGTTCGACCCAGAGGACTACTCCTTCAGGGAGTCCTAGGGGCTCGGGAAGTAACTTTTATTTAGCATCGAAAGCGTTGATCCACCACTCAGGGAAGCGGCAATGGCCCTAGAGGAAAGGATAAACGAGAAGCTCAAGGAGATCGCTGTAAAGGTAGATCTGTTCATAGGGGAGCTTCTTGAGCCCAGGCAGCCGGAGGCCCTCTATAACTCCGCCATGCACATCGTCTCCGCCGGTGGCAAGCGCCTGAGGCCTTACCTCGTCATGAAGTCCTGCGAGCTAGTGGGCGGGGACCAAGACTCTGCTTTGCCCTTCGCGGCGGCCATGGAGGTCCTCCACGACTTCACCCTGATCCACGACGATATCATGGACAACGACGACCTGAGGAGAGGCGTCCCCACCGTACACAAGCTCTGGGGCGTCCCCATAGCCATTTTGAGCGGGGACCTCCTATTCGCCAAGGCGTATCAGGCCATGGTGGAGCCCGCCATAGGGGGGCGCCTCAGCTGCGAGCGAGCCGTCGAATGCATAAGGAGGGTCACTGAAGCCACCATCACTATCTGCGAGGGTCAGACCCTAGATGTCACCTACTCGGATGTAAGGGGCGCGTCCGAGGGCGACTACTTATCGATGGTCGGGAGCAAGACCTCCGCCTTGTTCAAGGCTTGTGCAGAGGTGGGGGCCATTGTGGGAGGCGGAAGCGCCGACGAGGTTGCCAAGATCGGGTCCTTCGCTTACGATGCTGCCATCGCCTTCCAGATCGTCGACGACATCCTGGGTGTGATGTCCGATGAGGGGGCCCTCGGGAAGCCAGTCGGTAGCGACATAAGGGAGGGCAAGAAGACCCTTATCATGATACACGCGCTGGAGCAGGCATCCCCAGAAGAAAGGGAGATCATAGAAAAGGCCTTAAGGGCCGAGGACGCCGCCCCTTCGGAAATCGAGGCCGCAAAAAATGCGCTGAGGAGCGCGGGTGGGATAGATTACGCGATGGCCAAGGCGTTAGAGTGTGCGAAGAAGGCCGAGGCATATCTGGTGGCTTTTCCCGAATCGCAGGCGAAGTTAGACCTCCTTGAGCTCGTCAAATACTTTATCAAACGGTCACACTGACCACAACCAAGCCACTTGGGTTCTGCGAATAGGGTGATCGACTCAGATCAGCCCAGGTCTTTAAAAATGGTCTGTGATCGTTACAGGTTGAAAAGAAAAGCATAATATTCTATTACATTGGTTGTTGATTTGGTTTAGAACCATGGCATTAACCCGCAGATTGACTATTATGTATGTTTCTGGTAATTGTCTTTTAGACAGCCGTCATATATGACTGCTTGAGACTAGCGGTGCATCGATTGTCGAGGGAGAAAACGACGATAAGATCTCTCAGGGACAGGTATAAAGATCTGGTTCATTCCCTGAGCAACCTGGAGATTAGAGTCTCTGGCGCAACGGTAAGAGCCGAGTACATCGACACTGAGAGACTCGGCAGGAAGGGAGCCTTCAGGCTACACCCCCGACTACCGGCCATCCAGATCTGGCCCGACATGGAGACCGCGTACAAATACATAAGATCGTTCACCCAAACCGATGAGGACATC
>Ga0209427_10006811_pt1 | contig 12992 bp, 8 predicted proteins | sample DeeMarSWOR136_30_FD_187465 | JGI IMG/M metagenome (GOLD analysis project Ga0209427, IMG submission 187465) | Marine sediment microbial communities from White Oak River estuary, North Carolina - WOR-1-36_30 (SPAdes) (version 2) | ecosystem: Environmental > Aquatic > Marine > Intertidal zone >... | reverse complement strand
TTTCCTTCTATATGTGTGGCCTCGCTGCTTGCCAGTATTGTCGTATCCCTGGCAACCGGACCGGTTGACCACGACATTCTCGTTAACTTCTATAAATCCATTCGCCCTTTTGGCTTGTGGAAACCGGTTCGAGAAGAATCAAAACTGTCACCGGAGGAACTGGCCGGCAAATCGGAAAGTGTATCGCTGACAATCGTCAATATCATACTTGCCATGATTGCGATTACGGGCTTGTATTTATTTCCCATGTACCTCGTGGGACATTGGTATATTAATTCGATGATATGGCTTGGCCTTTCGCTTGCCGCTATAGTGGCTCTCAGATACACCTGGTACAATAATCTGCCCAATCCGGAGCGCTAAACTCGCCGGGCTTGATGCTGTAAAATACTTTGAGAGTTTCATGTAAAGGAGCACTAAATTGAAACTTGAGATTATAAGATCAATGATAATGACAACGGTTATGTTGATAATGGTCTGTGCCGGTTGTGGGGAAACAGGAAATGTGTATTCTGGATCAACAGACGCTTTGGACCGGCAGCGAGAGACAATATCCTTAGCGGGCCAATGGCGGTTCCAGCTTGATCCCGAGAACATCGGCGAAAAAGAGAGCTGGTGCAACAGCAAACTGACCGACCGCATCAAGCTTCCCGGCTCTACCGCTGAGAATGGCTACGGGGACGACGTCTCCGTCGATACCAAGTGGACCGGAAGTATTATAGACCGCTCTTGGTTTACCGACGCAAAATATGAAAAGTACCGCCAGCCGGGAAATATCAAAATACCCTTCTGGCTCACTCCCGTTAAGCATTACGTTGGCCCTGCCTGGTATCAAAAACAAATCGATATCCCCAAAAAATGGCGGGACAGGCGAATTACTCTGTTTCTGGAAAGATGTCACTGGGAAACAAAAGTTTGGGTTGATGGCGTTGCAGCCGGTTTGCAGGATAGTTTATGCACGCCGCATCTTTACGACCTCAGCAAACTGATGACACCGGGCAAACATCTGCTTACTATTCGTGTGGACAACTCGATGAAATATAACGTTGGAGCAAATGCACACTCTGTCTCCGACCACACCCAGTCAAATTGGAACGGCATAGTCGGCCGGATGGAGCTACAAGCTACAAACCATGTGTGGATAAGCGACGTCCAGGTATATCCCGATGTCAGGAGGAAGACGGCGAAAGTTCGCGTTACCATCGGCAGCGCTGTGGATCAAGATGTCACCGGAACACTTATACTCACGGCCCATAGTTGGAATACCGAGCAAAAACATATTGTCTCCCCCAAGAAAATCGAGTTCAAAATAGCAACTTCTGAAACCGTTCTTGAGGTTTTTTATGCAATGGATAAAGACGTCTTGCTCTGGGATGAGTTTTCCCCGTCGATGTACAAGCTGAATGTATTGCTCTCAGTCGATAGCGACAGCGGGTTTTTTCACGACACCAGGACTGTTACATTCGGGATGCGCGAATTCGGCACGAAAGGCACGCAGTTTGTGATCAATGACCGGCCCACTTTCCTGCGCGGCACGCTCGAATGCTCCATCTTCCCTCTCACCTGTTATCCCGATATGAGCGTCGAAGGATGGCTGCGGATTATCCGAATAGCGAAAGCCCACGGCCTGAATCATATGCGTTTCCATTCATGGTGCCCGCCCGAGGCGGCATTTGAAGCTGCGGACCGCATAGGATTCATGTTTCACGTCGAATGTCCCGCATGGACGACTATCGGCAATGGCAAACCGATTGACAAGTTCATTTATGCTGAGGGCGACCGTATTCTAAAAGCCTACGGCAATCATCCATCTTTTTGTATGCTCGCTTATGGCAACGAGCCCGGCGGCCGCAATCAAAAAAGGTTTCTCGGTGACCTCGTTAACTATTGGAAGCAAAAAGAACCTCGCCGCGTTTATACCAGTGCAGCCGGCTGGCCTATAATTCCGGAAAACGACTTTCACAGCACTCCGCACCCACGCGGCCACCAATGGGGCTCAGGCCTCAAAAGCCGTTTCAATGCAAATCCGCCCGAGACCGCCACCGACTACAGCGACTTCATACAAAACTATAATGTACCCGTTGTAAGCCATGAGATAGGCCAGTGGTGTGTGTATCCCAATTTTAAGGAAATCAAGAAGTACACCGGCGTCCTCCGGCCCCTCAATTTCGAAATCTTCCGCGACTCACTCGCCGACAACCACATGCTCGATCAGGCCGAAGATTTCCTGATGGCCTCCGGAAAGCTGCAGGCACTGCTCTATAAAGAAGAGATAGAATCCGCCCTGCGAACACCCGGCTTTGGTGGTTTCCAGCTTCTTGACATCCACGATTTCCCGGGCCAGGGAACAGCACTCGTTGGAATTCTCGATCCATTCTGGGATTCCAAGGGATATATTGAACCCGAAGAGCATAATCGTTTTTGCAGCCAGACCGTCCCCCTACTGAAGATGGAAAAGCGAATCTGGACGACCGATGAAACATTCACGACTGATGCCGAAATCGCCCACTTTGGACCCTCCCCCATCCAGAATGCCGTGATTACCTGGTTCATAAACGAACCGGACGGTCGCAAAGTGGCTTCCGGTAAATTTCCTTCACGTACCATTCCAATAGGCAATGGCATCGAGCTTGGAAAGATAGAATTGCCGCTTGCCGATGTGGCCGCACCTGCGAAGATGACTGTTACGGTGTCGCTGAAAGGCACCGACTTTTCAAACAGTTGGGATATATGGGTTTACCCGGCCGGTCTGGATACTAAACCGCCTGAGAATATACTAATTGCTGAAAGTCTGGATGAGCAGGTTGAGAAAGCTTTGCAGGAAGGCAGAAAAGTATTGTTTATGCCTCCGTTGAATACGATTGATAGTGATATCCCTGCCGGTTTCTCGTCCATCTTCTGGAACACACAATGGACCAGAAGACAGCCGCCACACACACTTGGGATTCTATGCAATCCGAAGCACCCGGCCCTGTCAGAATTCCCCACCGAATTTCACAGTAACTGGCAGTGGTGGGACCTGGTGACAAAATCCAAATTTATGATCCTCGATGAGTTTGGGCCGAAGGTGAGACCCATTGTCCAGATCATTGACGACTGGAACACAAATCGCAAACTTGGGCTTATCTTCGAAGCTAAAGTTGCGCATGGAAAGCTCCTTGTCTGCAGCATAGACCTGCGCAGCGACCTCGACAAACGCCCAGTCGCCCGACAAATGCTTCACAGCCTGCTAAAGTATGTGGAAAGTGACCGTTTTGCCCCACGCCACAGCGCCGAAATCGAGCTAATCCGAAGTCTACTTAGAAAGCCACCTTTATTGAGCAAAGCCAAAGTGATAAACGTCGACAGTGAAGCCCTCGGTTACGAAGGCGGCAATGCTATTGACGGCAATCCCGGTACTATCTGGCATACTGAGTGGGAAGGAAATGCTCCGCAATACCCACACCAAATCACGATTGGGCTTCAGGAGCAGACCGAAATCAAGGGACTCACATATCTGCCCCGGCAGGATATGTCGAACGGATGGATTGCCAAGTACGAAGTTTATGTAAGCACGGATGGCAAAAATTGGGGCGATGTGGTTGCCGCCGGGAATTTTCAGAAAGGCCGGGACAAGAGAAGGATTACTTTTAACAAGACTCACGATGCTAAGTTCATTCGTTTCGTTGCCATATCAGGATTCGATGGCCTGATTTTTGCATCAGTAGCCGAACTCGATGTAATCCCGACTTCAGATTAGCAGCTCTGACTTAACGGAAAATAATATAGAAAACCGCCACCGCCGCCAGAACCAGACCGCCTGCCAGTTTTACTTCGGGCATTGTCTTTATTTCGATGTCCTCACGAACCGGTAGCTGCCTTGGTTTGTCTAATGGTTTCAAGAATGTTATTAATCCCATAATCATCAGTACAAGCAGGAAAGTAGTCGCAACCTGTATCAGAAAATGCAGTTCTTTCACGAATGTCTGGAACAGACCATAGATAATCGGTCCCGAAATCAGGGCCGCCACTGCCGCCGATCCCGGTGCTTTGGGCATTACCATACCGAACAGAAATGCAGCCACCACGCCCGGCCAGATATACCCCTGGAACTGCTGTATATACTGGAAAACCCCCCCGAACTTCGGGTTATCCAGCCGAGGCGCCAGCAGGCAGCCTGCAGCTACAAAAACCAGCGTCATCACACGCCCAAGAAGAAGTAAGCGTTTCTGCGAAGCATTGCGGTCAAACATCCGGTTGTAAACATCCATTGTGAAAATTGTTGATGCCGAGTTCAACATCGAAGCCAGAGAACTGATGACCGCCCCGGCGATGGCCGCGAACATGAATCCCCGCAAACCATCCGGGACTAAATTGCGAATTAACAGCGGGAACGCCTCATCAGCCTTTGCCATCTGTTCGCCGTAGAGCTGGTGCGACATAATGCCCGGCATCACAATCGCAAAAGGCACTATCAGCCATAGTGCCCCGGCGAAGATAACACCCAACTGGCCGTCACGTAGTGTTTTGGCCGCAAGATTGCGTTGCACAATAAACTGGTTCAAGCCGCAGTAATAAATAATTACAATCCACATCCCGGAGAGCACACCCGTCCAGGGCAATCCTTCATGGTCGGATGCGAGTATCATGTGCAGTTTGTCTGCATTAATTGTCGAAAACTGCCCCCATCCTCCACATTTGTGCAAACCAAGAAAGAAAGTAGTAACACCGCCGGCAAGCAGCGCCAATCCCTGGAACAAGTCGGCCCAGGCGACCGCTTTCAGCCCTCCCCAGACAGTGTAGACCGCGGCAATTAATCCGATTAGCCAAACGCCCCTGGCTAAATCCATATCGAATATCTTATAAAGTGTCAGGCCTCCTGAATAAAGCACGGCGGTCAGCAGTACAGCCACATAAATAATAACTGTAGTCAGCGCCATAAGCGCACGGGCCGTGGAGTTATAACGGTATTCGAGGTATTCCGGCATCGTATAAATACCTGCTTTAAGAAAGCGAGGCAACAAGGTAAAGGCAATCAACACAATGCCGATACTGCCGACCAGTTGCCAGTTGCTAACTGCCAGCCCCACGCTCCCGGCACCCTGGCCGGCCATCCCCACAAATTGCTCGGTGGAGATGTTGGCGGCCACAATGGAAAGGCCGATTAACCACCACTTCAAACCGCGGCTGGCAAGGAAGTAGTCTTCGCTGGTCTTCTCCTTTCGGCTCTTGAACATACTAAAGCCGACCACCACCCCGATAAACGCCACAAACACGCCGATGTCAAAATAGTTCAAATCCATACAGTATAGCCTCTATCAAATTGTCTGCCGTCGCTTAAACAGGCCCGTTATTATAGCCTCTCCTCCGGTGACTACAACTTATATCCTGATGCCCATAAGTTCGGAAAAGATTTTCTGTTGTAACGGGCGGATATTTTGTTAACCTAACACATTATGCGGGTAGCATTAGGACAATTTAACGCTGTCGTAGGTGATTTAGCCGGCAATGCCGAGAAGATGAGCAAAATCTGGGCCGAGGCAATGAAGTCAAATGTGGATTTGCTGGCCTTTCCAGAGCTTGCTGTTTGCGGCTATCCGCCGGAAGATTTGCTGCTAAAAAAGCATTTTTTACAGGACAACCGCCTGATTGTCGACAAGCTCGCCGCCGACTGCCCGGATAAAACCACAATAGTCGGGTTTGCCGAATCTTATAAAGAAGATACTTACAATTCTGCCGCTGTATTGCAGTCAGGTCGGATAGATAAAATTTATCGAAAGGGCCTGCTGGCAGAGTACGGCGTCTTCGATGAGCGAAGGTATTTCCAGCCCCGAACTGAGCCGGTGATAATCAATATAGCCGGCCTCAATGTCGCTGTCACGATTTGCGCAGACATCTGGGACATAGAATGGCTGGCCGGTTTACTCGATGGTACCAACCAAATACAAATGATTCTAAATATCTCAGCCTCACCCTTCCACCTTGGTAAATTTGACAAGAGACAGGAAATAGTCAGCCGGTGCGCAAGGAAATTTAATTGCGCTGTTGCATATTGCAATCTTGTTGGCGGACAGGATGAATTGGTGTATGACGGTTCAAGCTGCTTCGTTGATTCGACCGGCAAACTCGTTGCTAAAGGCGAAGCGTTTGCCGAAGATTTAATAATTGCCGATGTCATCCCCACAGCCGATGGAACTGTGCAGGTCAAGCCGATAAAGCCCTGGGCTCCGCAGCCAACCGACGTGCTCGAAGAAGTTTATCAGGCACTTGTGCTTGGAACAAGGGATTACGCGAGGAAAAACGGTTTTGAGAAAGCCTTGCTCGGTCTAAGTGGCGGTATCGATTCTTCGGTCACCGCTGCCATCGCCGTTGCTGCTTTGGGGCCGGAGAATGTCGTCGGTATAACAATGCCGTCGAAATTCAACAGTCCCGAGACGATAGCCGATGCGGAAATAATGGCAAGGAACCTGGGCATCGAATTCCTGGCCATCCCGATTGAGCCGATACTTAAACAGTTCGACGAGGCGCTAAAGAAAACACTTGGCTGGGACAGCAAAGGCATTGCTTATGAGAATCTGCAGGCCAGAATCCGAGGCTGTATCCTTATGTCGCTGAGCAACCAGTTTGGCTCACTGGTGTTAACGACCGGCAACAAAAGCGAAACCGCAGTCGGCTATGCGACCCTCTATGGTGATACTGCCGGCGGCTTTGCCGTTATAAAAGATGTCCCCAAGACAATGGTCTATAAATTGGCTGAGCACATAAACAAAGCAGCCGGACGCCAAATCATACCCGTCGATGTGATAAACCGCCCGCCTACCGCCGAGTTAAGGCCCGGCCAGAAAGATGCAGACACTCTCCCAGATTATGACTTGCTTGATAAAATCCTCGAAGGATACGTTGAACAGGACAAGTCCGCACGGCAGCTTGTTGAATCCGGCCTGCCAAAGGATGTTGTCCTGCGCGTTATTCGTATGGTCGACCGGAATGAATACAAAAGAAGACTTTCTCCACCGGGAGTAAAAATCACGCCGAAAGCCTTTGGAAAAGACCGGAGACTGCCCATTACAAACCGTTATAATTCCTTAGATAATGCATAAGTAATAAGCGCACAAGGCACAAACTCTCTTATGCCATTATGCTTTTGTGCCCTGCCATAAAAAATCGACTGCATCCTGACGGTTTTAAGAAATCTGAACAAGGCTGGGTAGACAGAGCCGGTCGGCCAAAGCCGGACCAGAGGCGGCGCGGTTAATCCATTTCGGGCAAGGTGCGATGTATCAGGGAGCTGATGTCACCGAGTTTCGGCTCGTAGGGCGTAAGGCGGAAGGAATACCCGTAGGTCTTGGCCGGGAGGGTATATTCAGTATGCGTTCGCGCACCCCAGCTATCGTCGCCGCCGACGCCCATTTGCCGGTAGTCGAGATTTACGGTTATCGTATCGCGCTGCGGCAGTTCGTGGAGATGCCTGGCTTTTTCCAGATCTTCCATGGTATAAGGCCAGGCACTGACGTCGATTGTGGGCATGCCGACAGCAATTAGGCCAACGCCATTGCGGTATCGGGATAGGGGATGAGAGTGCAGTGGGCGGGTTCTTTATTTATCCCTATGACTTCGGGATTTTCCCAATCGGGCCTCGTCGTGTCAGCCCTGGGGGCACTTGTTTGAAAATAAATGCATCCGGCAAAAATCAGTGATATTACGGTTACGTTCAGAGGCAATAATAAGCTGACAAAACGGTTTTGGTTTGACATTGATACACTCCTTTCATTATCGAAAAGGGTCGTCCGCTTGATGTGTCAAATTTATCTTAAAACAGAGGTATTTACAAGTATTTTTGGGATTGGCCGAGCGCAAAAAGCAAGGGCGGGTGGCTGGTTGCCAAACCCACCCTGCTCGAATATTTCGTTCTGCCCCCGGAAGCTCAATCAGTATTTCAACTGGCCGGCCTTCGGGGTGACTTTGTCGATATTGGATGTTACATCGACCTTAACGTTGCCCATTGCCCAGGCCAGGCCGCCGACGATAATACCCTGAACCAGTGGATTTGTCCAGATGTCGTCGCGGTGGCCGAAGGATGTATAAAAGACGCGGCCTTTTTTATACATCCGGGCCCAGGTCATGGGAAACGGCGGACGCTGGTAGCAGTCACCTTTCATACCTTCATTATCTTCGATGAGGACCACGTGGAGGTCCTTGGCAAAGTTTTTGAGGGCATACCACTCTTCATTAAGTTTTTGGACCTTTCCGAATTGCTTTACGCCGGGAAACTTTGGCGAGGCGGCGCGTATTATGGCTTCCTGCTGGGCGCCATGTACGATGAATTCACCGCCGAGCATGGCGATGTAAGGGTCGACTTCGGTCTGGTTCTGGTTCCTGGGGCCCTTGGAGTGGAAAGAGTCTGTGGCTGAGTGAAAGCCGACGAAGCCTTTGCCGGCGGCGATTGCGTTCAGCAGTTTTTTCTTACCTTCGGTCGACATCGGCGGGGTCTTGGCTTTGTTGGGCTTGGTGAGGTCGCCGCTTGTATAGAAGGCGATGGCATCGTACTGATCGAGGTCGCCATCGAAGACGCGCCCGTCTTTCGTGCAGACAACTTCAAAGCCGTGGCGCTTGCCCAGTTCGGTGAGGGTTCTATCAGAGATGCTGGGCTTACCATTCTTGAGTTTGACCGCGTCGTGCTCAAATCCGGCCGAACGTGTGAAGTAAAGGACCTTCTGTTTTTTCTTTTCAGCGGCGGCCACCCAGTGCAGCGGGAAAGCTGAAGATGCCAGTACCGCAGCGGCGGTTGCCCGGAGCATATCCCGACGATCCATGATGTGTCCACTGCTTTTGGGATTTTCGAGTTTGTTGGGCGAGCTTGTTTTACTGGTCATGATATTCTTAACCTCCAAATCTTTGCATCGATTGTTTCCTTCCTCTCAGCAGGACAAAATGCGGAGTCCTGATGAACACAAAAGCTATTATCCGGATCACAGAGGGATTGTCAACCGTAATTTCCCGTATGATTCTGTTCGTGATATGAGATTATCTTCAGAAAACTGTATGACGCTCCTGTTTCGTGGACTTTTTGTCGGGGCCGTCAATGCAAAAAGGCCCTTTCGGAAACCGTAAAAAAGGGATCCATGGATGCACCATCTTTTGTATTTTTAGGCAGAGGTTTTTATTTTTCGGCCAGAGCTTCCGCAATAGCTTTGCCAAATTGGACCGAAGCCATTGGGCCGCTGCCGGTTATAATAAGTCCGTCTCGTTCGACGGGAACGCCGGTATATAGAGCGCCGGCCCTCTGGAGTCTGTCACGTTCGGACAGGAAACTGGTGCATCGTATACCATTGAGCAGGCCCGCATTGGCAAGGATTGCAGGTGCGATACAAATTGCGCCAAGGACCTTTTTCTTTTGTGCCGTCTCGCGGGCGATATTCCAGGCAAATCTATTGTGGAAATATTCCGTTGCACCTGAACCGCCTATAAAGATTACCGCATCGTAATCATCAACGACAACGTCTTTCACAAGAATTGTTGCCTCGGCCAAGCGTCCGAGCATACCCCTTATAGCCCCTGCCCTTGTACTTGCTATGACTGTCTTCACTCCCGCCTCGGTAAGCACACGTCTTGTTTCAAAAAGCTCTTCTTCACGAAAATTCTCCCTGCCGACAATCAACAATGCTTTTTTTTCCTCTCGGTCCTCCGTTTTATCGGTTTCTTCCTTGTCATCTTCTGTTTTGGTCTCAGCAGCAGGATAACCAACGGAAATTACCAGAAGTGGTTCGAGACCCCTCGACAGCTTGCAAATTTTTCTGACACCCCTCATATCGAAACCACCAACCGGTACAGAACCCAGCCCTAAGCAGACAGCCTGCAGTTGGATATTCTGAGCGATGTGCCCGGCTTCCAATAGCATATATTTGTTTGCTTCACCGCGAAATTTGACCGCAACATTTCTTTCAGAGCCTGCGATAATAATGCTGCACGGCGCGTTAATCGCACCCAGTCTGCTGCGTACATCCATATTGGAGGTTTGTTCCAGACTGTGTTCCTCAGGCTTGTAAACAAACAGCCCTTCTTGTATTGCAAAATAAAGCTGTATTGGATAAGTTTCCCCTGCTGATGCTGCTGTTCGAAGCCCTCTTTCCGGCTCTGTTATGCCCTGTCCGGCCCAGGCAAGTTGGCTAATCTGTGCCGGCTTGAGCTGTTGGTCCGTAAACTGACGAACACTTCGACGCCTGGCCAACGCCTCCTCGAAACTAACCGTTCCTTTTAAACTCGGCTCGGTAAGTTGAATTATTTTTAGCGGAGCAACACGAGACCTGCGCTGACCGGGGCAAAGGGATGCTAAAACAACTAAAATAATCGCAGGAATTATAAAGCGCTTCATTTTTAAGTCCTCCATATAACTTTTTGAGGTAATGAGCGGCAAACAGTTTATATTATACTTTCGGAATAAACAATAGAAAGCATTTCTCAAAAATTAAAAAATCTATACGCCCATTTTCCATAACCTGCCGCTGTCAATTACTCCCTCAATCCTCACCTTTTTTATTGAGACGAACATGGCTTTTCTACAATTTTTTACCAAACTATTCGTTACATCATAAACAAATATCAGGTAAAATTAAAGTCCGGTCCAAAAGAATCGAAATATTATGTTTTGAAAATGTTTTTATAAACCTGATGTGTGCTTAGGTAGTCTCAATGGCTTTATTTCGGCGACAGAAGCTGATAATAATATCATTAATTTTTTATTGGCCTACGCTTTTCGTCCTTGCGCACATACCGGTTCCTTCTATGGTTCGCGAGGCCGGGGTGTCCGATAAAAGCCTGCACTTTATGGCCTATCTGGTTTTGGTTTTTTTGATTTGGTGTGCAATCAATCCCGATAAGAAAGTGAACTGGCGCAAAGCTGTTGTCTGGTGGGTACTTTTAATAAGCCTTTGTTATGGTGTTATTGACGAGTTGCTTCAGGGTGTTGTGGTCGGACGAAGCTGTGATGTTATGGACTTTTTCGCTGACCTTTGGGGTGTGCTTACAGGCTTGATTCTGCTTACATTTTTCACATTTTGGCCCGCATTCCTTGCGGTAACGGGTATTACCATCTTTGCTCTAACAAATGTGACACGCGTAAATCTGGCTGATTTGCTGCCGGTGACATATAGGGTATTTCTTCTGTTTTCCTATGGATTTTTTGCTGAGCTTTGGATTCAAAATATGCGTCTTTTTCTTCCATTCAAAGCTCCAAAGCTCAAATGGCTGATAGTGGCATCAGCCCTGCCAATAGGTTTCCTGGTCGCGGTGAAATTATTTTCTGTAATTTCAGGAAGGGAATTCAGATTACAGGATGTGATCGTAGCCACCGCAGGAATCTTGACGGCCGTTATTACAGTTTACCTCATCGAGTTATTTCGCTGCCGCCAAATCCGGACTTCCACCGACGCGTAATTGCTGAACTGTCCGCCTGTTGCGGTTAAGGTCTTTTGAAAGGTATATACAGCGGATCGCCTATCAAAACCAGTTGCCACGAATTAAAAGGTTTTGTGTGATAGTATGCCTCAACAAGACAGCGGCCGTTGAATAGCTCTGAGAAAAATGCCCTCGGCTCAGGAAATGAATGAAGATACGGTTCAGCCACCGCACCCAGCGTCGCCGTTATCCCGTCCCTGAGCATAGCCGGACACCACTGGCTGCTGTTTGGATCGCGAAGGTCGACCGCCTCCCAGCTTGAGATGTGATATCCTATCGCGCCATCGACAAAATCAAAGGCGTCGATATATTTTTTCAAACTATACCAGCCGCAATAGATGGCCGTTTGGGGACAGGCGCCGGCTGCGAAGAGTTTTTCTGTGCGTTCCTCTTTAACGGTCAATTCGGTTCGCAACTTTGAAAGAGCCGCCAGCTCCCGCAAAGATTGATCATAATAGCCGGTCGAATATAACTTCCTGTCTTCTGCGATACCCCGCGAGTCAATGTAAGCAATGCCTTTTAAGCCCGTTTTCTCTGCAGTTATTGCCTTATCGACAAGCCCTTTGGCTATACCTTCATTCGGTCCGTCAAGGCGACATACCATAAGCGTATTAAAACTCAGACCCAGTGTATTATTCTTTAGTATATTCGGCTGCCATCGGTATAGTTCATAATTACCGAATAATACCATTGATAATTCACTGTCTACCGAAGCCCCTGTCTCTTTGCCGGTAATGAGGTTAATTTCAGACTCTAAATGCTTAAGTTTGCGATTGGCTTTTTCTTTCTGCTGGGCCGATTTTCCTGGTTCATTATTATTTAACTGTTCAATCCTGTTTTTTTCCTGCTCAGCTAATTTTTGCAATTGTTTTAGTTTGTCTTCCCGGCCTTTCAATGGCCCTCGTCCTTCGACCTTTATTGGTACGCCGTATGTTGTTAGGAGGCACTTGATTTGTCCGCCGGCGCCAGGGCTTAACAATCTCTCGCGGATCGGCTCTGCCAACTGTTTTTCGTAATTGTCCCTGGTGATTGTATAACTAAGCTCGGTCCCTAACGGTAGGGCAAGGATATTGTCCGTCGTTATACCTCGCTTGTAGCAGTAGTGTTGAGCGATTGCAACAGAGTCGCTGTGGTTTCCGTTAGATATGATTAGTATTTCTTCCGGCTCTAAAGCCAAACCTACCGGGCCAAAAAGGAGCAGCGCAAGTAACCATGCAACAGGATGTTTATTCACGATTAGAATTCTCCCGGCGGGTATATTCGGTCTGAGAGTATCTTTTTTCATAGATACTTTTTCGCCGAAACACCTGGATAGCAGTTGCCAGAATTATCTTTATGTCTCCCCAGAAGCTTGCCGTTTCTACATATTTAACGTCGAGCTCAAGTTTTTCCTCACGTGTCAGCTCTCCTCGACCTGATATTTGCGCCAATCCTGTTAGCCCCGGTTTAACAAGCAGTCGCTTTTTTTGTCGCTCATTCCATTCCTCCATCTGTGAAACATATAGCGGCCTTGGCCCCACGATACTCATATCCCCTTTTAGTACGTTGAACAATTGCGG